>Ga0247834_1008120_pt1 | contig 10718 bp, 5 predicted proteins | sample LaCruzMarch2015__8_FD_187118 | JGI IMG/M metagenome (GOLD analysis project Ga0247834, IMG submission 187118) | Freshwater microbial communities from meromictic Lake La Cruz, Castile-La Mancha, Spain - LaCruzMarch2015_12m | ecosystem: Environmental > Aquatic > Freshwater > Lake | place: Spain... | reverse complement strand
CTGAAATTTTTCGCCCCACATTTTTCGACAAACGCTTTTGGATTTCTTAATCGCACTCGTATTCACCCAACCAACCCGTAACCGCGTCCAACACGACTTGTTACGGCCTACCACCGGCACCGACTTATTGAACCTCAGTGTCAAACCACCAGACAATTGCGCGGTTGTTGAGCGATTCCGAGGTAGGTTGCTCCGTTTTGGGGATGTCGCGGGGGGTGTGTTGGTGCTCTTTCGAAACCCAAAAGCCCCACAACACGGGCCGTCCGGATTCAGACGTATAGGAAAAAGGATCAGCCCCATATGGCTTCAGAACTGCGATCTCCGATGGCAGATCCGCCAAGGTACCCGGCATGCTCGCGTGTTGATGATCGTACATCCGCAGTGCGATCGCAACTCGAGCTTGTCGATGCAGTTGCGCGTCGTTGATAAGAGCTGTTGCCAGTGAGCCGAACGCGGGCGTTAGCAGGCCCGAAAGCAAGCGATCGACCTTTCCCATAGTTGAACTTAAGCTTTTGTCTAACTCTGCTTCAAGCTCTACGGAAGTACGGTAAAGATATCCCCAGTCATCTGCGGGGATTGCCGCGCCTCGACGCATTAGGTCGATAAAGAACACCGCATCATGCCCGCGTGCCGGGATAAACTTGTCCGTTTGCATACTCAAGTTGGGAGTGATAAAAACGGGCAGATTGCTTGAAAGCTCATCGGTGATCAAGGTTCGCCAACGATTGTTGATGTTGCAATGGCCAGCGATGGTGTTGTCGATTTTGGCCAATTGTTCGTCGCTGAGCGTGTCCAATCGAATTGCATTCTGTAACGACTGCAGGGCAAGTTTTCGCACAGCAATGCCAACAAGTCGCGAAACGACAAACGGAACGGCGTCAACATGCTTGGACACTTCAAATAGGGAGACGATGTCATCACAGGCACGTCCGCTTTCATCCAAGTGCAAGGCCACCTGTGCGTCGGTGCGCAATAGCAATGCCACAGTTCGCACGCTTTGCACTTCCGGCAACATTGTCTCCGTCGACTGGAATACAATCGGAAAGGATGTAGGCTGCGGATTACATGCCAAAACATGAATTTTTGCAATCAGTTCTTTTTGTTCGGCTGTGAAGCGAATGCAATTTTCGGCAAACTGCCAATTACTGGATGTGTCAAAGTCATCTGCAAAGTCATCCACTTGGACGCTGCGATCGATGATGGGGACGCCGGTCGCACTCGCAGCAAATCCCAAGGAACTTAGGATTGAAAAAACATCGCTCCATTCATTCGACTGGTCGTCCGAAGTATTCTCGAAGTAGAGCTCCGACAAGGTTTGGTTGTCGATCGCGACCCCCTCTTCGACCAGTTTGGCTAGTTCGACCTCCATTGCCTGCCGGCCCTGGTTCTCGCGAATCGTCCAGCCAACCCGAAACACAAATATGGCCAATCCAATCATGGCAATAGGTACGGCAAAGATCAAGAAAACAAACTGCCATCGCACGAGACGTTTTTTCGGAAAGCGATCTTCGGCTTTCGTGGCGGCATAGGGCGTGTAGGTACTCATAGATCATTATTCTAACTGGATTGCTCGATGGTAATGCACGTATTACGCAGTATAAGAATACTGCAAGCAACGCGGTTGTTTTGTACGCCAAGCGTTCAACCGGGCAAAAGGGAATTCTGTTATATCTTTCAGTTGCGAGACTCAACGGAACGTCCTGTTATGGGTTGCCGTACCACCCTGCGAATTAACTAACGTAGCAATCCAAGCCGCCAACCAACAAGCGTCAAGGGACACAGCATTTATTCGGTTGGGTAGTTGGAAGTTGAATTTTGTTTTTCTGCTTCTGAAGCGACAATTCTTTTTTCGGTTCTTTCGACGGAGTGATTCATCATGAGAATGTCGAAACAAACGTCCTGTGGGTGATGCCGTCCAATGGCCCCTTTCGGTCGAAAAATGTGGGTCGAAAGATGGTTAGCGAAAGTAAAGTTCTGAAATTTTTCGCCCCACATTTTTCGACAGACGCTTTTAGAGCAGCTCCAAACGTTGCCACCCACGAATGGCACTGTACGAGCCGGAAGATTGCGGCATTCGAGATAAACCCGACGGAAGCGGGAGCGGGCCCCGCGCCGGTAGCACACCAAACCTGTTGCGAAATATGGGCTCAAGGCCCTGTTTCGCTTTGTGCAAGCGGGGGCCTCGTCCACTACCAAAGCTGCCGGGACTCGTCGCCTCGTCCACTACGATATTTGATCGACTTGGTATCGATCATCTCTATCTGCCACTTAAGCGTTTAAGATGGAAACACGCAGGTGTGTATCATAGTGAATGGTTGCTACCGAATTGCTGCCTAGGTGCACGTCCATGTCCCTAGCCAGGGATGGCAGCATGGTTCGATGGATGTCTTTTTCTTGCGTGTCGTTGAAGAACAGAAAAATGCCACCCGTGGAGCCACCTGAGACGCCAATCGCTGTCCCATCCTCAAGCCACTGAGCTCGCCACAACATTCCGCCAGGAACGCCATCGCACACGTGTGTTTTGCGGAGAACTCCGTCTTCCCAGCCAAAACGTAGCAGCAATGGTTCATGGACAGCGCCAAACGGATTGGTCGCCTTATGAGTACCACCCGCGATGAGCTCGCCGCGTGACAAACTCAGTGCAAGTGTCCGTACGCCACCGTACTCGGCCGCTTGCCCTTTGTTCGGTTCGTAGAGAGGTGTCGCGTCGATCGTTCGTTCTAATTTGCGTTCTGCCAAATTCCAAACATGAATCTTGCCTAGCAGATCGCCCGAAACCAACTTACTACCATCGGGATGGAAGAGAACACTGTAGACGTGTCGTTCATGCCCTTCCATTTGGCCGAGGAGTTCCCCGGTGGCAACGTTCCATAGCTTGACGAGCTTGTCGTTACCAACCGACGCGAGTGTGCTTCCGTCAGGCGAAACAGCAATCGCTCGGATCCAACCAGCATGAGCATCGATGCGTCGAATCTCGGCAGGCGTCTCCGCTTTCGCAGACCACCAAATGAGCCGGCCATCGCATCCGCCCGAGACCAGTTGCTGACCGTCCTGTGTATAGCACAGAGCGTGAACCCAGCTATCGTGCCCCTTCAAAACTTGTTTCTCACCACCTGGCACCTTCCAAAGTTGCACCGTGTTGTCCTCGCTGGACGCAGCCACTTGCAGACCATCGGGCGCGAAGCGGCAAGCGATCAACGGCGCATCGTATTTCCATTGATGCACGACATGCGTCTTGGTGATATCAACCGGTGTATTCATCTTAGGTAAGCACTTTCCAAACGGGTTGTACCGCAGGATCGGCGATGGGAAGCTCGCGTCCATCGACGGCAATGGACTGATTGGAATCCACCCCGACCGCTTGCAAATAGGTGTGAAAGAGTGCTCCGTGATCCACCTGCCCTTCGGTGACTTCGGTCCCTTCGGCGTTGGTTGCACCATACACTGCACCTCGGGCAACTTTACCGCCGGCCATGACGATCGACCAAGCTTTGGACCAATGGTCTCGTCCGTAATAGAGGTTGATGTTCGGTGTTCTTCCAAATTCGCTGAGGACCACAATCAACGTTTTGTCGAGCATGCCGCGTTCGGCAATGTCGTTCACAAAATGGGAGAACCCTTGATCGAATTCGCCAAGTTGTTCGATGTGAAAGTTAAAGTTGTCATTGTGCGTATCGTAGTTGGAGTGCGTGACTTGAACGAACGAAACGCCATTCTCGACCAGTCGCCGTGCCATCAAGCATTGCCTTCCAAAGTCATGCTTTCCGTACCGATCTAAATCGGCGGCTGGTTCTTTGGAAATGTCGAACACATCGCGTCGTTCCATCAACCGAAGCGCCTGCTCGTAGCTGTGAGTGTACGCGTCGGTGATGGCCGTTCGTTTGCGGTTCAAGAATTCCTGATTGATACGTCGGCGCATTTCATGGCGACGCACTTCGGCTTGGTCCGAAATGCCATCTGGTCGAAGAGTATGTGGCGGAGGCGTGCTGCCGCTCAATGCGACGCTGGAATACTTGGGGCCCAGGTAGGCCGACTCGTTACCGCGGCCTCCACCACCACTGGGTGCAACCACGATATGTCCGGGTAGCCCTTTGCTTTCATCGTTGAGCATTTTTGCAGAGACGGCACCGATTTGGGGATAGTCCGCAGCGGCAGACTGACGGCGCCCCGTCAGCATCATGTAAGCCCCTTTGCCGTGATCGTCTTCGGCCGTATTGACCCCGCGCAGCAAGCACAGATGGTGCATTTGTTTTGCGGTGTTGGGAAGCAGATCACTAATGTGAATTCCGGGTACCGACGTAGGTATCGATCGGCACGGCCCGCCAGTTCTGGTCCCTGGTTTAGGGTCCCAGCTTTCGAGCTGACTGAGTCCGCCATGCATGTTAAAAACAACGACTCGCATGTCTTGCGACTTCAGTTGTTCTGCGGCTTTCCCAGCAGTCAAACTGCCAAGCCCACCGACCACGGCAGTGCCAGCGACTGCGGTCGAGCAAGTGCGTTGTAGGAATCTCCGACGGTTTATTCCGTGCTCTTTAGAACCGCATGCATAATGTGCAAAGCTCATACTTTTTCTCCTGTGCGAACCACTACGGATAAACTCGAAATTCGGAACTGGTTAATATTCCCCACGCCAGCTCTTGCGCCACAATCGTTTTCTGATCAGGAACGCTGGCTAGCTGTTCGGCCACCCATTGTTTCTCAGAACCAGAAGGGTCGCGCGACAATAAGCCTCGATACATCAAGACGGCCGCCTGCTGTGGGTCCGGTTGTTGGATGGCAAGCCCGGAAGGATTGGTTCCGTTGGGTGCGGCCCAATTGAAAACCGCTCCGCCATTGGCCATGTAGAGCGCCTGGTCGGGTGATGCAAAAAATTCATCGCTTGTTTGGCCGACTCCCGAGGAATAAAGACTTGCGAAAACGTCCAGGTTTCCACGAAGCTTGTCAATCGCTTGTCTTGTCGCTTGGAGCTTTCTAGCGTCTTTCTGTTCTTGGGGTGCGTCGGCGGCTAGCGGGGATTGCTTTTCTAATTCAGCAAGCTCGTTGTTGATGTAATTTCCAAATACATGCGTCGCCTGAAGCGTGCTGAGCCCCAGTTGTTCCGGAGAAAGGATGCGGTCTTGCGCCAATTGAAAATCGATTTGACGATCGAGCAAGACGCGTTGCATGGCGATGGCCGATTTTTCGATTTCTTGAAGTCGCGCTTGATCCGCCACCTGGATCGCCTGGGTAGCTTGCTCGACATCAAGAGCCGCTGCTGCCAAGGTCGGTTCGATCGCGGTTCGTTCTGCGGTCAGGCCGGTCACCACGGTGGCTTGCCGTTCGCTTTCCATATCGATCTGTTGCAGTTCCCCTTGAATGGCAGTCAGCGCGGTTTGCTTGTTGGCCAAACTGGATTCGATCGCTTGTTTGGCAGAGGCAAACGATTCTGGTGATTCGACCAACGAAGCCGACTTATTCAGGGAATCCGTGGTAGATCGTAGTTCCGTCATTTGAGTCTGGATTGCATTCATTTGTTGCTCTCCATTGGTCCGTTTGGATTGAATGTTTGCAGCAACCTGGATTGCATCAGCAAGTCGTTGCTGCGCTTCCGAGAGTTGCTTTAGAATGCCGGCATGAGCAGCTATCTTTTGCGATTTGATTTCCGAAGCCAGCATCACGCTTTGTTCCGACTGCTTTGTTTGCTGAGATGCAGTGATCCAATCTTGGATGTGGGTCATCGCATCCAATCGCTTGGTGGCCAAAAGATGCGTTTGCTGAGCTTTTCTCCAAACATTCCGCGAGTCGACGAATACTTGATCGGCAGCGCCCAGGCTTTGCTCGATAGGTTGCAGTTGAGCGACAATCTCTGTGATTTTGGCGCGAGCACCATCGACCGGGGGCACCATTGCGTCCCGTGCCACTGTTGCATCGGTCTTTGCTTTTTCGATTGCAGGAAGTTCAGCCTTGGCCGCTTCTAACTTGGCTTTGGCAACCGCGATGGCTTGAGCCACGTCAGGTTCCTCGGCAGGTAAAATTGCCTTTGCCTGTTCCAGCTTGGCTGCAGCTTCTTCGAACAGCTTCTGCCGCGTCGTGCTATCCGTCCATTGTTTGGTAACTTTGTCGAGCAACAAATTGGCGTCGTCCAATTTCTTTTTTACGTCGTTGTAAACGATCTCGGCTTTATCCAATTCTGCCCGAACGAGAACTCGTTGTCCTTGAATCGAACGCCAATCGGACTCCGCCTTTTCCATCACTTCGTTCGCGGCCTTGGCAGCCGTTGCTAAGCTTGGTATTTGCGATTCGAGGCCGAGCTTTTGCGCAGCCACCTTTTGCGTCAAAGCAATCACAGGCTCGGTGGACACATCCAAAACCGATTGATTCTGTAAAGACGATGCGATCGCTGGCTGGCTCGAACGACGGTACGCATCGCTCAGAGCGATCTGTTCGATGAGCGATCGAGCGTCGTACTTCGACGCGATCAGCGATTGAGTGAGCGCGGCTAGCAGCTCGGGGTTAGAAGGTGGGTTATCCGCATGGTGCATATCCAAAGGGTGGACAATTCCACGCCCCATCATCAGTGCCCATACTCGATTGGCCCAGTTTTCAGCGAAGGCTTGCTGGTCCGGTGTAATTTGGTTGACCAGTGCGGTTCGACGGCTGGTAGCGGGAGCTTTCGTCGCGCCTTCGTACGCTCCTGGCTTGGGTGAGGCCAAGTAACGTTGATCCGGAAGCTCGTAGGCATCAAACTGTTCTTTGCCACCTGGAATCCTAGCGCCTGTTCGAAACAAGACACCCTTGTCAAAGACCGATTCGAAAGGTGCATCCCCTGCAGCGCGTTCGATATAGAGCTGCATTTTCTGCTCGGCACCTTTGTCGTCTTTGTATTTGGCTTCCGCGAGAGCGCTCGGTGAGAAAAAAGCGAGGAGTCCGTGATAATCGATTTGAAGGTAATCATCCACGCTGGGATGGTCATGGCATTGATTGCATTGCATATCGCGGCCGAACATGATTCGCCCAGCATCTCGGGCAATCGCGTGCGAATCTCCCTCGCGATCCAAAAAGAATCGCTGCGCAGGACGTTGCGATCCATTCCACCAATCACTTGAAATGATCTCTTTGGCGATGACGTCAATCGGCTTTCGTTCATCGACCGTCTTCCGCAGATAGCCCATCCAAGCGGTTCGGTCCACGTACTTGTTCGGACGACGTTGAAGCAACGTTTTGTCGAGCCATTCCACCATCCGTTCGCGGTGCAGCGGGTCATCCAGAAAACGCCGAACCCAACGCGCCCATCGATCGGGCGACGTATCTGCCAAGTACTCGTCCAATTCCGCCTGAGTCGGACCGACCAGACGCAAGTCTAAAGACAAGCGTCGCAATTGCAGCCCGTCCGCTTCCGGATTTCCAGTCAACAAATCAAGCTCACGCGAAATCAACGTGTCGATTGGAGAAGGCGGCGTCTGCGCTGTGATGCTCCCTGGTAGTGCAAAGATGGCGATAGACATCAAGCATAAAATGGGAGAGGAAAGCGACGAATGAGATTTTCTCATGTCGGACCGAATGGGGTGGGAGGTGGGGACCAATCGATTTCGGTATTCGACAGGCGTAAAGGGAGGCAGGTGTTTTGATCGACTTCTAGGTTGTGGACGCCTTGGGATTGTTCAGGAAAACACTTGTTTTCAACCCCATCTACAGCCTTGCCATCGATGCAACCCTTCCATCCTACTTGCAATGGCCCACCCAAGTCAACGACCGTCAGCAGAACCCCCCTACTTTGGGTTGCCGCTTTTCGCAGAGTTCTGCGTTTTTAGGCGAGCGGCAGGATTAAAACTACCAATCCTAACCCGAAACGTGAGGGGCTAGTTGCTTTCGTGAAGTCGCTATTGTGCAAGGCCGGTACGACGGACTTCCGAGTCCGTCCATGGCCGGTACGACGGACTTCCGAGTCCGTCCATGGGAATTCGACGGACTTCCGAGTCCGTCCATGGGAATTCGACGGACTTCCGAGTCCGTCCATGGGAATTCGACGGACTAGGAAGTCCGTCGTACGGTTAAATCAACTGTCCGTCACGCGTCGGGTTGGGATAACCTAGGCTGCCGATCGCCTTATGCGGCGTTCTTTTCAGTTCGACTTTTTGGAAACAGAGGTTTCGAGCCATTCTTGGAAAGACAGTTTAAGCTTTCCTTTTTGCTTTTGGATTTCCGAGTTCATTTTCTGAACCAGTTTCTCGCGGTAGTCTTCCAATTTGGAGTCGAGGACTTCTTGGATTCCTTTTCCTAGGATGTCCGCGGCTGGTCCCTGAATCTGACTGATCCGTTCGACGTCCAGGTTTTGCAATCCGACGGAAGCATCTAAAACTACCGGCAAGAGCTCCACGTCGGGCGGCACTTTCAGCAGATTGACGCGGACTTCGATATCGCAAGCAACATTCAATTCGACGGTCGCCGTCGCGTTGGTTGAGATACTGTACAGCTGGACATCGCGAACCCATTCGCTGACACGTCCGAACAGTTTCAGAGGAGCGATCACTTTGGTTTCGACGCGAATCGGAGCTCCGAGGGGGAATTCGATCTTGGTAATTTCGATAGCTAGTTTTTCTTCCGGATCGATAAACTCGATGAAGTAGCGAGACCAAGTTCCATGCTTGGCGGTTTTCTTTTTCCGCTTGGTCTCCAGCTTCCAGCCCTCGCGGCGCAGTGTGATGCCGTTAAAAACTTCTTTGGTGCGGTTCCATTTTCGATTGTCTTCGTAGCTGGGCGGCAGGTTTCGCAACACCAACCACCGCACCCAGGAAGCCAGTTCCTGACGCTCATCGGCCGTCGCTGGACGGACGACCTCTTCCAAGGTTTCGGGCAAAACTAGCTTCGATGGATTAGGGCGTTCCGCTTCCGGAATGGGCTCGTATTCTTCGTCAAAAAAGTGACTTAAATCGGGAGGATCGTTACTGCGACCGCCTGTCGGTTCTTGCGTCGAGCCCGGGGTTGCAATCTGGAACCACACGATCACCACCCAAAACACTTGAAGAATGAACCGAAAAGTAGATAGCAAAGAGTTCGTTTGAGAGCAATTTCCAGTTCCCATCCAAGCTCACCCACAATTGGACTAAAATCGTACGCAGACATCGATTCATTCTTCCTACGATAGAGTCTTACGAAATGCAAGCACAAGATCAGAATCCAGGTTTGTCCCCTCTTCATTCGCTCACGCGCCGTCGCTTGCAGTTGAGTTGTTCGGGTCTGCACCAGATCGTTCGCGCCCGCTTTGCAATGGTGCTCCTGACTCTTGAGCTTTTGGTGACGCTATCCTTGGGAATGCTACCGACAGGAATGCTGTCCACGGCCAGAGCGTACGTCGCCCAGGATGCGATCCCCCAGTTGGAATGGCCCTATTCTGAAGAGCCCTATTCTGAAGATAAAGTGCTTGCGATCACAGCCCGTGCAAAAGAAGTGGGGAGCTTCGATCGGGGGCTAAAAATCTACACGCGAGCCAAGTCCGCATGCTTCTCTTGCCACCGAATTGGATCTGCAGGTGGAGTGATTGGGCCTGAGCTGATTGCATCCTCCAAGCTTCGAACACCGAATGAACTGGTCGAGAGCTTGCTCTGGCCGAACCGCGTCATTGCCAAAGAATTCCAGCCCATCAAAATCGTCACGACAGAGGGTGAGCTCATCTCGGGCTATGAGATAGCGAGCGAGTCGACCGATTCCGTGCTGGCCATTCAAGACCCATCCACTCGGAGTGTCACGAAGTTGGAGCGAAGCGACATCGAAACCCAAGCGAATGGGCAGTCCTTGATGCCAACGGGTTTAGTCGGTTCGCTGACGGAACAAGAACTGGCGGATTTGGTCCGCTTTCTTATCGATCTTGGCAAGTCGGAATCACTGGATCTGCCAGCGATTGAATCGGCGATTCGAGCGGCTAGCACGCATGAGCCGACAGACTTTCCGTTAGTAACGGGGCCTGTGAACCCGAAACTCAACCCTGCCTGGACGGAGCACATCAATCGCGACCGGATCTATGACTTCTATACGAAGCAAGCGATTCACTTCACTGCTTCCCCCGAAGCAAGACAAGCAACCATGTTGACCTCCTTTCCGGGGTTGGATGGAGCCAGCTATGGGCATTGGGGAAACCAGAATGAAGCGTTTTGGCAAGGCAACGAAATGAATCAAGCCGTTCAAGGAAGTGTTCTGTGCAATGTCCTATCGATTGCACCGCGTCCAATCGCAAGGGCCGTATGCATACGCCTTGGGCAGACCCTTTCCTTATCGGCATGCTTCAATCCGGACACGTTAGCGTACGAAAAACTGTGGACAGGTGGATTTGTAAAATTCTCGAACGTGCGTCACGGCCTGATGGATGGTGTCAGGATCGAAGGCACCGAGAAGCCTTTGCCGGCCGAAGCTGGTCCATTGCGAGAGTGGATGCCGCAGTATTCTAAGTCCGACATTCGCTACCAGGGCTACTACGTTTATGAAAACCAAGTCCTATTTCTGTACTCGATCGATGGAGTCGACTTTATCGACGCTCCCATCGAACAATCTGGCAGTCTTAAACGAATTGTTGCACCCAAGTCGACACATCCGATGCGAGCGATGCTGAAGGGTGGAGCGAGCCAATGGCCGCAGGTCCTTGAAACCGATATCTCGCTGGGGGATGCAAAAGGCTTCGCGGTCGATACGATTGCTTTGCCATTCCAGAACCCATGGAATACGCTTTTGTACTGTGGTGACCATGC
>Ga0247834_1008119_pt1 | contig 10718 bp, 5 predicted proteins | sample LaCruzMarch2015__8_FD_187118 | JGI IMG/M metagenome (GOLD analysis project Ga0247834, IMG submission 187118) | Freshwater microbial communities from meromictic Lake La Cruz, Castile-La Mancha, Spain - LaCruzMarch2015_12m | ecosystem: Environmental > Aquatic > Freshwater > Lake | place: Spain... | reverse complement strand
TCGGCGTCCTTCGAGGAAGACGGAGGACTTGCCGAGAATGAGACCATCTTTCGCGCTGATCACCGCGCCAACCGCATCGGTCAGCCCTTTGACTGCACCACCACGTGTTCCGTCCGCGTAGGGGGCATTGCGATCGGAGCCCCAAAGTTCCTCCACCTGGTCGTCCGTGGCGGCCAAGGTATCGCCACCGGTGCCAACCACCTCGCCATTGGCGTTGAAGTCGACGAGGAGTTGGCCAAGGTACTGGTATTGACCTTCGGTGCTGACGATAGCCACCTGGTTGCCATTCCGGTCGGTGGTGAGGAACGGATATCCCCCCGCCGCGGTGTCGCCGGGCAGGAGATGGTCCGGATCATTGGCATAGATGGTGCCGGAGCCGCCGGCCACGATGACGTCGACGTCGGCCAGTTTCCCGGCGAGGCCCTTTTCGTTTTCGATCTGCTGCAGTTGGGTGGCGAGGATGATCTTGTTGCAGCCGTTGGCCTTGAGGCTGTCGATGACCGGTTGGAGATGAGCGGCGAGGCCGTCAAGGTCATACTGGCGCGGGCTGACCAGGGTGGCGCCCTGCGGTCCGGTCACGACAACGCGGCCGGGCGACGAGATGTTGGCCAAGTCGGGCGGGGTCACGCCAAGCACGCCGATTTTTTCGCCCCCACGTTCGATGATGGCGGCTTTGGCGATTTTGGGATGTGAAGCGATGTCGGCCGAAGCGGTTCTAACGTAGGACGCGTCGGTCGATGGGTTGGCGCGGAAGCGCGAGACCGGGAGAATTGCGGCGGTGGTGCGGGCCGCGAGGGCCGACTCGCCGCTGAAGTCGAGGTTGGCGCTAAGATAGGGGAACGCTGTGCCGTAGTTGCGCATATTTCCGAGGGTGCCGCGCACGTCGGGGAGGATGATGCTGCCCAACTCGGTCGTGCCAAGGTCGAACTCGTGGTTGCCGAGGCAGGAAGCGTCGAAGCCGATGGCGTTGAGGATGGCGATGTCTGGGCGACCCGAACTTTCGCGCAGATCGGTACTTGATCCGTTGAAGCCAAAGAGCTGACCGAGGGCAGCCTTGAGCGGGGCTTTAACGCTCGAATCATTGCCGGCAGACAGGAAAGCGCCGGGGATAATGGTGTCACCGGCAGCAATCGTCACAGAGGCGTCCACGTCGCTGCTGTCCTCCAGCTTATCGACCAGCGCGGCGAAACGCGGGGCGGTTGCCAGCGAGCTGACATCCGCTTCCATGTCGGAGGCGTGGAGGATTTGCAGACGGTAGTCGTTCTCCTCGGTGGTGGCGGTGGCGACAACGGGCGTGGTCGCGGCAGTTGCGGCGATGTCCACGGATTGCACTTTCCAGTCCTTTTGTCCGGCGCCAGTCTGCTTGAAGTAAAACTTGGCGGCGACATTTTCCGGCGTGAAGGTCACGTCGAGGAAACCGCGGTCGGCCAGGTTGGCGAATTTCGTGCCCGGGCTGTAGCCGAGGAAGAGCTGGCGGAGGATATCTTCCTGTCCGGGGAAATACTTCTCGATGCCGGGCGCGGAAACACCGGGCGTGGCCAGCTCAATGCCAGCGACCGTGCCCTGCGAAAACGGCGTCGCCCCGGTGGGCGACATGGTTTTCAGCTGGTTGACCCACGCGTTGTGGGTGTCGCCGGAGAGCACGAAGAGTTTTTTGCCGAGAGCCAGCGAGGTTTGCAGGATGGTTTCCCGTTCCTTGCCATAGCCGTCCCACGCATCCTCATTATAAGGCAATGGGTTGGCATTGTTGTAAACGGCTTGCTCGGCCGGAGTGAGCGAGGCGAAGGGCACGCCGGCGGCCATCTTGGCCACGGGGGTGAGATATTTTTCAATGGTCACGGGGTTGACGATCCCACCAGCCAGTTCAAGGAGGAGTTCGGCGGGCATGGTCATGTTGCCCACGAGGGTCTGCGAGCCGATGACCTGGTAGGCGGCGGGCGAGGTGGCCATCTCGTTCTGCAGCCATCCGAGCTGGGTCGCGCCGAGGAGGTCGCGGTCACCGGAATACATTTCGACCACATTGGCATAGACCAATTCGCCGACCACGGCCGATTGCAGGGCGGAGGCGAAGGCGGGATCGGTCGGGGCTAGCCCGAGGGTCGTCGAGTAGGAGGTCAGGAGGTTGCTATCTGCCAAGATCTGCCCGATGCGGGTCGTGACCTGGGCGGTGCTCGGCGCGAGGGACAGCTGCCTGACCCGGGCGAGGAGACGAGTTTCCGGCATGTGGAGGGAAACAAGGTCGCCGAAGTCGAAAGACCGGTAGGCCTCCTTGCGGTTGCCCGAGACGGGTTCGCGGACCGGCATCCATTCATAGTAGGCCTGCAAGGCGGCGTTGACCCGGTCGGTCCAGGAACCTTCGGTCGCCGGGTCATGGTTTTCCGCACCATCCTTGTAAGCATCATTGGCCGATTCGTGGTCATCCCACATGGCGATGAGCGGCGCGGAGGCGCGCGCCGCGCGAAGCGAGGCCTGTTTGTGGTATTGGGCGTAGCGGGTGCGGTAGTCTTCGAGCGTAACGCATTCTTTGTTCGGCTCGAAGCCCACGGTGGCGGCGAGAGTTTCCGCCGCCGGGTAGCCACCGGGACCGTATTCGTAAATATAATCGCCGACCTGCACGAGGGCGTCGAAGTCGCCTTTGCGGGCTGCTTTGGCGTAGGCGTAAAAGGCATCGGCCGTGATGTTGGCGCAACTGAAGAGGGCGAGGCGGACTTGGTTGACCGACCCGCTGGGCAAGGTTTTCGTCCGGCCCACTTCGGAAACCGCCCCGTAGCCGGAGAAACGGTAGAAGTATTCGGTGCCGGGTTGGAAGCCCTCGGCAACAACCTTGACCGTGAAGTGGTTGCTCGAGCTGGTCTGATGGGTGCCGAACGCGACCGGTGCGGAGAAGTCAGTGCGGGAAGTGGAGACCTCCCAGGCAATATCGTAGGTCAACTGGGGATTTCCACCGGGCTCGAACTTGGTCCAGAGCACCACAGAGTCGGTGTGCGGGTCTCCGGATGCGACCCCGTACGGAAAAGAGGAGGCTCCGAGCTGGGCTAAGCACACGGTGTTGAGCAAGCCGGAGAGGAAGACCAGGCTAGGGAGAACTTGGCGGATGAATGCGGTGAATGGGTGGTGGGTTTTCATGGAAATATAGAGGAGGGAAAGCGGGGTTCCCGCGCGCGCAAAGAAATGTTTGTGACTTTTTTGTCTCAAGCAGCCGCACCATAGGCCGGCTCGTTCGGGGCGAAGGGCCGCGCTGAAGTCGCGCCATAAAAAAACAGGCACCTTGTTGCCAAGGCGGCTGTGGGTGGAAAGCCGGACGGAAACAATCAGCGCCGCGCGCGGCGGCGGAAGCGGTAGGCGGCGAGGCCGGCGCCGGCCAAGGCGAGCAGCGCGTAGGTGCTGGGCTCGGGGACTACCGTTGCTTCCAATCCACGGAGCGCATAATTCGCACCCGGCGTGTAAATACTTGTGGCATTCGCAGCGAAGCCCTCGTCCAGGGCGCTCCAAACATTGGTTAGCGACGTCCACAGGACCTGATTGGTCGCACCGAAGAGGACATCCAAGCCAAAAGCGCGGGAGCTGCCTAAACCGTTCGTGAAGTTGTAGGCGAGCGACCAGGCCAAGCCGTCGAAGGTGAACTTTTGCACGCCGATTCCATCGTCGGCCACATACATTGTGTTGCCATCTGCCGAGAGAGCGAAGTCATAAGGACTCGTGCCTTGGCCGCTAACACCAGTGAGGACGGAAACGGGGGCGGCGTTGGAAGATGTCGGTGTGCCCGAGATGCGATAGATACCCTGGACCGCAGAGCCGGTGGAGTAATAAAGATCGTTGTTGTAGATTTTGATGACGCGCGAGTTGATGTCGGCAATCTGATTGGTCGCACCGCTGCTGAAGGCCATGATGCCGGATCCTGAGCCCGCGCTTCCCGTAAACCAGAAGGCGGAGCCATCGCCAGTCACCCCGCTTCGGATGTTATCGGTGCTGTAGGCATTCGAGACAATGGTGCTGGCGGAAACCGTGCCAGCCGCATTCACGGTGACATAGCCCCGCGGTGCTTGCGCCGCAGTGCGGCCGGAGAGCGAACCACTGCCGGTGAACGGCGGCACATAGCCTGCGATGGTGAGGATGGAGCCATCGGGACTAAGAGACATTTGACCCTCACTCGTCGCGGTGCCACTGACCTGCAAGCTGTTGGTGGCGATATTGATTGTTTGGACAACGGTGCCGGAGCGGGTGATCTCCAAGAGGGAGATTGGGCCTGTGATATTCGTCAAGGTACTCGTTCCGTCGCCGACGCGAAAGAGCAGGAGGTTCGTCGAGGCGAATTGCGCTTGCGCGCCCGTGGTGATTGCGCCCGCGAGGGCGAGGATGGTGAGGAGTTTTTTCATGGATGGTTTTTCGTTGTTAGGATGGTGCCCCGCGGACAACCTTGCGGCGAAACGCATCTAAAGCGGGACCACCCCATGGCGGGAGGCCTAAGTTGTGAATTCTTTGTCACAAAAATGGCGGATGCGGCGATCAGGGGGCCAGCTCCATGCGCAGGCGCAGGAATTTGCGGGTTCCGGTGGCGGGGGTGCGATAAATGCGCTCCTGGCAACCGTCGGGGACACTGTTGGTCGTGGCGATGAAGCCCACGCCGTCTACGGTCCACGGCCCGGGGACGGCCAGATCGGCGGCCGCTTGTCCGGTCACAGTCAACCCCGTGCCGTTGGTCCGCACAACCGCGGTGAGGGTGAGGAAATTCGTCCCGCCGGAGTTTGTCAGGCCTTGCACGGGCGTGAAGAAAGATGCGCCCGGGGCGGCCGCGCCGAGGGCGAATTCCTCGAGGGCGGTGTAACCGTTGCCGTTGACATCGTCGCCGGGGGGCACGCCACCCGACCACGAGGCGTAGGTCTCCCCGGTGTCCGCGGCGATGGTCAGCACGAGCGTGTTGCCCTCCGCGACCACCACCCCGGCCAACCCGGTGCCCTCGAGTCCGGTCACGGTGACCGACGAGGCCCCGTCGAGACCGCCCGAGGCGAGCAGGACCGGGTAAGTGCCGGCCACCGCCGGGCCCTCGACATGGAGCATCGCGCCGGGTTGCGCGCGGAAGGTGCCCGTCGCGATGGCGCGCACGGACGGCACGGCTTCGCCGAAGAAATGGAATCGCAGGACACCGCCGGACAGCAGGTCGAGATCACCGCCGATGGTCAGGCGTCCGGTCTCGGCCAGCAGGTCGAGTTCGCCGCCCACCGAGACATTCCCGCCCGCGGTGCCGCGTCCGCGCAGCACGCCCCACTCTTCGCCCTCGGGTATGACCGTGCGGGTGACCGTCACCGGTCCGCTGCCGGTCGCGCCCCCGGCCGGCACCTCGAGGGTGCCGTTGGCGACGTCCCACGGACCGGCGAAATCGGCGGCTTCGTGCAGGATGAGAACACCCTGGCCGGACTTGCGCAGGGTGCCGTTGCCGCCGAGCACGCCCCAATACTGGAACTCGCCGTCGAAGGTCGCGACTCCATCGCCCGCGCCGCGCGAGGCGATGACCGAGCCGGTGCCGGTGACGAGGATGTCGTTGTAAAGATCGACGACCTCCCGCGCTTCGTTGCCGAGGGTGCCGCCGGCGAGGGTGATGACGGGCAACTGCGGGAGGTCGGCCCCGAATTCGTAGACGCCGCCGTCACCGGCCAGCACGAGTTCGCCGCGGGAGAGCTCGGAAGTGCCTTCGACCACGACTTCCGCCGTGGCGGCCGGCACGCCGTTGAAGACGGGATCGCCGGTCGCATCGACCTGCAACAAACCGCGGCGCACGATGGTGCGTCCGGTGTAATCCTTGAGCGCGCCGTCGAGGCGGGACTGCGCCGAGCTGTCAAAACGCTGCGCCCCGGTGCCGTCGGAGTCGATGACGACATCGCCCGCGCCGCTCAAATGGCCGTCGAGGCGGACGTTGCCGCTGCCGGCGACATTGACGGTGAGGGTTCCGCTGAAATTGGTGAAGGTCCCCACCCCACCGAGACCGCCGACCGTCGCGCCGTGGCCGCCGAAGTCGAAGGTGGTGAAGCGCGCGGTGGTGACGAGCGAGCCGGAGGGAAGACCCTGCGACGCACCGAGGACCATGGAACCGAGGGCGACGGAAGTGGTTCCCTCGTAGGTGTTGGCTCCGGAAAGGACGATCGTGCCGGAGCCGAAGCCGGTCAGCCCGTTGGTGCCGGCCAGCGCGGCGGAGATGGTCGCGGTGTCATTCGAGGACACGGCGACAATGCCGTCGGAGAGCGTGATGCTGCCGCTGCCGGAGAGCGTGTAGCCGCCGACCGTGAACGTGAGGGCGCGCGCCGATTGCGCCGTGTTCACCTGCACGGTGCCGGCGGTCCCCCCGAACGAAGCCTCCTTGCCCGCGATCCACGCGGTGCCCGAGACGGGCGAAGTATTCGTAGACCAATTCGCACCGGCAACGGTCCAGAGACCATGGCCGCCGAGCGCGGTGCCATTGGCCGTCCAGTAAAGGGTCGCGATTTCCGCAGGCACGATGGTGGCGGCGGTGCCGGGCGAACCGGTGTTCGGCACGGCTCCGGTCGTGGTGAAGGTGGACTGCCCGTCGAGCAAGCCGTTGGCGCTCACTTTGCCCGACTCGGTCGCCACCGCTTCGCCGGAGGGAGTGTAGGCCCAGTAGAAGGACTTGCCCGTGGTGGCGGCTCCGAAGCTGGTCCGCGGTGTGACCTCGGCACCGAGCGCATCGAAAACCACGACGCCGTCGCCGCCCGAGCTGAAGCCCACGCCGCTCCCCGAGTAGTAGCCGATTTGCGGCGCCTCGCCGAGGTCCCAGAAGGTCCGGAAGCCCGCGATCGCGGCACCGCCGGAGGATTCGAGGAATATGACAGACTCGCCGGGCGCGATGGAGGTGACACCGTTAAGCGCGACCGAGGCGTCGAAGCTGAACGAATTGTCATCCATCCTGCAGTCCGTGATATCCGCGACCGTGTCGCCGTAGTTGGTCAATTCGAACCAGTCCACCGTGCCGCCGGTTCCGGACGAACTCATCACTTCGGTGATGCGGAGGACGGGTGCCGCGGCGGCGGTGGAGGCGAGGGCCAGCGCGGCCGCGAGGAGGGAGAGGATGTTTTTCATGGGAATGGAGGGTGGATTGGTTCAGTTGGCAGCGAGTTCCCAACGCACGACGTTGGTGTCGAAAGCACGGTCGACCGGGACGACTTCGGCGTGGCCGTCGGCGAAACCGATGATGCCGGTGCCGTTGTGGCGGCCGATGAAACGCCGGTCGCGGACCTTGGGTTGTCCGAGGTCGGACCCCGCCCCGCCTTTCGGCAGGAGCGCCTTCTCGTCGGGCAAACCGGCCTCGGCGAAGAGCGCAGTGCGCGCGGGATGGGTGATCTGGTGGAGACGGATCTGCGTGCGCGTGTTGTCAATCAACTGCGAGTTGATGCCGTAGGCGAAGTAGGCGCTGGAACCGGTGCGGGCCGGGTATTTCGCGCCCTTGACGAAAAAGAGCGACTCGGGGCCGTGGAAGGTCGCGCGGTCGTGATCCCGGGCCGCCTTCAGACCGGCCAGGGGCGGCAGGACGTTATACCACGCGTTGCTCGCGGACTTGACGCGGCTGAATGATTGCACCCCCTCGCCGCCTTCCTCGGGCAGCATCCCGTTGTGGTCCGCCGCGTAGGTCACGGCGAGCGTGCTGATTTGCTTGATACTGTTGAGGGCCGAGGCCCGCTGCGAGGACGACATGGCGTTGCCCGCGGCAGGAAAAGCCAATGCGGCAAGAACGGCGATGATGGCGATGACGACGAGGAGTTCGATCAAGGTGAAGGCGGATGATTGGTTTTTCATGTCGTGCGGCCGATGGCTGCAGTGGCGCTCCGGGATGCGGAAAGCGGCGGCAGGACGGCTTCGATCTCGAAAATCCATGTGTCTTGGGGACGCACGGCGCGCGGGAACGGGAAGAGACGCGGAGCTTGGCCGTCAGAAAGCGAAAGCTCGGGGAAGAGAAAGTCGTTGTCCGAGGAGAGAAGCAAGCGCACGCGATCGCCATCGATTGCGGCCACGGCAAGGCCCTCCCACTTAGCCGGCATTTCCGCGCGCGGCAACCCGTGTGCCGCGGTATCCAAGGCGGCAAGATTGAAAAGAACGGTGCGCTGAACCGGAGCGACACCGGAAAGCGTGGCGCGACCGGTCAGGTCGTCCGACCCCCGCAGATCGAGCAGCACGACGGCTTTCCAGCGGGCCGGGGGATGATCGGCCGATCCATCGGCTCCGAAATTGTCGCGCTCGAGGGCGAGCAGCCGCCCGTCCGGCAAGGCAGCAAGCGAACTGACCACAAGGTGGCGCGCCTTGATTTTCTTTCCGGCCGGAGCCGAGACGTCGAGTTCCGCCGCATCGGCCAGAGGCAGGAGGTAAATCGCCGGCGACGCTTCGGGATCGGTGTCATAAATGACCAGCCTGGTAGTACCGGCTTCGCGCGCCCCTTCCTGCACCGGGCCGCTTTGCAGCACGGTCGCGAGCCTCCCGCCGGGCAGCAAAGCCAAGCCTTCGAAACCACGGTTCGGCGCGCGGCCCGCGACGAGAACTTTTTCATCATCCGCCGCGAAGTCCGGACCGGCGGATCCGCGCGGAATGAATTGAGCCGGCGTGGGAAAACGCCGGACGAATTTGCCATCCGCGTCGAATTCGCGCACCGAGGGCATGTATTCTTCGGAGATGAAGATGCGGCCGTCTTCCGCCACAGCCAGTCCTTCCGGGTCGAGGCACATCCGCCCATCCCGGCGTTGCGGCGGCTCGGCGGCGGGGCGGTCGGGAAACAGTCCGCTGAAAGCGCGGTTGTTGGAATCGCGCAGCACCAACGTGCGGAACGGCTGCAGGTCGAGCCTCGACCCGCTGCGTGTCATGACGAAACACTGCAGACGCGGACGGTAATCGATGGTGCCATCCCCCGCCCCGCGGTCGCTGAGCATGACGATTTCCCCGGAGGGCAGGGTGTCGATGGCCGAGCCGATGCCGCCCATCGTTTCGCCCTCGGCGTCACGGGTGTCGGCCGCGATGCGCCCGGCGGCGACAATGCGCGCGGAGGTGTCCGCGGCCGACACGGCGGCCGCGGCCGAGAAAATGAAGATGGCGCAGAGGCGTCCCACTACGGGGCTCGTTATGGACGCGCCCGCGCGCCCGGGCAAGGCAGGCAATTGTGAACTTTCCGTCACAACGGGCAGACTTGAGAGGTCAAAAGACCGTGCCGACGGTGATCCCGAGGATGCCGGCATTGTCCACGGAGGAGGTGCCGTCGGGACGGGAGAAGTATTGAAAAAACGGCTGGGCATAGAACCAGCCGTTGACCTGCCAGCGGTACGCTCCTTCCAACACCGCAGTTTGGGTGCGGGAAGGTGCGCCAGAGGCCTGGCTGTAGACGCCGCAGCCGAGCGAGATCATGGCCAGGTCGAGGTCGCGGCGCGGGAGGAGACCGGTGTAGACCAATCCGCTCTGGAAGTAGAAAGGATAGACGTCCGCCTTGGTCTCGCTCGTGGTAAAGAAAAAAAGATTGAAGGTGTTCAAGCCTTGCGTCGTGAGGTCGGCCGCCGGACCGGTCGAGGCTTCCCGGTAAAGCATTTGGTCGGCCTGCGCGTAGAAACCATATTGGCCGGAGGCAGTCGTCCCGCCCCAGGTGGCCTGACCGGCCGGCGTGCCATAGTAGAATCCGCCAAAGGCGTATTTGCCGGGCAGGCTTTCCGGGCCGAAAGACGGAGTCCATCCGCCTTCGCCCATATACCAAAGTCCGTTCTGCGCGGGGTTGAGCGAGCCTTGGAACATCAGCCCGTGGTTTTGCGAGGAAGTGGGGTTGGGGAAGGACATAAAGAGCGCGTTGCGCAGGTAGAAATCATCCTGCGGACGCACCGTGAGCGTGCCGCCCCAGGTGGATTCACTCGAGGAGAAGGGGATATTGCCCCCGAGGCCTTTGGCGCTGTTCACCGCATTGTTGAGGAATAATTTGCTCAGCGGCTGGTCGGCGAATTCGCGCTGGGGTTGGAGCCACCCGAGTTTGAGGGTGAGCATGTGCTCGACGGGGAGATTTTTCGCGCTGTCGAGGAGGAGGCCGAAGTTGAGCAGACGCCATTGGGTCCCAGACTGCCAGTTCGAAGGATTGAACATGCTTTGGGCCAGGACGAAGTTGTTCGGATTGGACTCCTCCCAACTGCTGCGGTAACGGACCGCACCAAACATCTGGACACCGCGCAATTGCTCGTTGTCGACCGCATCGCCCAGGTTGAACTGGCCGGAAAAATTCAACTGCCCGTCCCAGAATCCGCGCGATCCGCTCTGGCTGGAGACCACGCCGAAATAAGCGCCCTGGTAATTGCCATCGAAGGAAAGCCCGTGGTCCTTGAGCCACTGACGGCGGTGTGGCCCGAAACGGTTGCCGTCGCCACCGAGCATATGCGGTCCATTCCACCAATCTTCCAAGGCCCCGCCCATGCGCTCACGCAGGGGACGCCGCTCGCCACTGATTGTGCCAGCCGTGCCGGCGAGGATGTCACCCGAAGTGATGTCTTCAGGGTTGCGGATGAAGATCGGGTTGGCTTGTGCCTCCTGAGCGGCGGTGACGGGTGCGGCTTGCGCGAGGACCGCCGGAAAAAGCGCGATGAGCAGGAGGAGACGCATAGAGCAGGGCAAACTTCGCGTCCTTTGCTCCTTTGGCCCAAACACCGCTCACCGGAATCCGAGCAGGGCGATGGCGTTAAGCGCCCCGGCGAAAAGCA
>Ga0247834_1008109_pt1 | contig 10728 bp, 9 predicted proteins | sample LaCruzMarch2015__8_FD_187118 | JGI IMG/M metagenome (GOLD analysis project Ga0247834, IMG submission 187118) | Freshwater microbial communities from meromictic Lake La Cruz, Castile-La Mancha, Spain - LaCruzMarch2015_12m | ecosystem: Environmental > Aquatic > Freshwater > Lake | place: Spain... | reverse complement strand
TGATCTAACTCAGAAAATTGTAAACTTAATAAATAAACATAATCTGTTGATCCAAATTTAACATATACATATATAATATTAAAAAGCATAAAAATAGATCCTGCTAAAGTATATAATGCAATTAAAGTACCTGCACGTGTTTTACGTTCACGAGATCCTCCTAGTAAAATAATTAAAAAAATTGGAACTAAAGTTGCTTCAAAAAAAATAAAAAAACCTAATAAATTTAAAACACTAAATGCACATAAAAGTCCTCATTGTAAAAAATAAAGTAAAAAAAGTATTTCAACCATATCAAATTTACCATATAATTCTCCTATTCTTAAATTTAATATACATAAAAAAATAAATAAGTTTGTTAATATTAATAAACTAAGTGAAATAAAATCAATACCAAAGCGAATATTTAAATTTCAAAACGATACTAAAAAAACTGCTTGAAAATTTGGTTCTGTTTTGTTTAATATTAATAAAATAAAAAGTGAAATTAAAAAGTTAAATCCTGTAAAAAAAAGACTACCATTACGTAATCTATTATCCCGATTATAATTACCACCATGAATGCCGTCATTTATTCAAACATCATGTATTTCGAATTTTCATCAGAAAAAAAAAGCTCAAAAGCCTCCAATTATAGGCAAAATTATCATTATTTTTATTAAATTCATTGCAATCATGTTTTTGCAAGGAATTTCTAGTAAGTTTTGTATCGAAAATAGATTGATGATTATGTTGTTAACCATATTACCGTTAACGGGATACGAGCCCGCATCAAGATATTCTTTAAAAAAAAATATTTATGTTATCAAGTTACACCAAACGGTATATAAAAATTATTAAATGCAGGTTTTTATTATAAACCCAAAGCATTAAAAAAGGGCGATTAATGGGACTTGAACCCATAATATTCAGTTTCACAAACTGATACTTTAACCAATTAAGCGATAACCGCCGTGCATTTTAAAACTTATTTATACAAGAGGGTATCCTCATCAATAAATAAAAAAATAAACAAAGATTCATACAATATCTACAAAATGTCAATATCAAGCAGCACATTCAAACCCAACATGATGTGTTCGCGTAAAATGATGATTTATTAAACGATATAAACAAACCAGTAAAAAAATTGTTCCAATAGCAACATGAGAGCCGTGTAGTCCCGTAGTCATATAAAATACTGAACCATAAACACTGTCAGAAATATTAAAAGGGGCTACATTGTATTCAAAAACTTGTAGTAAAGTAAAAAATATTGCTAAAATTATTGTATATGTTAAAGCTTCAATACTTTCCTTACGGTTTCCCGCTAAAATTGCGTGGTGAGCTCATGTAATATAAGCACCAGATGTAATTAAAACAAATGTATTTAATAAAGGAACATGTCAAGGATTTAATGCAATAATTCCTTTAGGAGGTCAAATGCACCCTATTTCGATACTTGGGTTTAAACTTGAAGTAAAAAACGCTCAAAAAAATGCAAAAAAAAACATTATTTCTGACGCAATAAACAAAATCATACCAAATTTTAGTCCTTTTTGAACATATGTTGTATGATGTCCTTCAAAAGTGGCTTCTCTAATAACATCTCGTCATCAAACTGCCATTGTTGAAATTAATAAAATTAATCCAAATAAATGTAAAGCATACCCGTTTTTATAAAAATGTATGTACATGGTAAACCCAAAAAGCATGAAAAAGGCTCCCATTGAGGCGATTAAAGGTCAAGGACTTGGATCTACAATATGGAACGGATGTTTTTGCGAACGTCTCGTTTCTACGTTTAACTTTAAGGTTGATTTCATAAAAGGATTTCTTAAATACAGGTAAAGTTTATCGTATATGATTTTTTAAATCACTGCGCTATCAATCCAAAAAAAAATCCTTAAAAAATAAAAAAAAAACGCAAAAAAAGTACGGCATTTAAATTATGGACGGAAAGACTTGAACTTTCAGCCTTTGGATTCGTAATCCAGAACTCTATCCAATTGAGCTACGTCCATCAAAACTAATAAAACAGGTAATAAATATATAATTAAAATAAAAAAATAAGTTACTAATATTACTTTAAATTTTCATATTTGGTTAAATATTCTTCTGGTAAATAAATATGAAATTTCTTTGGCAAAGAAGGCTGTAAAGGTTCTATTGTTAAATTAGGCGCAAACATTTTTAATTTTTTGTCATAAGAATAGATTCTAAAATCAGTATCAACAACCTCAACAGAATCCTTAATTGCTTGGTCATAAACTTTTTTATAACTTTTTTTAGTAAAATTTTGGTCGACGCTTGTGGCGTTTCTGTAAGAATGGTTATAATCCGCGTTTATGTCTGCTTTATCCACATCTAATATCTGTTGAAATTCTCTTAAATAGCGTAGGGTTTCTAAATCAACAGTATCATAAGCACAAGCAGGATATTTTGTTATAAACTTTGTGATATTCAAATCATTAAGAGTAATCGTACGGTTAACTACAGCATTATGCCTGCTGTACTTTTTTAAAAGATTGTTGTATTCCTCCTTAATCAAGGCTTCGCTTTGATATAAATTATCAGCCTTTTTTAACAGGTTATCCCCTAGCGAAACTCTTTGTAATAAATCAGGTATTTTTTTAATAGCTTCTTCTCTTTTTAGATTTCAATATTGTACACAATTGACGTCATATCAATTAGTATAATTGGTAGAAATTTCCTTAAAACTAAACAAATCTTTTAGTTTTAAGGGAAAAATTTGATGAAATGTTAAAGGCGTATTAGCAACGTAGCTTCCAAGAGTTCATCCTTGGAAGGGCGTTGAAAATAAATGAAGCACGTTTGCTGCAAAACAAATTTTCGCGTATAGGTGTAAATATAAAAATGTAATAAACATTTTATTTGAGGGTAGTGGGACTCGAACCCACATTATCTGCTTGGAAGGCAGGACGTTTAGCCATTAACGAATACCCGCGAAAATTATAAACTTAAAAGCATTTAAAAAATTTAGTACGATAAATAGGACAATCGGTTTCTTGTTGAACAATTACTTCCGAAAGTAAAGGGCCATTATTATTGAGCATGAACGCATTTGGAATCGAACCAAAGACCTACAGATTAAAAGTCTGCCGCTCTACCAATTGAGCTATGCGTTCGAAATTAGTTTAACGTATTGAAAAAAAATTATAAAGCTTGTTCACAAGCTTGTAAATATTTAAACAGGATAATAAAGTCTTTTCGGTATAATTGAGTCTTACTATATTAAAAAAAAAATTTTATTTATTTTTAAATTCAACTTTAGTAGCATCTGTAAAAAATGTTGCATAAATTACGAAAAAGAAGAAAAATAATCCAATTACTGAAACTAATGATCCTACAGAAGCAATAAAATTTCAGCCTGCGTAACAGTCAGGAAAATCAGGAATACGTCGTGGCATTCCTGCAAGACCTAAAAAATGCATAGGGAAAAAAGTTAAGTTTACTCCAACAATAGTTATTCAAAAATGAATTTGTCCATAAAAACGTGGAATATTCAATCCAGTCATCTTATGAAATCAGTGATAAAACCCTGAAAAAATCCCAAAAACTGCACCCATAGATAATACATAATGAAAATGTGCAACTACATAATAAGTATCATGAAATGCTATGTCAATTCCTGCGTTGGCTAAAACTACTCCAGTAAGTCCTCCTATAGTGAATAAAAATAAAAATCCTAACATAAATAAAACTGCAGGAGATTTTAAGTCAATAATACCTCCTCATAAAGTTGCTAATCAACTAAAAATTTTTATTCCTGTAGGAACTGCAATAATCATTGTTGCAGCAGTAAAATAGGCACGAGTATCAACATCTAATCCAACAGTGTACATATGATGTGCTCATACAATAAATCCCAAAACTCCTATTGATAACATCGCATAAACCATCCCTAAATAACCAAAAATAGGTTTTTGTACACGAAATTGTATAACTTGACTAATAATCCCAAAAGCAGGTAAAATTAAGATATAAACTTCTGGATGCCCAAAAAATCAAAATAAATGTTGGTATAGTACAGGATCTCCTCCACCTGCAGGATCGTAAAATGTTGTATTAAAATTACGATCAGTTAATAACATTGTAATTGCTCCAGCTAAAACAGGAAGAGATAATAATAATAAAAATGCTGTAATTAATACAGATCATACATATAAAGGTAACTTATGCATAAACATTCCTGGACTACGCATATTAAAAATAGTTACAATAAAATTAATAGCCCCTAAAATAGAAGAAGCCCCAGCAATATGCAAACTAAAAATTGCTAAATCTACTGAAGGTCCTGAGTGAGCTTGTCCGCTTGATAATGGAGGGTATACTGTTCAACCTGTCCCTGCTCCAGTTTCTACTAAACTAGAAGCTAATAATAATATTAATGCAGGAGGTAATAACCAGAAACTAATATTATTTAAACGAGGAAAAGCCATATCAGGAGCTCCGATCATAAGAGGTACGAATCAGTTACCAAATCCCCCAATGATAATAGGCATAACCATAAAAAAAATCATTATAAAAGCGTGTGCAGTTACAATAACATTGTAAAACTGATTATTTCCTTGTAATACTTGATGACCAGGTCCGGCTAATTCCATACGAATAAGCGCAGATAGTAAAGTTCCAATAACACCAGAAAGTGCTCCGAAAATCATATATAACGTTCCAATATCTTTATGATTTGTAGACATAAATCAACGTATAAATCAATTTTTTCAAGAAAAAGTTGTAGTGTAATTCATTTTACAAAATAACAATTTTTATCAAAAAAAGTAAAAACATACGTAAAGTAGCATTTGCTCGCTCATAACAAAACTACTTGTACATATTTTATAAATAAGCACGGTAGGACTCGAACCTACAGCAACGCCGTTATGAGCAGCGCGTTCTAACCTTTGAACTACATGCCTAAATTTAAATATTTTATTTAAGATATGTCTTATGTAAAAAAAATAATGTTATTTAATACTAATTAATAAATTAGGAAAGTTCTCTTTTTTGTGTTTTTTTATTTAAAATTAATTTTAATAAATATAGTTGTTTTACTAAAATAATTATTGTATTTTTTTTTATGTCTAAAGATAAATTCGTTAATTTTTTAAATTCGAAGGGTCTATATATTTTTTTAGATAACCAAACTCCAATCAAATGTACTGTTTTTATTTTTTGAAAGTTAGTAAATAATTGCTTATTATATATAAAGTTATTGTCTTTTGAAGTAATAATTAATACATTATTAATTAAAAGGTTTGTTAAAAAAAAATATTCTTTAATGAAATTCAAATCTAACAATGTTTTTTTTTTTACACGAGTCATTTTTAAATTATTTTCTTTAAGAAGTTTTTGGATATTATTTTTATCTTCTATAGTAATAAAATCATAATAATAAATATATAAATTATTATTTAATAAAAGATTTATTAATAAGTTATGATTATAAATTGTTTTTCAAAAAGTGAATTTTCGAGAGGTTAGTTCTACATTAAGGGTTTTTAGCATAAAAAAAAATAAAGAAAATACAAAAAAAATACGGCATTTAAGTTATGGACGGAAAGACTTGAACTTTCAACCTTTGGATTCGTAATCCAGAACTCTATCCAATTGAGCTACGTCCATCAAAACTAATAAAACAGATAATAAATATATAATTAAAAAAAAAATAAGTTACTAATATTATTTTACTTATTATAATGTTTACCTAATAATGCGTTAAATATTGGTGTAATTGACTCACTGATATTCGCCGTAATTCGTGAACCATTTCCTAAAATATCTATTCCAACAACGTTTATTGGCATAAATCCATGGTTTACTCCACAAATTTCACTACATTGCCCATAAAAAGTTCCAGGACGTTTTATATAAAGAGATGTTTGGTTTAAGCGTCCTGGACAAGCGTCTAATTTAACACCTAATGCAGGAATAGCTCAACAATGTAAAACATCCGCAGATGTTATAAGTACACGAACATTTGTTTCGATAGGTAAATAAAGCTTATTATCTACTTCTAAAAGACGAAGAGAATTTTCTTTTGTTAATTGATCTTCTGAAAGCATAAAACTATCAAAATTACAAGTAACATTTAAAGGAGTAAATTCGTCACCCGATCCTATAGTTTCATAATACAGTTTAAATAAAATATTTGGATCCAAAAATTCGTAAGATCAATATCATTGATGACCTATAACTTTAATTGTTAATAAAGGTTCTATTAATTCATCCATAGAATATAATAACGAAAATGAAGGTATTGCTACAAAAACTAAAATTACTGCAGGAATTATTGTTCAAATTATTTCTAAAACAGGTGCGTGTGTTACTACAATAGCTTTTTTATTTGTTGCATTATTAAAAAGAAATAAACAACGAATAAATAAACAAAAAACGAAAAAACAAATTGCGGTTAAAAATAAGAAAAGATCGTGATGAAAATTGATAATTCCTTCCATAATTGGACTTGCAGGTATAGAAAATCCAAATTGATAATTTGATGCATGTTTATTTATTAAGTTAAATAACATTTTGTAAGAAATTTTAAGTAAAAAGTCATATTAAAAGAACCTCAAATTTAAATTAATGTCCTTCGAAAATATCTCTTAGATAAATACAGCTAAGTATTGTAAAAATATATGATTGAATAAAAGCTACACCAAACTCTAATAAAGTTAAAATAAATAAAATAATAATAGGAAATAAATTAATTAAAGATAAATTTCCTAAAAAAACAATAACTCAACTAAACCCAACAATAACTTTTAATAAAGTATGTCCAGCCATCATATTAGCAAATAAACGAACAGAAAGGCTTACAACTCTAAAACTATAAGAAATAATTTCTATAGGAACTAAAAGTAATATTAAAAAAATAGGACAACCTGAAGGTAAAAATAAATTTAAAAAATATTTAAATCCTTTATAATCAAACAAAGTTAATAAAATATTAATAAATAAAGCTAACGCGATAAAAAAAGTATTTGTTAAGGCGCTTGTTAACGTATTCATGTAAGGAATCATCCCTTGAGCATTACTTATAATTAAAAACAAAAAAATAGTATTTATTTTAATAAAAAATTCTGGTCGAGCAATATGTTTTCCTAAAACAGATATGAATAAATTTAAACTTACTTTAAAAATATTTTCACCAAGCATACTATAAAGCTGTGGTACCAAAGTATTAGAATGATTTGAAAAAGTTCTATTAAATAGTAAATAAATAGTTAAAAAAATAAAAATAAAACAGAAAGTTATTGTATATATATTAACGAAAGAGGTATTTAATGTGACAAAAACAAAATTATTAAACATATTTGACACAATAACGTCATTTGGTAAAGCAAGTCATAACATATTTTCTAATAAATAATTTTCTGACTTATTTAAAAAAGTTCCTTTTAACATTACGAAGTCAGTAAATGAAAAAAAGTTAAAACAAGTAAGTAATATTGACAAAAAAATATACAAAAAAAAATATCCATTTTCTTTTATAAAAAAAGAAATCCCTTTTAAAAAACCAATGAAAAATACAAAATCAATTATAGTTCAAAATGCAATTGGAGTATAAACTAAATTTATTTCTAAAAAGTCTACTGGATATGTTGTTGTATACGTTCTTAGTTTAAAAAAAGAACTTATTTCGAACTGCTCTAACGGGCTTAAAAACAATAAATTAGAAATTGTGTTTATATACATAAAGCTTCTTCAATTCTAATTAAATCGTACATTAACAATGTTTTAAATTTATGATCAATTTTTGCTTCACGTTGAATATATTCTAAACTAGTTATTTCGTTCTCATAACTTTTTTTGAAATAAGCTAAACATGCTTCTTGGAAAGGTTTTACTTCTTTAATTGTTTTATAATCTAAAGCACCTGAAATTCCTAAGTAGATATAAATTACTTGTAATGCTAAATCATATGGTTTGAATTGACCTTGTTTTAAAAGTTCTACTAAACGTGCTCCACGATGTAATTGTTGTTTAGTTTCTGGATCTAAGTTTGCACCAAATTTTGCAAACTCCATAACTTCACGATATTGTGCTAATTCTAACTTTAAAGTACCTGCAATTTTACCCATTACTTTATATTGTGCAGCAGAACCTACACGACTTACAGATAATCCAACATTAATTGCAGGACGAATTCCTTGGAAAAATAAACTAGACTCTAAAAAAATTTGTCCATCAGTAATTGAAATTACGTTTGTTGCAATATATGCAGAAACGTCGTTCGCTTGTGTTTCAATTACAGGTAAAGCAGTTAAACTTCCATTACCTAATACTGCAGATAATTGTGCAGCACGTTCTAATAAACGTGAATGTAGATAAAAAACATCTCCAGGATAAGCTTCACGTCCTGGTGGTCTTCTTAATAGTAATGACATTTGACGATAAGCTACGGCTTGTTTTGAAAGATCGTCATAAATAATAACAGCGTTTGAACTATTATCTCTAAAAAATTCTCCAATAGTACATCCAGTATATGGTGCTAAAAATTGTAAAGGAGCTGAATCTGATGAAATTGAAGCTACAATAATGCTATAATTTAAAGGAGAAAATGGCGCTAAACGTTCACTTGTTAACTGACGCTCATATAAATGTTTTGGTTTTTTTAAAATTTTTGCAATACGTGCAATTGTTGATTGTTTTTGTCCGATACCTACATAAATACAATAACAAGCTTCTTTCGGAGTTAATAAATTAACATTATTTTTTGCACGCTCTGGAGTTAATAAGTTAATTCTTAACCTTTCATTTAAAAAAGCTTGGTTAATAATTAAATCCAATGCAATTGCAGTTTTTCCTACTTGACGATCTCCAATAATTAATTCACGTTGACCTAATCCTACAGGAATCATACTATCTACGGCATTAATTCCAGTTAATAATGGTCTATGTACTGAGCGACGAGCAATAATTCCAGGAGCACCTAACTCAACAGGACGTTTATAACCACGCTTACGTATTCCAATATAATATCCTTTTAGACGTGCGTCTAAAGGATCTTTATTAGGATCTATAATTTTTTTTGGGTCATCTACCGGTTCTCCTAAAGGGTTTATAATACGTCCTAATAATCCAATACCAACGAAAATACTTACAACCCCTCCTTTAGTAATAATACGATCGCCTACTTTTACTAAACGTTCATTACCAAAAATAACAATAGAAGTTAATTTATCTTCTATTCCAACAACCATCCCGTTTACATATTTTACAGTTTGTTGTGTTTTTAATGTATTAAGGCGTTGAGGTGACGGAATAAATACTGCAAGCTCTCCAAAACTAGCAAAGCCTAAATCACGTGCAAAAGCAACCCCATCTTTAACACGAATAACAACTCCAAAAGAAAGAGGTTTAATAGTAATTTTTTTAGTTTGTTTTTTTGAGTTAATTTGTTTTTTTAAATTAACTAATGAACTTGGTGTTTCTTTTTTTTTTACAACTTTTTTTTTAGAATCAGTTGAAAAATTTGCTACTAACACAGAAGGCGCTTTATTGATTATTATTTTTTTGTTTAAGAATAAAAGCATTTGTTATAATATTAGGAGAAAAGGATTCGAACCTTTACATGTCGACGTCAAAGGCCGATGCTTTACCATTTAGCTATCCCCTATAATGAAATATAATATACAACTTTTTTAAGAAATAAAACGTTTAATTACCTGGACTGCGATTGGAAACTTATTACAAGCAAACATTAAGGCATTTTTTAAAACCAAAATATCCGCACCAGCAACTTCATATAATATACGTCCTGGTTTGACGTTTGCAACCCAATAAGATACATTACCTTTTCCTTTTCCCATACGAACTTCACTAGGTTTTTTACTTATAGGAAAATCTGGAAAAATACGAATTCATACTTTTCCTTTTCGTTTTGTAAATCCTGTGATTGTTCGGCGAATAGCTTCAATTTGTTTTGCAGTTATTCGTCCTTTTTCTAAAGCTTGAATACCTAAAATACCAAATTGTAATATATTTGATTTATTTTCAAAAACTGTAATGTTTCGTCCTTTATTATTTTTTTTAAATTTACGTTGATTTGGTTTTAGCATTTATTTTTGTATAAAAATTATCTAATGTAACAGTTCATTCTTTTTTTTTATTATTTGAAATCATATTTTTATTTTCTTTTCTTAAATAATGTTCTTTTAAATAAAAATATTTTTTAATGTATAATATAAAATTAAATTTGATTTTATATTTTGAATATAAAAAATATTCTAACAATTTTTTTTTTAATTCATATTTAAACATTTTATTATAAAAAATTCAAAATTTAATTCCAATAAGACCTCGACGAGTAAATCCTTCTGAATATCCGTATTCTATTCGTGTAGTATCTGTTTGTAACGGTAAAATACCTTTTTTATGGTTATATGTTTTAGTACGAGTTCTTCTATTTAAACGCCCTTTAATGATAAATTTAAATCCGTAAATTTCAGGTCGTAAAGTACATATGATTTTTATTGTACGTACAATAAAAGTTAATAATTTTAATTGTTTTCTATTTTTAGGTAAATGTCTGAATTGAAATCCAACAAAGTTACATAAGATTTGCGGATTCTTCATTAAAACCGTAATAAAAGCTAAATGTATAAAATCGTTAATAAATATTGCAGTATATTTATAACGATTAAATAAAAAACGATATAATTGTCAAACATTAAATTTTTCTTGTAAAAACGTTTCTGTTTTTTTTTTTTTTTTTTTATATTA
>Ga0247834_1008108_pt1 | contig 10732 bp, 7 predicted proteins | sample LaCruzMarch2015__8_FD_187118 | JGI IMG/M metagenome (GOLD analysis project Ga0247834, IMG submission 187118) | Freshwater microbial communities from meromictic Lake La Cruz, Castile-La Mancha, Spain - LaCruzMarch2015_12m | ecosystem: Environmental > Aquatic > Freshwater > Lake | place: Spain... | reverse complement strand
CCAACAACTAGGAGTAGGTATTACTCATGCCTTTAGTACTCTCATCATCAACTCCTTCAAAAAGCTTGTCCATTCTCAGACATCACCAGCCTTTGATCACTATGACTTCCTGTTGCCTCGCGACCAATTGTTGGTTTATTGTTAGATAACTCACTAGATGTAGAAATGTAAAATAGACACACGTTGTGTCCAAAACAACTCCGCGAATCGATGAGAGTTTCTAATCGCTCGGGAATCGATTGAAGTCTTATTAAAACGAACGAATCAAGAATATATCATGAAGAGACCGCTGTGCCTCATTGGTGGTGCCACCGCCTTCCTCCTCTTGACGACGTTGGGTGGATCGACGAATGGTGCACGACACTCGTCGACGCGACGACGACGCCTTACCACTTCTGACAAGTTTCCGATAGTCCCGGTACCACCATCAACGCACACAAACCAACACCATCGTCGAGAAGAGGAGGAAGACGACGACTCAAGTAGCAGCAGTCATCGTCATAGACCTCACCCATCGTACTTAAATCAGTCCGTAAACTCGCCATCACGGCAGCATCATCGTCAATTATACCATTCGACCAATGGAACATTCCACAATCTTGTTTTATTATTGCGCTTTGCGGACCATACCGGCCGTACACTACCAAGTCAGACTGATATCGAACGCTTGTATAATTCCAACGATGTCATCCCTCCTCTTTCCACTGAAAAAAATAACTCTCCTACTATTGACATGAAGGACTTTGGCCATGATGATGATGATGTAGTACCCACGGGATCAGTACGTCAATTTTATGAAGCCATATCCTACAATGCCTTCACTATACAAACGACGGTTGTCGATTGGATTACACTCTCTCGCCCAGAAGCATATTATGGTAATAATGAAAATGGATTTACAAAATTTAAGGACGCCATTATTGAAGCATTGAACATATTAGATAATGGTGATGGAGGAGCACATTCTGGACCACCATTTGATTTTACAAAATTTGATTTAGATAGCAATGGTGCCTTAGATGGATTTGGTGTTTTGCATTCAGGATATGGTGCCGAATTTGCTGGATCAGATTGCTATGATACACCCGATACTAATAGGATATGGAGTCATAAGGGTGGATTAAATTGGTCTTCATCACCAGAGCCTAATACTAATACTGGACAAACACAGGTAGTATCGGTTAATCGATTCTACGTCTCGTCGGCATTACGTGGTAAGTGTCAATCGAATATTGTACGTATGGGGGTAATTGTACATGAATTAGGACATTACCTTGGTTTGCCCGACTTGTACGATGAAACATTTACTGGGAATGGACTAGGGGCATATGACTTTATGTCCCAAAGTTGGGGGTGGGATGGATCAGGTATGTTTCCACCTTACCCCTCGGCATGGAGTAGAGTCTTATTAGGGTGGGCAAATGTGACATTGATTGTATCTGATGGGACATATAAGTTAGAACAGTCTGCCACAAGTAATTTAGTGTATAAGATTGATACAGGGTATCCGACAGGTGAATACCTGCTTATCGAAAATCGTCAACCTGTTGGTTTTGATGTCATGATGGAAGGTCCGGGTGGAATTGCTATATATCATATTGATAATGCAATAATTAATGGACAGAACAATCGTGGCTATCCATCTCCTGGAACGTATTGGCCGAACAATGGAAATCATTATCAAGTGGCGTTACTTCCTGCCGATGGGAATTACGATTTAGAGAAGGGAGGTGATAATCATGGTGATGATGGAGATTTGTGGCATTCAGGGAGTCAACTAAAGGAACTACGATCTGGTGGATCACATCCCAACACTGACTCGTATCAGGGTGGTACAGTAAAGAAAACTGGAGTTAGGATATATGGCTTTACACATAGCGGCAAATACATGTCATTTAAGGTGGCAGGATTAGGTACCAGTACTGCTGTAGATGTGGGTGAGGCTACCGAGAGTGTTGCAATAAGTCTTGAACAACAGATCATGATGATGACATCGAAGCCAACAACATTGAAACCTAGTACTCTCAAGCCTACAACGGCAGTTCCAACTTCACTTCCAACCAATGCGCCAACGACAATTACCACAGTAGGACCAACACCAAATCCGACTGGAATACCCACTCTTTCACCAATTACTTCAGTTCCGACTGAACCACCTCAGCCATTGAAGTTTTCACCAATGCCTGTCACAATGGAGCCTGTCACCAGTGAACTCAGCACAATGCCACTTTCGAGTGGAGCTACAACAAGCGTCAAAGACTGCCCCTACTATCCTGGGTTGAGCCTTGGCTTCGCACATTGCTTAAATGATTGCGAGCAACCAACGTTTATGCGTTCGAATACCATGTTTGAATTTCGGTCCCCAATCGAATGCTGTTTTGTCCATTACGAGGGCAGTCCATCATGCTTGATTGATTCTGTTTTGGTACATGAGTCGGAGGAGACAGAGCTTGTGGTTAATGTACCATCAAGTCTTGTTGGTGGTGATAGAACCGATGCTACCGTTGTACTGGACTATCCTGATAAGCATACAAAATCGAGCGCATCAGACTACAACTCCGATTTGCATAGCAAGTCAAGTGCCTTTATGACTGAAATTATCATTACTCCAACTGATGATACAACAATTCGTTCTGACGAAGCGCCTAATCTTGAATTCTCGGGCAATGATGACTTGTTAATCGTTGGTCGTTCACTTTCGTGGCACGATGAAATACTGCTCAAGTTTGATCTTACTCCATTCTCAACATTAACGGGGCGGAAGGAATACCGGGCAGTACTGCGTTTGTATGCATTGACATCGTCACCAAGTGGCGGGGTGGTATATTTCACACCGTCAAATATATGGGATGAGACAACAGTTGACTGGTCATCCTCTCCGGATGCCAATTTTATTGTTGGCAATGTCGGACTTGTCCGACAGAATACATGGGTTGAAGTTGAACTTACAATACCAGTTACGTCTGATCGTGTGACTACGCTGCGTGTGAAACCAGAGTCTTCCAATCATTCTTGGCTTGCCAAGTTTAGTTCAAAAGAAAACTCGATGGGCTATCCTGCTCCGGAATTAAGAGTCATTTTATAATGCTGCTTACTCATGGCTGTAGATCCATAACCGATAAACTTTAATTCTTACAACCATCTTTGTATGTCAGAATGCAGACTGGACAGCGTCTTATGGAGATCACTGCAGGGTCATGATGATGAAGAAATAACATGATGAGGAGATGCACATAAGGTGGTTGAATTAGCTACTTCTTTACTTTAACTTTATAGACACTATACACATGGGTATCAAAAAATATTTTGCACTGGTCATTGGTGCATCCGTTGCTGAGTCTTTTCAACACACTCCTTCGATTGGTAGACTCTCCTTCTCAAAATTTATCGCTCATCTGACCAATTCAATACAAGGTTGAAAGGAATGGGATCTCGTTTATAGTCGTCTGAACAATACAGCGGCGAACAAAGTGGAATGGATGGTGTCGAGGACGTAGTCGGTGTTACAAGTCGAGGTGGCGTCATGAACCCATACGTCGGAGTAGATGGGGCCACTCGTGTGGCTTTCGTAGATTTAACTTTCTTGCTATTCATCGGCTTGTGTATTGATACTATATACTAAGAAAGGGGTCGTTTGATGTTGATTTTTTTATGAGTCCTCTGCTTCGTCAAGTCCGTGGAAGTGGCCCGAGCGTGCTTACAACAAAAAAAGAATTAAACACGATGGAAAGCAAGGGGAGTTGATTTTTCATCGTGTTGCGTTCCCAGCCCAGCTCCAGACGGGAGTGACGAAATTTTCACAAAATTTTCGAAGAAGAGAAAAGAATTTGGTGAAAAACTGAACGAAAAACGTATCGTATTTACAAGATTGATGATATGACCATCAAGCATCAATAATTACCTGTTGTTTGTCTGCTTTGTTTCCGATTGGGGTAAAAGGAGAGTTGGGAATTGTAAAATGAAATATCAATGTCTCATTCTCATAGAATGTAATTCACTCTTTATATGTATACTAAAGATAGAGATTTATCAATACCTTGTGTTGTAGCTACCGCTGATCTATTGCATGCATGTATAATGTCACAATCGGATTTGATCCAAAGTTATAAAAATGAGAGAATATCTCTATTTGACATTAGAATAAACCATTGAAATTACTAATTGTTACCCTAAATATTTAGCCAAGAAAAAAAATATTGAACATCTGCCAAAGGAAGTGGGGGACTGTCCAAGAAAACAAAATTCAGTTGCCATTGCTCTGTCATTCTCCGGAGGCGATGGGTGTCGTGGCCTTAATCACAATCTCGTCGATAGATGACTATACCAAGGATGAAATTGTGTAGGATGATAATGGATGCTGCAAGTGCTCAAAGGATGCGGCTGTCCTAGTCCTAGAGACGTCTTCCTCCTCCAGTGATCGAGCCTCATCCACAACTATCGAGGCAGCAGTCGTTTGTGATGTCGATGAGATGCTACTACTGCTACTGCGACAGATGCGTTTGAAGGCACTTGCAAAGGAGTAGGTTGACGATAGCGATATATTGCCCGCATCCTCGTCGCAGTCTTGATCTTCGTAGGCATAATCATCACTCCGACCAACACGATGTGCGCGACAAAGCGATGGCATCTTGGGGATGATACAGCTATCATCACCATTCACATCATCATCGTTGTCTACTTCTTCGTCGTTGTTGTGGGAGTATCCTTCTAAGACACAATGGCGTTTGGTGCCACTCAATGGACGAAAGATGGACGATGCCGAACGACGTATCCCGAGGCTACGTTGACGACGACTATTGTCGGTACTGTCAGATGATGACGCCAACTCTTCGGTATCCTCGGAGGATGACGAGAAGTCAGTATCCGACGACATGGTCAGGCGCCGCGTCGTGGGACGGAGGAGGACATTCGCTACCGCGTGCGCCTGGTTGTAACGATGATCACCCTCGTCGACGGGCACTTCCACGGCTCGAAAGACACTATCGCGTAGGCGCTCGTCGACTGCCAACACAACACAGGTCGGCGATGATGCCGCCATCGCAACCTTGGTTACATTGTATTCTCCGTCTGCCTCTTCTACATTATCTTGGTATGCGTCGTCATCACGGTCAACGAAGTAGGGTTCGGTGATCGCATTGTCATCGGCGCCGTAAGAGGAGTAGATCATCTTCTGATTCTCCATCGTTGTTAATGTAGGCGTATGGTCTATCAAAAATTATGCAACAACGATGTCGTCCAGCGGATGTGCCTCGTGATTTTAAAAATGATCCATATCGCCACCATCGTTGGCCAGTTGACCCGCAGGCGTGGATTTAATTGAGCGCCTTTGTGCCTCAAATCACCAACGAGAAATGTTTGAATTCGATTTAATTTTAAATGATGTGATATTTGGGAATCAGTAATGGATTGGCTTTTCGCGGAAAGTGTATCGGCTTTTTGGGCCTAGTACTTCCCGCCCGGGGATCTTCTGACTCCCCACCTGAATTCATCATCATCATCTGTCCACAATGATACTCGATTTGTACCCCTGATTGACTCTGCGATGTGTGACGAATGATCGAATTTTATCTTTGTTCCATGCCTCTGACTCGGGTAGCGAACGGTCATGTGGATGTAGAGCATTCAACGTCCTCCTTCTCAAATGTGTTTTTTATACTCCCCCACTTATATGGACGAGGTGAACAGTCGGGCTACCCACTCTTAGATGAGCCCCCGAAGTAGTCACTTCTTTTTCACTACTAGCGAGGAAAATATCTTCTTCAATAAAATTACTCTCGAATTAGAGAACAAATTTAACTGTTGAGATAAAAACAGCATTGTATAAATTACATTTTTGTGATGTATTTCATGTTAACGATTATTTCCAACGAGATCGTGTTGGAAACGGTTCAGAAGAGAAGAAATAAGTGAAGATTTGTTGTTATAAGGTTGTCTTAAAGATTGATGGACATAACACGAAGTATCATAAATTCATAAATATGCACCAATTGCAATCGTAACCTCGCACAGAAGTACATGTTGTAAGAAACTGGTAAAGCCACATCTCGAGAATATAATGCCAGCTAATATGGAGTACCCGACGAGAAAGTAGTTTATGAATGCTTCCGGTACCACTATCAACGCGACGTATGTCACCATGGCTGGTAGAGCATATATGCCAACTATTTTCATGTCATCGAATGGTATAATTCTCGTGGATTCTAATGGCATCCTAGTCATGGCATCTGCCCTTCGTTCATCAACATTGACCTGTGGTAGTGGTTGTGGTAATAGTACTGCTACATTCTCATCCCCTCCATTCTTGAACTCGAATTGCTTCGTTAGCTTCCAAAGTAAACAGGTGATAATACACCCCAACCACATATCCACACTGTAATGTAAGCCTTGATATGCCTCAATACTGTAATCCAACGTTACAAGCGTCCAAACTGCCAACGAGAATGGAGTGCTTGCAGCCACAGACGTGAATGCACATGTAATTGTAGAGGTGATTGTTGCATGACCAGATAAGATTAAGTCGTTACACCCCCCACGAGAATTAGGAAGGAAGCCTACCATTAACCACTCACTCCAATTCTCTGGTGGAGGGGGGAAATGACTGACATAACAGTTATTTACCTGACTGGGTAGTACTGTTAGTGAGAAAGAGATTGTTCGTATAAATCTTGCCATTGCGAGTGTTATTAGTACTCGCAATGTCAACCCATGTAATGTTCGTTGTTGTTTTTGTTGTTGCTGCGTCGTATTTTGGCCCAGTCGCAATTCTAAACAAATTAAAGATGTACCAAAGGATGTAACCAATGCCCATTGTACATTCAGTCCATTCCTCAATGTCTGTAATGACTGCCGTGCCATCCATGGTGTTGGTACGTTGAACAGTTTCATTGCCAACTTTTCCAAGACTATACGACCATTGTCTTGTAATGGTTTGGCAGTAGAAGTGATCATGCCGGGTGGGTACGTTGCCGAAACGACCCAAATCATGAAATTTTCAAATAACATGACAATTGCAAGGATGATGGCGGCAACGACCGCTCGTTCTTTGACACCAAGGTGATTCCATATCCTATATATAGGGTTGTTGGTGTTGGTGCAGTCGTCACCACAATCGACCACTGTTATATTTTTGTATTTCAAATCATCGGTGTTGTTAGATTTAGCCGCCGCAGCAGATTGTAGCGCCACCTGACGTGATGCCAATCCGAAAACAAATAGTGCAATGCATGCGACTAGAACGCTCAGCGATTTAGGAAATTGATTGCATACAATAGACAGAAGGAATGAAAGAGCAATCATTCTTGCCGTCTTTGTCGCTGAATTATACATCTTGTTGTTATGCCCAATATCGAACAAGATTACATCTAATGTAGATAATAATGGTTTCATGACGACCAGATAGCCCATCCCAATTTTCATCGCTGTAGATGCACCAAAACTCCCTAAAAATAACAAAGACATGATAATAATCACCATGAACATAACAGAAACGGACCATAACGTTGAGAATCTAAGTATTTCGGATAAGATCCCGATGAGTCGTGGTACGATCCGTCGTTTCGTTTGACGACCACGATGTTTTTTATCATTATTGTCTTCATGCTCGTACTCTCCAATGTTCATGTCCGTTTGTGTTGGCGGTGCTAACGAAGTGGAGACGACGTTGCGAGCTCTCGCCATTCGAATGCTACTACCCGATCTCGTACCCGATACGTGGTGTGGATTGAGATTGTCGTTTGTTGTTGATGGGAAGTGTGGTGTCAAATGCGGGAACTCATTATTTAACACACCATCTTCTCTGACCCCCCCCCACCGCACCCTCGTGGCTCTGCTGTGGCCCAAGCATGGATCCGTTCTCGCATTGCCAATTCTTACTACTGCTGCTGATTGCACACAACCTCCTCTGCTACCACACTACTGGGGTAAGAAGCAGCTCGACAATAATTTCCGTTGTTGATGCAGCGAACATCGGCCGACCAAGTATTAGTGCTGTTCGCCCACTTCCACCTCCACGTCGTTCGTCATTCCTCTCGTCAAGTAACCACCGTCGAGCTGCCAAGGAGGCATATCTACAAAATTTGAAAAATGAGTTAGAGGTAGCTCAACGACAATTATACACTTCACAAAATACTTGCACAACGCTACGAAAACGATGGGAAGATCAACGGATGGAAACAATAGAGTCGATGGTATTTCGTGACAGTCGGGCTGAAGAAATAATTGGAGAAACAGAACGACGGCAACAACTTATTGATCAAGATAAAGAAATAGTGCGATTAAAAGAACTACTAGAGATGGAAACTAAGGAACAAAACGAACAATTGGAACGAATTCAATTAATGTCCGAAGAGCTGAAAGAATTGCTATCATGGAAGGAGAATGAACAGCAAACTACCAATACAAAACTATCAGAATACGAGCATCAGTTACAAGAGTCGCAAATAAAGCAAAGTGAATACCTGGAGCAAGTGCAATTATTGGAATTGAAATTGGAAGCTGCCGATCTTGTCATAAAGCAACGTCTGGGGGAGGGGGGCGAAAAATCAACCACAACTAATGAACGTCGTGAGGGTTTAAGATCAGAGCTTGAGCATGTACGAACCAAGTACCTCCAGATGCTGATCAATCTAGCTAAAGATTATTCGGCAGTAGAAGGGGGTGATAACGCGAATAGAGTAAAACAAATGCAGATAATTGAACAGGAATTGGACAGTGCATTAAGCGCAACATTTGAGTCGGCATTGGATACGATTGATAAAGAATGGTCAGTACGATTCGAATCACTACAACGTGTTAATCCACTCAACGATGAGGAAGTCAATTCTACTTTGAACGAGACAAAAGGATCATCTCGTCTTTCGAAAAGTCAGAAGAGACAATTGACAGAGGAGTTAACAAATAGTCTCACTAAAGAGCTCACGGAGAAGCTGACATTCCAATTAACGACAACATTGGTCGAAGAGATGGAACAAAAATACAAGAAAAAGATGAAGCGCTTACGTAAAGAGCTCAAAGGACAGCAAACAAAGGTTACAGAGCTAATGCAATCAAAGGAAGTAATGATTCAACAGCAGAGGGAAATAATAGTTGCTGAAATTGAAAAGGTCAAAGATCAGTTCAAGCAAGAGTATGAATCGAAAGTACATCAATTGCAAGCAGAGAATGATGCACAAGTTGGGATGCAGAAAGAGCGTATGAGAAAAATGGCACGGGCTTTGTTGGAGAGGGAGGCCAAGACGAAGCAAATGAAGGAAGTGAAGGCGGATGTGAGCAGTACTGCGGCAGAGGAGGTAAAGCCAATTAAGCCTCCTCCATCGAAGAGAAAGAAACGGAGAAGAGAATCAACATCTGGTACAAACGAAGCTGTGGTTGATTCCGTTGGCGATCCTGATGATGATATGGACTCTTCGTTGTCTCGAGTTGCTTCGGTTCGAGAAAATCGTTAAATCTTAATTTAATCCATCTATCAATAATATCAAACACAGGGGAGCAATATTATCCTACAACCCCAATCGCAGTGCGAGAGTCCTTAGATACTCTGTCTACTAAACCATGTAACCCCAGTTAATGCTGGAATAGGATGCCTCAAATGTACAGAGTGGCTCGTATCGACCCGTACGTTCCGATGCCACTGTCGTCATACTCTGTTAGGATATATGAAACAATACTGATTTATCTATAGGAAAAATCCTCGTACAATCATTCTTTACTATTATGTGATACCTGTCATTGATGTAAGAAGTTCACCTTCAAAAATAATCTCCATCTGTCACCATTCGTAAATTTCACCTTCCAGACTGATCATTTCAATGGTCGATTAATTCCATCATCGTCATCCTTCTTTATCCCAACTTCCATTTGCTCTATTAATGACTCCGAGGCAATTATACATATGGGAATGGACCTTGGGTAAGAACACTCTGAGTTACAACACCCGAGAAAGCCAGCATAGCAAGCCGGCAGTGTGTGATTTCTTTAAGTTTCATATCCTCAATATACGCCGCACTCTTACCCTTAAGCATACCACCATCAAGTCCAAAGTCACCAGGGGCACGTCCAGACCCCTCAAGCATTTGCATAATCGCAATCCCATCAATAACCTCTAACAGACCAAACCATAGGAACATTTGGGACAATCCGCCCTGTACGACACTTGCATCGTGTGCAGTTGCGGCAGTTAGGCCCTCAAGTGCCTCGGGTACGGGCAATACACGTACACCCACGTCAACTTCTACATATCCCAACCAAGCCATCATGGCGATCCGACCGTGCTTGAGTTCGGCCTCACGGAGGAAGTCGACGGGGGCGAAGTCAGAAAAACGGAATGGGTCAAATCCGACATTACCCACGTAGCCATCACACTTCGGTGGTGACTCTAGGAATGGTAGGGAGCTTGATTTGGCCGATAGAGTTGTCGTCGACGTCGGAGCTGTGTTTGTTTTTTACAAAGAATTGGAGGGTTAGGTGAGTGCGATATTCGTCCGAAAAGTTGCTGCTCAATTAGATCCGCGCTGAATTTCATTAAATTACATACCAATTCGAGTGGGGGCAAAGCCAGCGACTGAGCCGACGGCACCTATTAGGACTGCGATTTTCATCATCTTGGTGTGTGTTGTTGAAGATATCTTGAGACGTCGTCCCCGCCATAAAATAACAAACAGAGGAAGCCTTCAATGAAATCCGTCCTAGTAGTGGCCACACTCGCGTCTGCCAGCGCCTTTGCGCCGGCCCCTAT
>Ga0247834_1008104_pt1 | contig 10741 bp, 11 predicted proteins | sample LaCruzMarch2015__8_FD_187118 | JGI IMG/M metagenome (GOLD analysis project Ga0247834, IMG submission 187118) | Freshwater microbial communities from meromictic Lake La Cruz, Castile-La Mancha, Spain - LaCruzMarch2015_12m | ecosystem: Environmental > Aquatic > Freshwater > Lake | place: Spain... | reverse complement strand
TATAAACTCGCAGCTTTCTTGTCGAAGCTGAGGATAAACACCACCCTGAATAATGCCATAAAGTTTTTGTGAACCATCATCGTGCTTTTGCCATTCGTTTAAAGAACGTAAGGCCCAACGGTGACTCATGCGCATTGATTCTTGCGTGTAGTTTTTATCAACATGAAAAGGGGTGCATTCATCCAGAACCACAATCAGGTCGGCGCCAAGGTTGCGTTGCACGCAAATAGATTCTTCTGGCGTTAAAAAATACGTGCACCCATCAATGTACGATTTAAAAGTTGCGCCTTGTTCAGTAATACTTAGTAAGGTTTTTGGACGGTGGTTTGATCTGCTTCCCTTAATTTCAGAAGCAACTGACCCGTGACCAAGGCTAAAAATCTGAAATCCGCCGGAATCGGTTAACATAGGACCATTCCACCCGGTCATTTTTTGCAAGCCGCCAAGCTTTTTAACGGTTTCTCCACCTGGCTGCAGCATTAAGTGGTATGTATTCGATAAAATAATTTGTGTGTTAGCGCTGCGCATTTGCACAGGCGTTACCGCTTTCATAGCCGCTTTAGTTGCGCAAAAAATAAAAGCTGGGGTTTTCACTTCTCCATGCGGAGTCACAAGTGTGCCTAAGCGCCCTTGTTCGGTAGATTTTTCAATAGTGAAATTAAAGGTCATGGGGCTTTAGCCGATAGCTTATATATAAAAGTGGGGTTGAAAATATAGAAATAAATGCTCTTAAAGCTTGGGAAGCAGCAATGAACCCAATTAACACTGTGGTCATTGACAATGGTGTTGGTGCAAAAATAATCCAAGCAAGAAAGCTGAAGACAAAAGTATCAAATAAACCAGAAATCAACGTCGATGCGTTTGCACGTAGCCATAACAAGTGTTTGCCATGACGTTTTTTTAAAGCAGAAAATATACAAATATCAATATGCTGAGAAATAATAAAGGCAATCAAGCTTGCAATCAAAAGCCTTAAGGATGGTGTAAACAATGCTTCTAACGCCACCTGAATAGAGGTTTTGTGATTTCCAGCCTCAGGGTGAGCAATCACAAGCACCATGCTAAGTATGACAAAAATCTGCATCAGGAAAGTAAGGTAAATAGTTTTTTTAGCAAGGTCAGCGCCGTAATGCTCAGTTATTAAGTCGCTTGTGGTAAAAAGCGTTGTAAACATAACCGTACCAAGAGCAACAGGCTCATCAATATAAGAAAAGGCACCTAATTTTAGAACTTGCATGTTTGCAATAGTGACAGCTAGTACACTGTAGCACACCAAACCAAGTGCACCGAAGAATCGAAAGGCCAACAAAATAAAAGCAATGCATGTGAAAAAACCTAACGCCAATAATACTTCTGGTGAAAGCAGCTCTAGCGCATTAATAAGGTTGATGAATAAACTATCCATGGCTTACCTGCTTTTGTTGAACGTCAACGTCTTCAAGCCACTGTCCTTCTAAAATTAATTGCGTTTGAATAGCGCCGTGGTTTTCTGAAGCTGAGTAGGGCAATTGGTGGGCTGCCAAGTAATGATAGCCTTCATAAGGAATCTGCATTTCGGTGCATAATTCTTCCAACGCCTTTACTTGATACAAGCGGTCATCAAAAAATAGTATTTTGGGAGGAGTGCCGTATTTTTTTATGAAACTGCTCAATACATTTGCTTTGGGATGGGCGCCGGTAAAAAGAATTCCTTGAAAAAGCGTTGCTGGTTGATCTGTATCAATAAGTATTTCTACGGAATTCGTTGAAAATGAACTAAACGTTATGCCCGTCTTTTTTAGTTCACTAGCGCGCCAATGTTCCATGGAAGGAATTTTTCCAAGCTTCCCTGTGTGCATTTGGGTTAGGGCAATCACAATCACGCCCTTTTTTTGAAGGGCATCAAGAATCTCGGGCCACTCTTGTTCAACAAGCATTGTTTTGCGACTTAAGCGCCAGGTAGATAAAATTTCTGCCAAGTTATAAAGAGGGTCTTTTTTTATATCATCAATGAAAGTACAAAAAGGAGAATCAGGGCGAAACATCATCGCCTGTGGAGTGATTATAGTGTCATCTATATCGACAACAAACCAATCACCTGGCTGTAGTTGATCTATGCGAGATTGCAAAGTCTTTATTGAAAAGCATTCCATAGCACTGCCGAAATTACGAAGGTAAAAATAAAGGCGTGTAAAACACGCCCAAAATTTCTGAAAAACTAAAACGTTTTATTTTTTAGCATTAAGCTGTTTTACGATAACTTTTTTCAAAGGCAGTATTTCAGCTGTTAAATTGCGATTTGGTGTTGAAGAAAGATAAGCATCTAAACCGCCATGAAATTCAACAGTGCGAATCGCGCGAGTTGAAAGTCTAAGGCTAATGGTTCTGCCAAGAACTTCACTTAAAAAAGATACGTTTTGCAAATTAGGCAAAAAACGACGATTTGATTTATTGTTTGCGTGGCTCACATTATGACCAAACAACACACCTTTTCCAGTTAATGCACAACGACGCGCCATTTATTTTTTCCTTAAACAATTTTGCCTATTTATAGCATACCTTTGCGGGGGGTAGTCAAGAACAAACAGCAAAAATTAAAAACCAACACCTTTTGTGGTGGAGTATTCAAAATGAATAATTTCATCTGGGAACAAGTGCAAGCGTATAGCGTGCGCTGCTTGAGCGGCCTCAGCAAACCCAGTCAAAATTAATTTTAGTTTATGAGGGTATGTTGCAATATCCCCAATAGCGTAAATACCTTTTCTGCTTGTAGCGCTTGTAGCTTGATCAACTGTAATGTGATTTTTTTCTAAATTCAGTCCCCATTCGGCAATAGGGCCCAAATTCATGGAAAGTCCAAAAAATGGAAGCAAGTAATCGGCTTGTAATAGTTTTTTTGAACCATCAAGGTTTTCAACTTCTACGGCGCTTAACTTACCATTTTCTCCCTGAAGCCCGCTGAGCTGGTATGGGGTAACAAGTTCAACTTCTCCATTACGTGCTGCAATGTTTAGCTTTTCTTCGCTATCAGGGGCAGCGCGAAATTTTGCACGACGGTGCACAACTTTAACAGAAGCGGCAATATCTTTTAAAATCAATGCCCAGTCAACGGCGGAATCACCACCGCCAGCAATAACTACGTGTTTGTCTTTATATGTGTCTTTACTACGCACTGCATAATGAACGCTATTTTTTTCGTAGGTATCTAAATGATCAAGAGGAGGACGGTTTGGGCCAAAAGCACCAACGCCTGCCGCTATGATAATGCTTTTTGTTTTTATTTCTGTTCCAGAAGATGTGCGAACTAACCAATCTGAACCGCACTCATTTAACGGTGCAATATGTGTTACTTGTTGGTTTAAATGATAGGTAGGGTTAAACGGCGCCGCTTGTTTTTCAAGCTGGTCAATAAGGTCAGCTGCAGCGATTGATGGATGTGCAGCAATGTCATAAATTGGTTTTTCAGGGTACAACGCAGAGCATTGGCCGCCAATTTTTTCAAAAGCATCAATAATATGAGTTTTTAATTTGGCCATGCCGCATTCAAAGATAGCGAACAAGCCGACAGGACCGGCGCCTATAATTACAACGTCGGTTTCCTGAACCATGATCTTAGAACTTAACCTTGGCGTGCTTTATAACGTGGTTTTTTCTTATTGATAACATACATGCGACCCTTGCGACGCACTAGTTTGCAGTCTTTGTCACGACTTCTAAGAGTTTTTAAAGAGTTTGCTATTTTCATAATTTTTCACCTATCTGCATGGTAAGAATACTAAGTCTTTGTGTTCCATTTGTCAAAAGGAATTTTTAAGGAACTTTTATGTGGCGCGGTTATTAATGAATCATTATCTGCACGCCAAGCTCCATAACGTGTTGGTGAGGTATTTCAAAGAAATGCCCCGCACTTGTTGTGTTGCGCAATAAATACCGAAACAGTCTGGCACCTAAACCACGTAAACCTTTCAGGCGCTTTCCTAATATAGGTATGGCATGCAATAAAAAGAAGGTGCTTTTGTTCATATCAAAATTTAGTCCCTTGGCTTGAGCGTGCTTTAATATGGTTGAAATTCTTGGGCTTTGCATAAATCCATAATGCGCTACCACTTGCACAAACCCATTTGAAAAATCTTGCCAAAAAATACGCTCAGAACTTGGAACCCTGGGAATCGTATGATTTTGAATGGTTAAAATAATCACCCTGTTAGATAAACAATTGGTGTGTTCCAAATGCTTAATTAAAGAAAGTGGCATATGGTCAATGTCTTTTGATAAGAATACCGCAGTACCTGGAACTCTAGTGATGGTTTGTAAATTATACTGCCCAAAAAATTGACTAAAGCTTAGGGAAAGCTTTCTGGTTTTATCGGCCATGTGTTTGCGTTGCTTGTGCCATATGTGCATAACTGTCCAGGCTAATGCTCCAATGGTAATGGGAACCCATGCTCCGTGAGTGAATTTCAAGGAATTAGCTACTAAAAAAGTACTATCAATCAAAAGCAGTGGACCAAAAGTTAGTAGTACGGCCCATAATTTCCAGCGGAAAACGCGAAGCATTGCAACCATAGCCAGTAAGCTGGTCATAACCATAACGCCGCTGACTGATAATCCATAAGCTGTGGCTAAGTGATTGGAATCTCTAAATACCAACACCACCGCAAGAACGCTGATCATTAGCAGCCAGTTGATAGCAGGTATATAAATGCGTCCAACTTGTTGGGCTGATGTGTGAACAATGCGCATTCTGGGTAAGTAATCAAGTTGAATGGCCTGGCCACATAGTGAAAACAATCCGGAAATTACTGATTGCGATGCAATAATAGTGGCAACGGTTGCAAGGCCTACCATGTGCAGCATGTACGGTTCTGGCACCAGGTAAAAAAACGGATTACTTATTGCTTCGGGGTGATGCAGCAAGGCAGCCCCTTGGCCAAAATAGTTTAATACTAAACAAGGGCCAACTAGGCTAAGCCAGGAAAAACGAATGGCTTTTGCACCAAAATGCCCCATATCGGCATACAATGCTTCAGCCCCAGTTACACACAACACTACAAATCCTAGTAGGGGCAATATTTGATAAGGGTTACTGCAAGCAAGGTGAAACCCGTACCATGGGTTAATAGCCTTGAAAATATGGGGATTATGCCAAATTTGAACGCCACCCAACACGCCAATAATTATAAACCACATCAGCATAACTGGACCAAAAAGACTGCCAATACGGTCAGTTCCTTTTGCTTGCAGCATAAATAAAGAAATAATCACAGCAACTGCTGCCGGCACAATATAAGTGCTAAATTTAGGTGCTGCTACGGTTAGGCCTTCTAGTGCACTAAGCACAGAAATAGCAGGCGTTATTAAAGTATCTCCCCAGAACAAGGCAGCGCCTATTAACCCCAGGGCAATCATGGTGTGTGTAGAAACGAATTTTAAACGTCGGTGGCTAATCAATGCCAACAACGCCAAAATGCCACCTTCTCCATGGTTATGGGCGCGCAAAATAAGCATTACGTATTTAATGGTTACCACTAACATTAGCACCCAAAAAATAAGGGAAAGCACGCCCAAAATATTTGCTTCATTTAAAGCAATGTGCGCACCACTAAAGCATTCTTTTATGGCGTACAAAGGGCTTGTGCCAATATCTCCATATACCACACCTAAGGTGGCAATAATGGGGAGAGTACCATTTTGTGACCGCTGCATAAGCTAAGCATAGGGTAGGGAATTTAATAACAAGTTAATAATGCTTAATGTTGTATTTTAATTTTTTGTTAAGAAAGTAGATTTACAATAAAGGCATGCCTTTCATTCTACGCTAATGGAGATTTTGAAATGAATTTTTCTCAGAAATTTTTAATAGTCATCGCTGCGTTATTTATGAAAGTTTGTGCTAGTGGCGCACTGAATCTTGATGAAGTTGATCTAGGCGAAATCACTCCTCCTATCATGTATACTGTTCCTACGAACACTCCAATATCGCGAGCTAACAGAGAAGATGCTGAAATTGAATCAATTTTTATAGGCGCAGAAGACCGTGACTCCGCATCTTTTAAAGCTCTGGTGTCAGAGCTTTCTTCAAGTAGAGCAAATAATGATGGTATTTTGGCAGCTGAATCTGCCTCACAAAAAATAGCCAATCGTGTACCTACTCCATATTTTATGATGGAAGAAGCGACGGCGATTTCTTTAGGTGCACAGTCGCCTACGTCTTATGCGGTAATAGCGGAAGAGCACTCAACTACATTAAGTGTAGCTGCCAAACATCAGCCAGTTGCTGCAGAAAGTGTTTGGGCATGGTGGTCTCAGTGGCTATCTAGTTTTATTTCCTAACGCCCTTCCAAATGCGGCGCATTGTTGCATAAAACAAGCCGGTCATAACCAGTAAATATAGAATAACTTTTAAGCCTAATCGTTTACGTTGTTCCATTTCCGGCTCACTTGCCCATGCCAAAAATGTAGTTACATCATGGGCCATTTGGTCAACCGTCGCATTGGTGCCGTCATTATAAGTCACCAACCCTTCGCTAAGTGGTGGTGCCATTGAAATAGCATGGCCTGGAAAATACTCATTATAATATTGCCCCGGACTTAATTTAAAGTTAGGGTTTTCTTTAAACCCTGTTAAAAGCGCATACAAATAATTTGCTGCGTGTTCCCTTGCTTTAATAACTAATGATAGGTCTGGGGGTAATGACCCATTATTGGCAGCTCGGGCTTGCTTATTATTTGCATAAGGGTTGGGAAAATAGTCAGACGGCCTGCCTGGGCGTTCGAACATATCGCCAGCATCGTTTGGGCCATCCTTAATTTGATATTGGGATGCTAACACCTTAATTTCAGCTTCAGTTAGCCCCAGTGCTGCAAGGTGCCGAAATGAAATGTATTTAATGCCATGGCATGCTGAACAAACTTGTTTGTAGACTTGAAATCCACGTTGTAATGCCGCGCGGTCAAAAGTTCCGGTTGGTGATGCAAAGCTCCAGTTTTGCTTTGGTGGAATAGGGGCGTGTTCTGCGCCGAGGGTGGTTAGAGCTAGTAGAAAAATCGACACAAAAATCATACTATTTCCTCAGGCACGCCTTTGGCTTTTTCAAAGCGGTCCAGCAGAGGGCAAAATACCCAGAAATGAATAAAATAATAGGCGGTAGCTGCTCTTCCAATCCATAAATATGCACCTTCTGGTGGCTTGGCGCCAATCCAACCCAAAGTAATAATGTTTATTACTAACACCCAAAATAGTTTTGAAAATATAGGGCGATACCGTGCACTGCGCACCGGATGACGGTCAAGCCATGGCAGCACCATTAAGGTGAAAACCGCACCAAACATTGCTAACACCCCGCCAAGCTTGCTGGGTATTGAGCGTAAGATTGCATAAAATGGCAAGAAATACCATTCGGGCACAATATGTGGCGGAGTTACCAAAGGGTTGGCCTGTATGTAATTATCGGGCTCTCCAAAAAAATTGGGCATGAAGAAAACAATAAATGCGTATATACATAAATACACACCAAGCCCGAACAGGTCTTTTATGGTGTAGAAGGGGTGAAAGGGAATTTTATCTTTTTTCTTAGCATCAAGCCCTGTTGGGTTGTTTGATCCAAATCGATGCAGACTTACCATGTGCAACATGACAACGCCTATAATTATGAATGGTAGCAAATAGTGAAGGGCAAAAAATCTGTTCAAAGTTGGGTTGTCTACTGAAAAACCGCCCCAAAGCCATTGCACTATGCTTTCCCCGCCTGGAAAAGCCGAAAATAAATTGGTAATAACCGTGGCTCCCCAAAAGCTCATTTGTCCCCATGGTAATACATATCCCATGAAAGCAGTTGCCATCATCAGTAGCAAAATCACTACTCCTAAAATCCATAATAATTCACGGGGGTTTTTGTATGATCCGTAATACAATCCACGCAACATATGCAAATAGACCACAATGAAAAACATCGATGCGCCGTTCATATGAATATAGCGAATCAGCCAACCTCCATTTACTTCGCGCATGATTCTCTCAACACTGTCAAAAGCCATGTCTACATGGGGAACGTAATTCATGGCAAGGAAAACACCGCTTAAAATCATAATCAATAGGGTGATTCCGGACAGCGACCCAAAATTCCACATGTAGTTTAAATTTTTAGGGGTTGGGTAATCTTTTAGTTCTTTACGGAAAAACGTCACAACAGGTAAGCGGTGATCAATCCATTCTAGTATTTTCATGAGCGCTATCCGATTTTTAAAACAGTGTTGTTATTTAAGAATTCATAGTTTGGTATATCAAGGTTTCGTGGCGCTGGCCCTTCAATAATGCGACCAGAAGTATCGTAGCGTGAACCGTGACAGGCACACAGCCAGCCACCTTCTGCAGGTGCCATATTTTTACGTTCTGTGGGAACGCACCCCAAATGAGTGCAAATACCAATTACCACAAGCCATTCTGGGTTCTTCCCAAAGCGGTCATGGTCTGTTTGTTTGTCAGGTAACGTGCTTAATGGCGTATCTTGCGCGGCTTTAATTTCTTCTAGTGTGCGGCGCCTAATAAAAACGGGTTTTCCTCGCCACATAGTGGTTAGGCTTTGCCCAGGTTCAAGTTTTGAAATATCAACTTCAATACTGGCAACTGCCATAACATCAGCAGCGGGGTTCATGCTATTTATAAATGGCCACGCAGCAGCGCAAACACCCACAACCCCCACTGATGTAGCGGTTAGTTTTAAAAAATCTCTGCGTTTTGGATCTTCAATTGGGTTTTTATCGGTCGATTCGTCCATAAGACATAAGGTAATACTTGATTTGTTAAAGAATAATCTAAAAATTTAAGGAACGCAAAATTTGCAAGAAAACACAAAAAGCGTGCGGATGAAAAAGTGTGACAAAGAAAAAATATAAAAGCAATTGGGTAGTTATGTCACAGTTCTGACATGTATATAAATTTTTAATTAAAAGTATTTACAATTTTATGTTTTGTCTTCCACACTATTAGCAGTGGTTAATTGTGGAACAAGTATGAATAAATCAAGATTACTAATGTTAATGCTGGGAATATCCTCAGTATCTTTATTTTCAGCAGATGCGCCTTCCCCAAAAAATGAAGTTGAAGCATTGCAAAAGCAAATTGAAGTTTTGCAAAAGCAATTGGAAACCATTGCAAAGCAAGTGAATGAACAAAGCAATCAGGTTAAAGAAATAAAATCAGAGAATAAACAGATCAAAGAACACCGACCAGCTGCTGCTATCGCTGCTGCAAGTCCAGAGTCAAAAGATAATACTCCTGTATTTGAAAAAGGTTATATTGCTATACCAGGCACGACCGCTGCGGTGAAAATTAATGGAATGGTTAAATTAGACATGATACGCGATGCCAAGGCGTATACAGGAGAGCAAACAAACGTAAGTCGTATGCCATATGCATTGCAGATGCGCAACGCAAACTTGCCAAATGTGCCAATGAAGTGGAAAGGTCATTCCTATTTACATGCAAAGCAGAGCAGGTTTCGTGTTGAATCTCTTGTTAAAAATAAATCAGGAAATGACGTTAAAACATTTGTAGAAGCAGATTTCTTCGGTGCTCCGCAGTGGGGGGATAACTTCCCTAATGGTCCTGGAAACACAACGCAAAGCTCTAATACTTATACTCTTCGGCTGCGTCATGCGGTGATTGGTTATGGCGGATTAGAAGCAGGTCATACGACATCGACTTTCCAAATTACCGAATCACAACTGCCTTCGGTTGATTTAAATGGTTTAACCGACGGTTATGCAAGACATGCATTAATTCGTTACACTCAAAAGCTTGGTAATTTTGCACTTACTGCTGCAGCTGAGCATGGTCGTGCTGACTATGCCACATTTACACCTACGCCTACAGTAAATGGTGGATCAGCTACAACTCCAAACTATGCATATAATAACCAAGATTCTTCAGGAAACCTTTCAAAGCAAGCTCGACCAGATTTTATCTTGAGAGCCAAGTATAATTTTGAGAACGGTAGCACAGTTGGGTTAAGCTTTTTGAATCGTGATTTGCAGTTAAAAAATAACGTTCGTATCAATGGTAATAACCAAGCAACAGTTGATGGTAGAAATTACTCAACTAATGCATGGGGCATGAATCTAGCTGCTAAAATTATGACTTTCGGCAAAAGCTTCTTTACTACCGGTATAACCACCGGCCAGGGTATTGGTTGGTATATTTTAGAAGGCCAAGGAAGATCAGCATTGTTTGATCCCACCGCAGCAGAAGGTCAACGTTATAAGTCAATTACTATGCACATGTACTGGGCCGGTTATTCACACGTTTGGAACCAGCAATGGCAAACTAACTTTGGTGCTGCTCGAATTGATTTCCGTACGCAAAGATTGGCTAACGCTCGTGGGGTTACTCAATGGTTTGATCCAGGCTTGGATAAAGCATTCAACAAATACTTGGTTAACACCATGTATTCTCCAGAAGAAAATCTACAATTCGGCTTGGAATACTATGTATTACAACGTAAATCTACCCTTGGTTACCGAGGTTTAGGTCAACGTTTGCAATTCGGCGCAAGCTACAAATTCTAAGAACCTAAATGTACTACCCAGAGTGCAGCACCAGAGCGGTGTTGCACTTTTTAAATTATTAATAAAAATTTAGGGGCTGTACCAGATAACTAAATTAGAACAGCCTTAACCCATTTCTTTAACTGGCGTAATTGAGCTTTTGGATTAGGGGTATTAAATCTCCACTCAACTTCCTTTAAAAATAGAGGGAAATTTT
>Ga0247834_1008097_pt1 | contig 10745 bp, 10 predicted proteins | sample LaCruzMarch2015__8_FD_187118 | JGI IMG/M metagenome (GOLD analysis project Ga0247834, IMG submission 187118) | Freshwater microbial communities from meromictic Lake La Cruz, Castile-La Mancha, Spain - LaCruzMarch2015_12m | ecosystem: Environmental > Aquatic > Freshwater > Lake | place: Spain... | reverse complement strand
GATTTTTATTCCAAATTCAACTTGAAAAAAAGTGTTCAGTTTGCGCCGGAAAAATGACCGCTTTTGACCTGATTTTAGTGTTCACTTTCGCCGGTTACAGGTGTCCACTTTGCGCCGGATTATGCACTTACCTCAACGGCACAGCGAGAAGCGTTTACAAAACGAAATTCTTGCCAATATGAAAGATTTTATCCTCGAATTAGGTAAAGATTTTCTTTTTATTGGGCAAGAGTATCCGATACAAGCAGGAGGAAAAACCTTTAAAATTGATTTACTTTTTTTCCATAGAGCCTTACAATGTTTGGTTGCCATAGAACTGAAAGCCACCGAGTTTGAACCTGCATTTATGGGTCAATTAGAATTTTACCTCGAAGTCTTGGACAATGATGTAAAGCGAAGCAATGAAAATCCATCCATTGGGATTTTGCTTTGCAAAGAAACCAATCGAGAAATAGTTCGGTACGCACTGAACAGAAGTTTAAGTCCGACAATGATCGCAAAATACGAGCGTGAATTAATACCCAAAGAGGTATTTCAAAAATCCTTAAACGAGTTTTTTAATTTTGTAAAAAAATAGCATGGACAGTGCAATCGTATCAAAAGTGTGGAATTTCGCCAATGTCCTTCGCGACGACGGCGTGGGTTATGGTGATTATCTGGAGCAATCACCTATTTGCTTTTCCTTAAAATGGCGGATGAACTCAACAAACCGCCTTACAACAAAGTCTGCAGAAATCATCGAAAGGGATAAAACCAACCTGGACATATTTTGGATAAAAGACCAAAGTTTGACGGACTTGGACAACTTACCCCGACCCGGATGTTTTGGCAAACGAAATAATTGAAAACATAGAAGCGGGGTTGAACAGTTTTAAAGAAATCATGGAGACCATAAATGCGGAGGAATAGGTAAGGCCATTTGGATGTATCAAACACACCTGGTGAGGCAGAAAATCGGGATTTTTGGCCTGCTTAAAATGATCACCCCCAGACTTTTGCCGCCCAACAACTGGACAATTTGTTACTTTTGAGGCCGGGATCATCGAGGCGGCTTGTCTGCCTGCACTCGCCCAGGCCACCCTTAAAATCAGGGCATGACGACCACCCATTTTATCCAACACATCCGGCAACTGATCGCCGACAACCAACTGCACGCAGCATTGGACAACATGCGCCTTTTCGCAGCAAAAACGCCCCTGCTGAACGATGTGCTGCAACAATCCGGGCGGCTGGCGCATATCCGCCAACAAAACAACCTCGGCCTGGTCACGTTTGACGAGGCCACGCTCGAACAAAACCGCATCCGATACGGCTTGCTCGAACTGCTCAACGACCTGGAGCGGAACGGCATGCCCCATCAGCCCTTCGACGAGCTGCTGACAGCAGTGGAGCAAGAGAGCGCCCGCCCGGATGTACAGGAGGAAGTGGCCAACGCCATCAACATTGTCAACAGCAAAAACGTGGTGGCAGGCTCCAGCGTTTCGGCAGGCGGAAACGTACACATTGGCGACGTGGTGTATCAAACTGCGCCCGCCCCGTCCGGCACCGCCGCGCCGACAAAACCCCTCAACGAGCACCTTTCCAAAGTCCTCATCGCAGCCATTTGCCCGCACAACCCGACGGCCATCCGGTTTTTGGAACGGGCCGAAACCATCCCGAATTGGGAAACCAACGCGCAGGCCTCGAACAAGGCCAAAGAGATTTTGGCGTACAGTTTTGTCGGGGTCATCGGCATCCAGTTGAGCAAGCTTTTTGCCATCGGCAAGGAAGATTTTTCGGAAACGACCCAAAACAAGTTCATCGAAAAGTGCATCCAAATCGCCAAAAGAAGCCTCGATTTGGTGGTTTTTGCCCTCGTTTCGCAAATTTGGGAAAGCCAAAAAACAACGCCCCGCACTTTTTCAGCCAACCAAACCCGCGCCTTGCAGCATTTTTTCGACCGCCCTTTTGAACCCGACATTGCGGAACAGGTCGGGTTTTTCCAGACGCTTTGCGTACTGTTTGCCGAGCACGGATTGCCGTTTCCCTTCCCGCAATTGCAGGATTTCGGCCTGCATTTCCAGCCGGGCAGCGATTTCCATAAGGCCATCGGGCAATTGCAGGCACTCAACGCCCGACTCGACCAAAAATCCTGTTTGCCCGCCGATTGCACCGCCGCCGAACAAGCCCTCGCCGAGGTGCTGACCGCCCTGCATTTCCTCGCCGCCTGCCGCATGGCGAGCATGAAACGCATCGGTTATTGGCAGATCAGGACCGCAAAGCCGAAATTCCTGCACCGCTACGCCGCCCTTGGCATTGACAGCAAGGCCAATGTGGATGCCGAAAAAATCAATTTCACCTCCGACACCGCCCCCACCGATTCTGTGCTGCTCCATCGCGGCGACGCTTATCAGGAAAGCCTCAACCTCAGCCCTTTCATCATTGATTTCAACGCCCTGACCTACGAAAGCGGGGCCAAAATCTGTTTTTTCCGCGCCCGCGCCCTCGCCGACGACAGCCTCGATTTTACGTTTTTGGAGGACAACAGCCCCGTTAACCTCGCGTGGAAAGGCGTACTGACCGACCCCGAAAAAGCCAACGAATTGCTGCTGCTCCTCGAAAACCGCAGGGCATACAACCTCGATTGTGTCATCGAACAATTTCAGGAAGCCCGAAAAAGCATCCTCGGCGGCACCCTCCACTTTGATGACCTGTAGACCCCGCCCGAAATCATGCAAAAAAGATATCCGTTCAAGTTTCTCGACGCATACACCCGCGAAGACAGCGACTTCTACTTCGGGCGCACCGACGAAATCGACGCGCTCTACGAAATGATTTTCCAGACCGACCTGCTGCTCGTGTATGGCGCATCGGGCACCGGCAAATCCAGCCTGATCCAGTGCGGATTGGCCAGCAAATTCCAGAGCCACGACTGGCTCGCGCTCAATATCCGCCGCATTGGCGACCTCAACGAATCCTTTGAAAAAGCCCTGCATGACGCGGGCGGTATGCTCGACCCCGACACCGCCGACAACTTCGACTGGCTCGACGAAGACCCTGCCCAGTCCGAGCCCACCAAACCCGTTTCTGACCTTGCCCGCCGCTTCAAGGCCATTTATTTGAAGCATTTCAAGCCCGTTTACCTCATTTTCGACCAGTTTGAGGAACTTTACATCCTCGGCACCAGAGACGAGCAGCAGCAGTTTGTGGAAACCGTGCAAGAAATACTCCGCGTGGAGCAGCCCGTCAAGATCATCATCAGCATCCGGGAGGAATACCTCGGTCACCTCTACGAATTTGAACGCGCCGTGCCGGAACTGCTTCGCAAAAAACTCCGCGTGGAGCCGATGAACTTAGACAAAGTGAAGACCGTCATCCAAAGTGTCGGCGCACAGCCCGCCGGAAACGTGCGCCTGCAACCCGGTGAAGAAGATGCCCTTGCCGAGGCCATTTTTGAAAAAATACGCGGCGAGGAAAAAACCCTGCACATCCCCCTGCCCTACTTGCAGGTGTTTTTGGACAAACTTTACCTGCAAATCACCGACGACAAAACGCGCCAGGCCGAGGCCGTTTTTTCCATGCAGGCAGTGTCAAAAATCGGCGACCTCGGCGACGTACTCCGCAATTTTTTGGACGAGCAGGTGCGCGACATCGCCCCGGAACTCGGCCAGCCTCAGGAAATGCTTTGGCAAACCCTTTCGCCCTTCGTCACGCTCGACGGCACCAAAGAGCCGCTCTCGGAGGCGCAACTCGCCGACAAACTGCCCGATGCCGACGCTGATTTTATCCGCCGGGCCCTGCAAGCCTTTGTCAAAGGCCGCATCCTGCGTTTTTCGGAAGCCACCCAACGCTACGAAATCGCCCACGACTCGCTCGCCAGGCAGATACACGCCAAGCGCAGCGACGAGGAAATCGCCATCCTCGAAGTGCAGCGCCTCGTGAAAAGCCAAACGGCCATGAAAGCGGCTGCCCGCGAGTTTTTTACCGAAAAGCAGTTGCTTTTTATGGAGCCTTATTTGGCTAAGTTCAGTCCGAGCGCGGAGGAAAGCGACTGGATTGCGCGCAGCCGGGCGGAGGTGCTGGCGCAAAAAGAAGCGGCGGCGCTGCGCCAGGCGGAGGAGTTGGAAAATGCCCGCACCCGCGCAGTAGAGGCCGAACGGCTGACGAATGCCGCCGAACAAGGCCGCAAGCGCGCCCGCATGTTCTCCTATTTGGCGGGTTTGGTGGCGGCGGCGGCCATTGGTGTGGGGGTATATGCGTTTTTTCAAAAAAAAGAAGCCGATGCCAACCTCCGGCGCATGGAAGTTGCCAATGCCGCCCGTTTAAAAACCGAGATCGGCAAATACATCACCGCTGCCGAACGGATGCGCAAATCGGGCGACAAGGAGATGGCCCAAGCGATTTTGCTGGAAGCCAACAAATTGGATTCTTTGGAGCAAAACCCGGCGGTGGATTCACTGCTCAATCTATTGAAATAGACGATGGAAAACACCATGCCACAACTCCCCGACACCTATCCCCAATTGTTGACCGTCATCGGGGAAACGCTCGAAAGCGGTCGAATGACCGTCTATCAAGCCGCCAACGCTGCCCATTTGAAGACCAATTGGGAAATCGGACGGCACATCGTCGAATACGAACAAGGCGGCAGCGACCGGGCTGAATATGGCACACAATTGCTCAAACGCCTGTCGAAAGACCTTACTGCGCTGTATGGCAAGGGGTTCAGCCAGAGCAATGTCTATTATATGCGCTTGTTCTACCAGCGGTTCCCAATTTTCCAGTCGTCTGGAAAATTGGAGTGGTCACACTATTGCGAATTGTTGCCGCTCGACGACGACCTCGAACGCAGTTTTTATCTCAAACAATGCGAAATAGAGGCCTGGTCGGTAAAGGAACTCCGGCGGCAGGTCAAATCCATGCTTTTTCACCGCATCGCTTTGAGCAAAGATAAAGAAGGCGTGCTCCAACTCGCCCGCGACGGACACCGCGTAAAAGAGCCAAAAGACCTCATCCGAAACCCCATGATACTCGATTTCCTCGGGATGCCCGACAAGGCCAAATACAAGGAAAAACACCTCGAAAAGCGCCTTATTACCTATTTGCAGGATTTTCTCCTCGAAATGGGCAGGGGGTTTGCCTTCATCGGGCGGCAATACCGGATTCAGGTTGATGGCAATTTTTACCGCATAGACCTGCTGTTTTACCACCGCATCCTGAAATGCTTTGTCGTCATTGACCTGAAAACAGGCTCCCCGGAGCACAAGGATGTCGGCCAAATGAACATGTACCTCAATTATTTCAGCGAAGAGGAAAACCAGCCCGACGACAACCCGCCCATCGGCATCATACTCGCAGCGGGCAAAGCAGGCCTCGCCGTCCAGTACGCTTTAGGCGGCCTTTCCACCCAGATTTTTGTATCCCGCTATCAATTGTACCTCCCGGACCGACAACTCCTGGAGGATACCCTGCGGGGAATGTTGGATCAATAACCCTCCTGTTTTTATATGAAAACCACCTGTTTTTTGCTCCTCATGCTCTGCTTATCGGCAAGTCCCTTTTGGGCTCAGAGCCCCGCTTTTTGCGATGATTTGCTCAGCAAAGCCAAGGCTGAACTCAAAAAGAAAGACTACAGCAAGTCCCGCGACTACTGCGAGGCGGCCCTGCCGCTTTGCCCTGATTTCACCGACCGCTTTGGCAAAGTGCTCGAGGAAGTGAACACCGCCATTGAAGCCGAAAAGAAAAAGGCAGAGGACAACTTCCGGCTGGCGCAGGTGAAAACCAAAGAGGCTGAAAAAGAAGCCCAAAATGCTCGCCGTGCCCTCGAAGAGCAGAAAAAGGCCGTGGCGGCACAGCAAAAAGCCCTCGCCAACGTCGTCCGCCTGACCCTCAAGGACGCCGACAAAAAGATTTACACCCTCGACTACGAAGCCGCTTTGGGCATCATCCAATCCGCTGCCGCCCTCCAGGCCGCCCCGGAAGAAGTCGCTGATGCCCTCCTCGAAATCGCTTTTTTCCTTGCCGAAACCAAGCGCTTTGCGCGCGCCAAAAGCCTGCTCGATACCGTTGCGCACCTCATGGGCAAAACACTCACGCCCCCACCAGGGGGCTGGGAGGGACGTGCCGCCCTGCGCGAAGCCATCAAAACCCTCCGCCCCGACGCCCTCGATTCCTTGGATGTCCGATACTTCCCCACCATGATACCCATCCCCGGCGGCACCGACACGCTCGGCAGCGAGGAATTTGACGATGAAAAACCCCGCCATGCCGTCACCATTGCTCCCTTCAAAATGGCCAAAACCGAAACCACCTGGTGGCAATACAACCTGTTTTGCGAAGCGACCGGCAGAGAAAAACCGGGAAAGCCGGGCTGGGGCAGCGACGGAGATAACCCCGTCGTCAATGTTGATTGGTATGATGCCGTGGCGTATGCCAACTGGCTCAGCCTTCGGGAAAGCAGAGATACCGCAATAGCAATAACCGGCTCCGGAGGCGATGAGCGTTACGAAATCAACCTTCAGGTCAATGGCTACCGCCTCCCCACCGAAGCCGAATGGGAATACGCTGCCCGCGCCCATACACCATATATATATGCAGGCAGCGACGACCTCGACTCAGTGGCCTGGTATTCTAGTAACAGTGGCAGCCGCACACGCCCCGCCGCCGGAAAAAAAGCCAACGCTTTCGACCTTCACGACATGAGCGGCAACGTTTGGGAATGGTGCTGGGATTGGTACGGCGCATACGACCTTGAGGCAAAACTGAACCCGACCGGCCCGAAAGAGGGCGACTACCGCGTGGTTCGCGGCGGCAGTTGGCTCTACAACGCGGAGGATTGCCGCGTCTCGCTCCGCCGCAGCAGCACGCCGGCCTACCGCGACTACTTTTTAGGCTTCCGCCTTTCCCTCCAGTGAGGAGGGTTGTTATTCGTGCGTTCCTCATGCGCAAAAAAAAGAAAGCAAAAAAACAGTGGTGAAAGCAAAGGTGGAGGGAGGGACGACCCCACCGTGCTTTCACTGCTGTTTTTTGCTTGAGGGCATCCCGGTTTTTCGTCATTCGGCTTTGCCGAAAATTTTTTTTTGAAAAAGGGCATTTTCTTAAAACCTGGCTCTGTTTTTGAAGTGAATATGAAAATATATTTTTATGCAAATCAAAATATTCAGTATTCCAATTCTCGGCGGCGAAGCCGTCAACGAGGATATGAACGCCTTTCTGCGTTCCAAAAAGGTCATCCAGACGGAACAGCGTTTGATAGGCGACGGAGACGGGGCTTTATGGAGTTTTTGCATCAAATATGTGGAGGATTATTCCCCCTTCCTCAAAGGGGGCAAAGACAAGGTGGACTACCGGGAGGTTTTGGATCCGATCTGTTTCGAGCGGTTTTCAAAGTTTCGGGAGACCCGGAAGAAATTGGCCGCAGCCGAAAACGCACCGGCCTATACCATTTTTACCGATGAAGAACTGGCCGAATTATCTAAAATGGAAGAAGTGACCATCGCCAACATGAAAAGCGTGAAAGGGATCGGGGATAAGAAAGCAGACAAATACGGGCAGCATTTCATCTCGATAAAATAGGATGAACAGGGCCAACGGATTGCTCGAAAAAATAGCAGACCCCGAAAACCTGCGCTATGCCAGTTGGAAGGCAGCCAAGGGAAAACGGTTTTCGGCCTCGGTTTTGGCCTATCAGGATGATTTGGAAAAAAACATAGCGCTTTTGCACCAACAAATCAGGAGCGGGCAAGTAGTGGTGGGCGATTATCGGTATTTCAAGGTTTTTGAGCCGAAAGAGCGGCAAATCTGCGCTTCGGCTTTCCGCGAACAGGTACTGCACCATGCCTTAATGAACGTTTGCCATGACCGGTTTGAAAAGGTTCAAATTTTTGACAGTTATGCCAGCCGCAAAGGGAAAGGGCATTTTGCCGCCCTCGAACGCGCCCAATATTTCACCAAAAGGCGCACCTGGTTTTTGAAATTGGACGTAAAGAAGTTTTTTGAAAGCATTCACCATGGTGTTTTGAAAGCACAATTGGCACGGCTTTTTAAAGAAAAACGGTTGCTCGACATTTTTTCCCGGATCATAGACAGTTATAGTGCTTCCCCGGAGCGGGGCTTGCCCATCGGCAACCTGACGAGCCAGTATTTTGCCAATCATTTCCTTTGCGGCCTCGACCATTTCATCAAAGAAACCTTGCAAATCAAGGCTTACGTGCGTTACATGGACGATATGGTGCTTTGGAGCGACGATAAAGCGGCCCTGCAAGCCGCCTTGAAAAGCATCCATGCATTTGTGGAAAGTCAGTTGGGCAACGCCTTGAAGCCTATTATATTGAAGCGTTCGGCCACGGGTTTGCCATTTGTGGGCTTCCACATTTTCCCGTACCAAGTCCGGTTACTGCAAAAAAGCAAAACAAGGTTTATCCAAAAATTGCGCCTGATAGAATCCAATTATCATACCGGCACTTGGAGCGAAGCGGCATGCCAACGCAGTTATTTGCCGCTACGAGCATTTATAAGTCATGCAGATTCGGCTGGTTTCCAGCAAAAAGCATGGCACACGATACAAGGTCAATCATCGTAAGGGCGACAACCGCGTGAATCGCGGCGGCAGTTGGAACAACAACGCGGAGAATTGCCGCGTCTCGAACCGCAACAACAACACGCCGGACAACCGCAACAACAATTTAGGCTTCCGCCTTTCCCTCCAGCGCATGAGGAACGCCGGATGGCTCCCGATACACAGATGATTGCACCCGTTCCCGATATGGTTTGTTCGGGACAAACAGGGTCGTTTTGCACGATTTTGAGCGGCAGTATGAGTAGGCACTGGCCGAAAGTTCTGCCGTTTTTTTTTGTGCCGTTGCGGCTACCAGTCCTGCCTCGCTTCGGAGGTGGAAAGCCGTAAAATGCAAGGCTTTTCCCCGCGCAACCTCAAATACATGTGCAAGTTTGCCGAGGCATGGCCGGATGTTGAATTCGTGCAACGCAGCGTTGCACTAATTCCGTGGAGCAGCAACATTACCCTGCTCGACAAACTCTCCGACCCTGCGCTTCAGCTTTGGTATGCCCAAAAGACGCTCGAACCTGGTTTTGCCGCAGTTGGCGTCCTCGCCATAGCTGTCAGGCTATAGCGAGGACGCCAACTGCGGCAAAAATTGTACAGTTAGATGAAACGGCTGCCTTGATGCAAGGCAGCCGTTTTTTTGTTTAGGGCGGGGCGTAGCCGATTTATCCGGGAATACTCAATCTGCCAGTCCTACTACCCAAAGGGTAATCACTCGTTCAGCGTCATTGACCGTAATGGCTAAGTCCTTCGGTGTGATCAGGTTGAGGAGTACGTTGTTGTTGAATCCTTTGAACAGGCGCAATTCCATGGGTGCATACGAATCGCTGTGGTAATCGAAAAACCAGGTGGTCTCGGCCAGCATGCGGTCGAAGGAAAACCAATTGTCCGCATCTACGCGGAAAAACCAAAGCGCGAAGGCAAGGGCTGCTTCCGGGTGGCTATTGGTATAGGTATCGATATAATCCGTTAAAATACTGCCTGTGGCGCGTTCGGCTTCCTCGCTTCCATATCCCTGGGTTTCCATGGCCGCGCGAACAGCAAGCTGGTGTACTGCGTTGCGGAACGCTGTTGGATCGTCCACGAGCATGCGGTGCGCCTCGTCGGTTTCAGAAGTGTATTCGTAACGGATCACCGTCCAGTTGTCGTACAATAGGCTTTTATCGAACAAATTGGACTCAAACGATTCGGAAGCGGGCCGCCCAAAAGTATAGGTGAGGTCTTCGATCTTGTCCGGGCCGACACCGGTGATGGCATCAATTTGTTCGAGGGTATCAAATTGCCGGGAGGGCAGGCTGTTCCGCACCTCCAGGATGCGCTTGGCTACCTTGGTTGTGAAAACCCAGGTCTCGTTGTCGCCTGGATCGTCTTTTACCCCTTTTACAATTTCAGATGCGGATTGGACGCTGTTGAAAAAGCGGACAATCCTGTTCGCTGTTCCGGGTGTCATTGCTTGTTTCATGCGACAAATGTAGTTGCCAGGCAAAACCCTTAAAACAGCGTACGTTAAAATTAACGCAAAATTTACGACCAGGTCTGCCCCGGGGAAAAAAGTGGCTGTAAAATTGTCGAAGTTTTTACATTTTCCATATAACTTCAGGCCAGATGATACTCCTAAAAATAAAAAAGCCTGTCAGCTACAAACCCATAAAATGGGAAGCCGCCGATTTAACCGGTTTACAGGAAGGTCAATCTTTTGTTCGTTACATGGGGATACAAACAACTTGTGCTCAAAGGTTTTTATTCTGGTGAGGTGAATAAGTTATTCGGATATCCGGATAGCGTACAAAACTGTGTGGCTTATGAAGCCGAAATAGCGTTCAACCTACGAGCATACTCTGATGCCATTTACACGGATGCCGTGAATTGGTTGCTGCTCCTGCAAATTTCACCTTATTGCAAAAAATTCAAATTCTTTGATGAATTTGGAGATGGTACGATTTATTTTATGATCAAAGAAGCCGATCTGAGAAACGGTAATTTTGAGCATTGCCAGGTCATTGTTCAAAATACGTAAAGGGCAATAATGGGTTCTACACAAAACAGCACAACTACAAGTATCTGATTGTATCGCCCTTGTTGGCGTCCTCGCCATAGCCGTCAGGCTAAGTTCGAATTAGTGCCTACTTTGAGCAAAAAAAATATGGAATTGATACGTTTTCCGCACAAAATGATTAAAGAAAGTGGTCTTTTGGCTCAATTT
>Ga0247834_1008096_pt1 | contig 10746 bp, 7 predicted proteins | sample LaCruzMarch2015__8_FD_187118 | JGI IMG/M metagenome (GOLD analysis project Ga0247834, IMG submission 187118) | Freshwater microbial communities from meromictic Lake La Cruz, Castile-La Mancha, Spain - LaCruzMarch2015_12m | ecosystem: Environmental > Aquatic > Freshwater > Lake | place: Spain... | reverse complement strand
TACTATCTTTTCACTGTAAGCTTATTGTTTATGGTATCCATCTAGCGCAGATTCTTTATCTTTCTCGGATAATTGCTTGAACTTTAAAATGCTTTCCTAAGATTAAATATATTAATACTTTCTTTATAAATTTTGGGAATTATTTTCTATCTTTAAAAGGAATCGTATCAAATTTTTTCGCATCACTATCTAATAATTTTGCTGTTTGATTTTATCGAAGAGTAGCATAGAAATGAAGTTGTTATTATGTCTGTCTCATTCCACTATTCCTTCTTTTAAGCATATGCTGATATTAGTTAGGTCTTCTTCGAGAAATTTGATCCTGACTAACACATCTCCTCTCAAAATTAGATGTCTTTTTAAAGTATACTTAAGGAGGATGCGACTCAGTTGGTTTCATATTGCTCGGAATCTAATTATCCCTTAAATTAATCACCCAAGTTAGATCATTTTAAGTTATGTAAGAATGCTTCATGAAATGCTTAAACTAAGTAACATTTCTATTCATAAATTGTTTTTCTCTAGCTTTTTTTTATTACTTCTTCTTATCCTCCATGTTATAAATCGAAGAATATGCTTAATTAATAATACCGATTATAACAAACAAATCATTGTTTTACTCTTCCGACGGTAGTTGAATGGAAATTTAGCAAATGCCTTGCAGAATTTGGGAAAGTTTGGAAATGGGCAGGAGGAGTTTGCTTACAGGTAGATGAAGCAGCATCAAACATCTGATTAATCGGACATTTATCACAAGAAAGTTTTTGAGTATTCCAATATGGAGCAGTTGATGGACATGCACTTGCACTTGTCTTTTATGATTATTTAGATTCACATATATTTGTGGTAGTATTAAAAGTGGTTCCAGTTGGACATGGCTCACATTTATTTATCTTGAAATTAAATATGGGAGAGTCACTTGGGCATTTAGTTGAAATACAGGTATTTGTTTCTGGATTTAATGTTTCTCCTTGTTGGCAAGTTTTAATAACGGATTTACATTTACTTTGGTTTGGATCCCATTTTGTGTTGATTGGGCAATTTTGGCATTATTTTACTGTAGCATTCCAATAAGGAAGCTAAACTGAGCATTTCTCGCATAATAGATTCTTAGAGTTCCAAAAAGGGGATTCTGGAGGGCACATACCAATTTGCCCAGTAGATCCAATAGTATCACATTGCCCTGAAGAAGGATTATAGACTTAATTTGATAAACAAGTGACTTTGGCTTAACATTTTTTGCTATCTTTATTGAAAATTTGCCCTTAAGGACATTGTTCACTAGTTTTAACACATTATAAAAGAGAAGATGCCCAAGATGTATTATCGGGGCATTTTTCACATTTTTTTGATGTCGAGTTGAAAAATGGTGAGGCATCTGAGCATTTTGTACAGGTCAAATCGATTTAACTCCAGAAAGGAGTTGCTGGAGGGCATTATGAATAAGTTCCAGCGTTTGGTTATTTCTTTATATTGACAGAAGTATTATTTGTTTCTGGAGCCGGAGTTGTGTTAGTTTTGTTTTCAGGAGATGTTGTGTTTGGATTAGTTGTAGGAATTTTCTCGCAATTTTTTGTTTATTGTTTATAATAGCTGCCGTTAGGACAGTTCATCAAAATCAAGGCCTTATCCAAGCATATTTATGTGTACTATTGCCATACCTAATTTTATGTGCATTTTCTGCATGCCCTTACAACAGGGTCAAAGAATGGCTTTTATGGGAGGCATTTTGTACAAGCAAGTATTGACTCATTCCATATTGGCCTATCTTTTGGGCAAACTGAGCTATTTCCTAAATCTACATCACATATGTGAGTGACATTATTAAAAACCCCGCCAGCTTCACATGTTTTATTGTAATCACAAACATGTTGAGGAAGTTAATAAATGAGTGATCTATTTTTACAGGAAGTTTAACAGCTTCTCGTTCCTAAATTAAAGAGGGGTTTATCAGAAGGGCAAGAAAAACATGTATTTGTTGTGATGTTAGCAAAAGGATTATCAGTTTTACATAGAGTAACATTTTGATCTTTTGATAAATTAAAAATGAACAGTCTATATTAATTTTCATTCGTTGTTCCGTATACCCACTAGCTATCACCGATTAAGTTATCTCGATAGACATAATTGATAATCTTACAGCATTCAGAAGTAATAGTATCATTCATTATCTTTACATATGAATTCATTTGATCAATTTGCTTATTAATTTCTACAAAAGCTGCGCATTTACCGTTAGGGCATCGAGGATTTTCATAGATGTTACCATTTTTATCTGTCTTCAATGCCTTTTCAAGATCTGATATAGATTTTTGGACACTGTTTATTTGCAGTCCAAGAGTATCCTTTTCCTCCTGTGTGACATTAACACATTGACAAGATCTTAAAGCAAATGGAACGTTAAGATAATTTTGAACATTATACAATGAGTCTCTCTCATTCGCAAGATTTTCTTGAAGATATATTACTTTATCACTAGCAGAGATATTTGTATCGGCAAGCTTAAGATTGATCTTCGTAAACTGATCTTTGATGGAGTTTAGATCATTACTAAAACGCTTTTGTATTCCTTCCAGTTATGAAAAATAGGTCTACTTGTTGTATTACTTAGGATCTTGTTGCTAATGAAGTCGTAAGCCTGAAGCAGTCTCCAGAAGCAACAGGATTATCGTAATAATTGAAAGCAATTTAATTGGAGTACTCTTTGTTGATGTCAATAGCGCAACTGTACACATTGGCATGTGATTATTTTCAAATTAAATGAATAAAACTTATTAACTAAGTTAGCCACAAAACATAAGTATCAGTAATAAATGCTCGGGCTATGGAGATTGCTTGTGCTCTTGAATATATTTGCGCCTTTCGATTTCAATTTACTCATGTGAGAATTTTTAGGAGACCACTCTGCAATAAGACTGTATTTTGGTCCTGGACCCTTCTATTTTTCGAGACTAAATCTCTTTTGCTTCGGTAGAGTTGTCTGATTCTGAATAAATAAATGATTACTGGCTTCTTTTTTTATGAAAGAAGCTTATCAAAAGTATCAAACTCAGTAGGAATAGGCCGATAAGTTTGTGAACTTGGTAGTTGAGGTAGAGAATTACTCCTCTTTTGAATATTTTTTTATTCCTCGTTATTGCTAATCGGCTACTAAGGTTTAAATTTATTCACTTTGACAAGTGGCTATATAAATAAAATCTTACTCTTTCCTTATGATAGTAGCCGGGCCCAACATTGATAAAATCTACATGAACATCATCAAAGATGGATGGTTTAAACTAAGCTGTCTTCTTTTTTATTTTTTATCCTAATAGTGAATACCATTGTTTTTTCTTTTCTTAATTTGTGTTTTCAAGTTCATATTTACCCACACCCGGTATACCTTTCTTTTATTTTATGATTTGCTCAATAAAATTTTTTTTGCTTTTTTTCGATTACACTTTGAAGTCAATTTTTTTATACACCTTTTTAGCATATTTTTGATCTTCAGGATTTATTACGTAGTTACCTGGTCCTGGAATCCCTTTTGCAATCTTTTGAATTTCAGCAACGAATGTTTATCTCTTTTTTCTTTTGATCGGTAGCGATTTGTTGGAATTCCCTCTCAGATCGATATATTATCTCGGGCTAGAAGTGCCACCGACTCCTATTTGGCGCTAGATCTCATAAATAGCTCTTATATCCATACAATAAAATTATCTAATATAGACATCGAACATATTATTAGTCCCTTTATTTCAGGTTCTCTTAGTTTCAGGTTGGATCAAGCTCATACTTGCCAATTTTACCTGCTTTTCTTCTTTGGCAGTAGATACGATTGCTGAATTACCTCCGTTTGTTATTTGACTATTTGAAGGGTTAAAATTATCTTGACTTTCACTGACTAATTTTTTACACTGTTCGGATACTCTTTACATTACTTCATACTACTTTTCCAATTGTTTTTATTCCTATTTGAGCAAATTCCTCTATTATAGCAGCTTCTATCTACATTTCTTCATAACTTCTTTCTTCCAACAGCCTTTCGGATCAGGATCATTACAACATTTCTATTGTTCACCTTCTTGCATCTGCTTTATGATATTTGCCCATAAAACATTGAGATCTTTTTCAATTTATTTCATTTTGGAGTGAAGCGTATCAGTAAATTCCTTCAATCTTTCGTTTCGCTTTTTTACCTATTGATGCATCTTCTATTTGAATATCAATGCCATCTAAGCTTTATGAATTCGCTTTTATTTTTACATAATTTGATCGTTCTTCTTTTTCCACTTTCTCTTTTATTCTTAAAGAGAATCATATTTCTCGATGTAAGGTGCTAATTAATCCTTTAATCGACATATTTAATTTTGTTTTCTATGTAATATATTTGATACAAGATAACAGTAAGCTGCAGTTCCTCAATTTCTTTATTCTTCTTCTCCAAATTTTTTATATGATTTTCGCATTATTTTTGTTTATTATTCAGGACATAATTCCTAACTGTTTCATAAGTCTACTCAGAACAGCTTATTTTAACATCCTTTAAAGCAGAATTGACAAGACTGGATTCAAATTATTCAGTAAATTTACTTTTGATGAGTGATTCCTCATCGCCATAGTTATAGGCACTACTAATATTACTAAGACTAGAGTCAATGGGCAACACCTACATACTTCCAAATGCATCTTTGAATCTAGAACGTTGAATTTTTTATTTTATTTATTCTATCAGCTGAGCTTGCTGTGCTATCATTTGCTGATCGCTTGCGACGTTTTGCTTCTATGGTTAAATATATTGCTTTATGATACTTTTTCTAACCTCCTCCCAAGCTTCATCGAAGTAGAAGTTGCTCTTTTATTACTGGTTTTCTTCAGTCATAAATCAGAATAAACTTTATATCCAAACCCATTTATTCATTTATCCAAACTTTGGATAAAACAATGAGGAATTTACAAAAACAAGATAAATATTTTGGAATAAATCCATTTGAAGAGTTTTATCCGTTCTTTGTCCTTGGAAATGGTTATCTGGATGATTTGTTTGATAATTTATACAACTTACTTATCATCTAAATTGAATTAAAAGATGAGACCTACCAGACCAGGATTGAAAAAGCAAGCCGTACTCCAAAATGCCGTCAGCAACGTAAATTTTAATTAATTTAGAAAAAGGGCTCCAAAAAGCAAGAAGTAGTCCATGCCGATGTGAACGTAGTGGAGGAAGAAGATGAAGAAGCTCAAGTATATTTATTTCGACTTAGAAAGTACAAGACTATGCTCGCCTTTCAGCCGCCTAGCTCAATCTTACTGTTACAAAGACTTTAGTTGTCTCCAATCCACAAGCAGAACCTAATCGGGTGATGTATGATTATCTCGAGCGCAAAAATAAGGAAAACGACTCTGTTGATCAACTGATCGTTCATTTCAGCCTTTAGGGAGACTATATTCATACTTCATCAAATGAATACAAGATTCAAGAAGAAATCGAGTATATTCGCAAGACCAAATTTGAACAGGTCAAAAGACAAGCCTAACAGGAAGAGCCAGGCTCAGGCAAAAATGTTGAAGCTATTAAGCAAGCAATGAGAAATAAATTCGATTACAAAAGTCGAGAGGTTCAGACTATTTACCCTTCTATTAAAGAAAGAGGAGCTGCAACTTGTCCTCCTATTACCGACAACCTTCGAGGTTAAGTAACTCAGTGGGAAATGTGGGATAGCTACATCGAGGAATTTAAGAAATAAAACAAAGATGACTAAAAGAAGGAGAAGTAAAATGAGAAAAAAGAGAGAAAAATTGTAAATACCTCTGAGTCAGGAAGATATTCAGCTTCATTTAAAAGATGCATGAAGATCATGTAAAGAATGATTCGACAAAACGAAGAAGACAAAAAATATAATGACTATAGATACTATTGGCAAGAAGGAGAGGAAGCTCAATCTCCTGAAGGATAATTACTTCCTATTTGGCGTCTTAGTTATGAAAAAAAGAAAAAACATGTTACTTCTATTTCATGGAACCCTAAATACAAAGATCTTTTTGCCATATCTTTGGGAAGTTATGATTTTGCTAAACAAAAAGCAGGTCAAATATTAGTATGGTCGCTAAAGAATGTAACATTCCCTGAATATAAATATGAAAGCTTACCAACAGGTGTTATGTGCTTGGATTGGCACCCTTCTTCTCCAGCTCTTTTAGCTGCTGGTTTATATGATGGAACTGTTTTGGTTTATGATGTTAGAAACAAACATAACAAACCAATCTATTAATCCACAGTAAGAACACAAAAACATACCGATCCTGTTTGGCAAATTCGTTGGAACCCTGAAACTGATGAAAAATTCAATTTCTACTCAATTTCTTCAGATGGTAGAGTGATGAACTGGAGTCTTATGAAAAATAAACTTGAGCCTGAAGAAGTTTTTAAACTTAAGTTGACTGGAGAAAAAGAAGAGGAAACATCATTTATTGGATTAGCATGCGGTCTTTGCTTCGATTTCAATAGTTTTGATAATTTTTCATTCTTAGTTGGAACAGAGGAGGGAAAGATTCATAAATGCTCTTTGGCTTATTCAGGCCAATATCAAGAAACTTACAAAGGTCACTTATTAGCAGTCTATAAAGTAAGATGGAATCATTATCATCCTACAACTTTTATCTCTGCTTCAGCTGATTGGACAGTTAGAATTTGGGATGCTACTTATCCCCAAGCCCAAGTTATGCTCTTCGATATGGGTATGATAGTAGTCGATGCTATGTGGGCTCCTTATTCTTCTACAGTGTTTGCTTGTGCTACCCTAGATAGAATCTATGTTTATGATATTAATGTTTAAAAACACAAAAGTCTTGCTGATAAAAAGCCTGTTAAAAATCCAAAATTGACCAATCTTGCATTTAATAGCAAAGATCCTATTATCTTACTCGGAGATTCTTTCGGAGGAATTACAGTTATCAAGCTTTCTCCCAATCTTCTTAAGAGAGGACCTTAGATCAAAAAGAAGGAAGAAAATCAAAAGAATGTACCACCTCCACCAACTGAGGATGAGATTAAAGCTTTTGAAAAGAAGAAAATGGACGACTTGATCTCTCTTGTTTCAAAATGGGACCGTGAATGAGCAAAAATTAAATGATACAAATAACCTTATATATAAAGCCAATCTTTTAGCCTTCATCTTTTCTCCTTTAAAGTAAAGTGATATGATAGGGATTATTTTGTCTTTAGAACTACTACATTATATATTAAAAATCAAAGATATTTGATGGAATAAGGAGGTTTCAAGCCAAGCGCAGAGTCCGAACAATAATTCGTAAAATATGCACAAAATAGAAAGTGGAGATTAAGGTCACTGATCCTCAAGCAGACTCAGTGAAAGGATTTTTTACCTATCTTGTATAAGGAAATGATGATATTGGGTCGTTCGAGATTAGAAGACGTTTCAATGACTTCTTTTACCTGCGTGAATCTTTAGTAAAGCTTTGGCCAGCACTATATATACCACCGATTCCTGAAAAGAAAATCACAGTAAAGAATCATCAATCTAGGGGAATAAAGATACCTAAAATATTTAATCTCGAAAGAGATACTTTGACTTTTTTTTCAAACGACTATCGAAATCAAAATATTTGTACAAAAGTCTTCCAACACAGTAATTTCTTAGAAATAAAAATATTGATATGGAGAAGGTAATTATTGAGTAATTAAGTACTTTACAACTGTAGCAACTCCTAGATATGGTGAACTAGTACATTCCTATAAGAAGATATTCTCATCTTCTATATAATTTACAGGATAAAGAATGGGAGAAGCAAGATCAAACTCTTCAAGTTTTGCAGCATTTTTACAAAAAGCATAAAAATAACTAACAGGACTCCGCGAGCAAATGTAAATCATCGTATAGGCTCGGGCAGGCTTCACTCAACAGCTAAGTATTTTTATTAATATCATAGGTAATTGCAGCTGTGTTATGCTTCCTTAATATGAAAAAAATGTTTATATATAATATTTGCCTGACGAGCAAAAAAATGACCCTAATCTTATCTTTGTTAATAATCCAGGAGTTCAAAGCTCAATAAGTGGATTGAAGGAGTCTTCAGCAATTAATTCTTTTGCAGGGGCTCTTGATTTGATCACTTATGAAATCCTTTAAGTGAAAGCGATGGATGAAGCTCTGAAAATAAAGGAGAAGCTTTAATCAGAAAAACAAGCAAAAAATTAATAGTTACTCGGAAATCAGGCTGAATTGGCTAAGCTAATGGGAGGTAAAACAACCTTCAAATCAATTTTTTCAAGAGGATCAAAAAGTGAACAAATCCAAAAATTCTAAAGATAAAATCCATAGCTTTAAAAATAAATAAAAGCTTTGGGAGAATTCAATGAAATAACTGCTTTAATATTTGGTTTAGTATAAATTCCTAAATTCAAGAGGGATAAGCAACTACAGTATTATAGAATGATGTTCTAGGTCTCTTAAAATTAAATGAAGTATCTTTGCTCATATGGATAGTTTATGAAAGCCATTATGGTTGGACTACAAAAATGATGCTTAAAACATTTCATCTTATTCATAAATATTTAAGGAGAAGTATAAAATTAAACAACAAAATTATTATGATTTTTCAGCTTTGAAGTCCTAGCTTAGACTCAAGAATTTCTTGCTGAAGAATATGCTTATTCGAAACCTTTATCTCCTTTCCCTAAGATTTTCCTCTAGGGTTCCATAATAGGCTTTTTTGCATCTATATTTTACTTTAATTTGTTGTCTACATATTCTTCTAAACATAGACTATGGGCTCAATAGAAGAACGAGCAGTAAGATCCTATGCCTCAAAGGCATTAGAAAGTTTTAGTCTTGCAGAATTTACAATCGGTATATGAGATTTAAATCTTGCATTAAAATTTTCTTCAATGTATTCTTTCCGAGTGACCTCTTCAACAGGCCTTCTCCTCGAAGCAGTGGCTTATAACCCTGCTTCAGAGATCAATATTCCATAATTTAGAGCAATAAATGGAATAGATGATATCTGACGAGATCCATTATTAGTAAATTCTTAGTTACTAAGCTTAAGCTTTTTTTCTGAGTCATAAATAATTGTACTTAGTTTACTGGAGAAAAAAGATTTTGTTTTAGTTGGATGCACATTAGAGTGCCTTGGCTCAAGAGAATGGAATACATTAGCTTATTCAGGGTTAAAAGATAGCTGTATTATGTGTGTTTGTGGAACTTTGGATCGACCGTTTATAACTATTTGTCCATTTTCATTTTAAAAATTTGTCACTGGAATGGGAACTTTACTCTTTCCTCGCAGTTTCTATTTTAATTATTCGTAATTTTAAATAGTTCTTATGTCTTTCATACGAATCTAAATTGATTTATTAGTACTTTTGCAATTTACATTGCTTTTTATCTTTCTGTTAGGAATTATTTTTCTGCTCTCTCTTATCTTTCAGCTCGAACCTTTTTTTAAAGTTAGAACTATTAGGGATAAAATATATTCACTTTTTCTTATTTTAACCTTATTAGTTTCTTCTTCTAGGCTTGGAGACTAGCAAAGGATTTTCTCTTACGGACATGACATGTTGCAGCTCTTTTCTATTCAATCTATTCAAGCTTATTTTATCTGAGTGTATCTTGATTTTCTCTACCTCTCAATGAAGATCTTGGATTCTGCATAGTTGATGGCCTTTGACTCCTATGAAAAATATTATCCCTTCTATAGCTTTCCTCTTGTAGCAGCAGGCTCTACTACAGATCTTTAGATTGATCAAAGCTCTAGTTGATCATTTGTTGACTCTGTATTACTGTTTGGTATTTAGTGCTTTTATCAATAGTTGTATTTTTTGGGCTAAAATTAGAAGTTTCCTTGAACTAATGTCTTACTCTTTTAGTAGCCAGACTATCAACTGGGATTGTCTTTGCCATTTCAAGTGTTACTCTATCGATTGATTGCTTTTGAGGTTGCTTGATACTGAGAGTTTTAATGTTTGTTTGAACTTGCTGATCATTCAATTGAGAAGCATGATTCGGTAGTTTTTGCTGGAGATATTTATCGTAGAGTTTCTCGGCTCCTCGATCTAGGAGGGTATCAATAGCTCTCGAGGCACTAATCGTGGCGTAATTTTTATTCATCTTTTATAAAGGGCGAGAATAATGTTAATAAGGCAATAAAATTAAAAGAAGAGAGGAGGCTTGCTCTAAGGATGCTTACAAGCTTACAATATCCCTGTGCAAGGTTTAAAATATATCAAATATGGGGAGAATTAAGAGTTAGATGTGAGTTAGAATATATTGATAGATAGAATATGCAGTCATTGCATGTTGCAGGAACTGATGATTTAAATTTTTCTTGAGAATACTTAACTCTAACGTTGAATTGAAGGGTTATCATCTTTGCTGCTGCCGGGGAGATAGAAAAGATGGGTGCCTTGAGAAGAATGCTCTTGTTTTTCTTCATAATCAGCTCCAATTTCCTTGTACCCGCAACGCTTCAGTTTGCGGGCAAGGTCATAGTCGAATTCTGTTTCTTCCTTTTAGGCGTGAAGGTCAAACGAGACAGCATCAGACTTATATTGGCGTATGAGCGTCTTTGCAGTGGAGTAGTTAATGTTGAAGATGGTGGCCGACTAAAATGTGATGGAAATTACATCCTTGATAGAGAACCCTTCAAGTATAACCTTGCGCAAAAATCTAAGCTTTGTCTTCACAGGAATCTTTGCGTATTTAGAACGCATGCAAATATATCTCCGCTTTCTTTGAAACATCACCT
>Ga0247834_1008095_pt1 | contig 10751 bp, 4 predicted proteins | sample LaCruzMarch2015__8_FD_187118 | JGI IMG/M metagenome (GOLD analysis project Ga0247834, IMG submission 187118) | Freshwater microbial communities from meromictic Lake La Cruz, Castile-La Mancha, Spain - LaCruzMarch2015_12m | ecosystem: Environmental > Aquatic > Freshwater > Lake | place: Spain... | reverse complement strand
CGCAACGGATATGACACGAAATGGAAATGCTGACCCTGAGCGAAAAGCCGCAATCCTCAATTGCTTTGGAACTGATTTTAAGAATCTTCCTGCTCTCGCAGCAACGGACCCGAAAGTCATTCAAAATCCTTGTGGTATTGTGGCACAGTATGTACGTGTGCTTCCTTCGCAGAGAATTGGCGATGCGTTTATTGAAATCTCTCAATTGGCTGTGATTGACAAGACAGGAAAAAATGTTGCTCCTGGAAAATCTACCGCAGGAACCACAGGCCCTTATTGGCCACATGGAATGGGAACACACGGTGCGTCCTTTGCAATTGATGGCCAGATTTATCCCAAGTCTCAGAATTTCTATATCAGCGTGAATCCTGGTGGCAACTCACAATTCTTATTGAATTTGGGACAGCCGATGGATATTACAAAAATTATCTATATCACGAGAGGCGATACACCAAATATCGCATATCGTAAAAATGGTATCAGACTCCAGCTGCTAGATGCGAATCAAGCTGTTGTAGATCAACGTATTTTGAACGGAAATGTTCGTGAAGACGTCTTATATATACAGCAGGGTAGCGATTCTGCTTGTAAATCTGAATTGCCTGCTGCTCCTCCACCCACAATGCCTGTTGGATACAAATCAGGTGTCTATATTCGTTTCTTTGATATCACAGACCCCAATCCTGATATTACACCAGGCAACAGAGGATGGGGACAACCGTTGGGAACCCCGAATGCGTATGGAAGAATCGTCTTCAATGATTGGAATCTTGCTCGCCACGATAGATGTGGTGTTGTTGCCAAAGGATATTATATCGCACAAGGACCTGAAACACTCTATTTGATGACAGATTCAGATGATGGTATCTATGTGAGTTTCAATAACAAGCAAGTGATTCGCAATTGGACTATCCACGCTCCTCAACGTGATGTTGCGGCTCCGATTCAAATCCCTGCAGCAGGTGTCTATCCGTTTGAGCTTCGCTTCTATGAATGGGGTGGAGGAGCCGCCTGTAATTTCTTTTACCGCGTGAATGATGAATCAGAATGGAAGACTGATATGTCCAATCGGTTTGGATACAAGCCTGACGATGTGGCACGCGAGCAGCAAGAGTTTGAAGCTGCGCTAAGAGCACAAAGAGAGCAAGAGAGACTTCGCTTAGAGCAAGAGCAAAGAGCCCAGCGAGAACGACAAGAAGCAGAAAGACAGCGCGCCATTCGTGAAGCATCACAAACATCCTCCCCATTTATAGTCCGCGTGGCTTCAGGAAGTGGATTTGCCTTCGCAAGAGACGATGGTAAACCTCTACGTGATATCAATGGTAGAATGCGCTACACACCTAATATTTACAATTCCGGATACTTCTTTTACTTCAATGGAGATCCATGGAGAAGTCCCCAGATACGTGTAAGGCTCCTCGGCTTTTTCAATGAATACAATAATCAATTCATACCTTGGCCTCACTTTGCTAACATGTAATAGCAAAGGCTTTTTCATGTCTAAAATTTATGAGGATATGTGTAGAAGCATGGCGTCAATCCGTGAAGCCTTTTCAAATCCAGTTATTGCGCAAGGAAATTTTTACCGTGCGCAACAAGTGCGATACCAGCAGGAAGAACCAAATCGGTTTTTGCCTGAAAATATGAAAGCCAATGTTGGCTCACAAATCACAAGTGCTACCTATACACAACTTGGATCGTATGATCCTTATACAAAAACGGTTGATAACAAGTTCACACTCGCAGGTGTTGGACGCTTAGTTCAAGGACAGGCACCCACAACTGAGCAAGAAGAGTATTGTCGCACATTTACGGGTGCGCAAAGTTTGCAGAAGTTGATGACAGACCAGGAATTGGAAGGAAATTTGCCTGTGCGATGTGGATGGCGTTACAAAAAGTCCCCGGGAGGAGGACTCCCTCAAGTGTCTCAAGCAGCTCTCGGAACACAGAATGGTCCTTTGAATTCTCAGGAAGATGTCTTAGGAAACGGTGTGGAGTGGATTTGGAATCTGAAGAAAGCCTATACCCGCCATCTCCGTGATATCGCAGTCGCATTGCCTCCTTCCGCAGAAGGCTTAGTAACAGCACAACAACAATTTCCCAATGCTGCCTGGTGTAGCCAATCACGAAGCTTTATCCTTGTGGATAGGGCTGGAAATCCTATGCCTGGATATACCTGTGCGAGAAATCAAATCACAACAAGGGCTGAGAATTTTCCTGCGAGTGATACTGCAGCAACTCAACTGAATGCGTCAGCAAGCCAGGCCGCAGCGAGCCAATCAGACCTTCAACGCTGTATGGAACCTGGAAACAATCCGTCCTTGGCCAGAGATTGCTTGCTCCAAGCCATCAAAAACAATGGTTGCTCTTCAGATGGCACACTGTATCAATCCATTCAGGATACAAAACCTTCCGCAAGTGACTATAGTGATTTCCTTCAACAACCCTCCTTCCAGGCCTATCAATCCAAACAGGGAAGCAATAAACTTACTGAAGAATTGTTCCGCAAAGGATCTATGACATGGGAAATGGCAACACGAGAAATCCAAAAGCTCCATCGATTCACCCAAAGCGGTGTTGATCCCTTGATCAAAGTTGCAGCCCAAGATTTATGTATAGAAGCAGGTAAGTTTGATGTATATGATTTCTGCTCCGATTTAACTGATACGAACAGTATTGGAAATGTCGATTTAAAGTGTATGCAAAATTATTGGCAACAACTCAATGGAAAGCCTGCAGGTCTCTTATATCCGTCTCGTAGAATGTTGAATCCTCAACTTGGAACTATCAATACATGGGGTGACTATCGTAAAGCAGTAGACGCGCTCAAGGAAAAAATTACCAGCTCAGATCCAATTGTGCAGCGCACGGCTGTCAACAACTTCTTGGGTGTATCTGTCAGCTCATCCGCATTTAGTCCTTTGAATATTGACAATGTCTTTTTCCAACTGTCCCAGGCGTCACAGCCTCTTACATTTTGGATTGATGCGAAAGATGGACAGAGTTTGACGATTGACCAAAACAACCGTGTCAGGGATTGGGGAGACAAAAGTGGAAAAGGAAATAACCTCGCACAAATGTTTCTTGCGAACCGCCCTCTCTATAAGAAAGAGGCGAATCCTGGTATTGAATTTGATGGAGGTTCAAAATTCTTCACCATTCCCAATGCGTTCCGCATGGTAAATCAGACATTTAGTATTTTTGTGGTAGAAAAACGAAAAAGTTCCAAAACCGAAAACTACTTTTTAGGAGGAACTGTTGGAGGTGGTAATGCAAACTTGGTGCTTGGATATCGCTTTAATCAGACTCCTACATTTGCCTTCTGGGGAAATGATATTGATGGATATGTCCCCAGTTACCAAAATACCTCTGAGCCTACAAGAATATGGTGCTTTGAAAAGTCACCCTCTGGACGTGTGATGTATATTAATGGCACACGGAATGCTTCTGATAACAATAGAGCATATCTTGGAGGATGGGAAGGAGCAGCACTTGGCCGCTATGGAGGCACTTTCTATGTTGGCACGATTTATGAAGTGATGATATTTAGTCAAAACTTGTCATTTGATAGACGCTTGAAGATAGAAGGATATCTTGCGCACAAATGGGGCCTCACAACACAGTTGCCCACACAACATCCTTACCAGACTTCTCCACCTTAAGAACTTCTTCAATTCTTCTACAGCATGAATTGGCCTAGCCAGATTGATAAAGTCTTTCTCCTTGTGCATCAACAAAAGGAGAAAGAACGATATGAGCGGTTATTGCCTCATTGTGTTTCACGCGGAATCCCTGTAGACAAACTTCTCTGTGTGGCACCTACGTGGGGCTCCGACTTGTCAAGTAAAGATATTTTCCAGGTGTATGACCCGTATTCACGTCAAGGTGTTCCTGTCTTTACATTTAAAGCAAGATGTTTGTCCAAGGGTGAAATTTCACTTGTCTTGAATTTTGCAGCCGCCGCACAAGTCGCTGTCGCAAACAAATGGAATCAAGTTCTTATTTTTGAATCTGATTCGTGGTTACGTGAGGATTTTGTCCAACGTCTCTGTGATTTATTGGAGGATTTGAAAGACAAAGAATGGGACTATGTCAGTCTAGGGGAAGGCGCACGCACGCGTCCTGAGAAATGTGATCCCAGCATGTATGCGAAAACAAAAGCCTATCCTCCTCCTCATCAGTTTGTCTTTCGGTGTACTGATTCTATGTTGTTTAAAGTTTCATATCTTCATCGTATTTTAACTACCCTCTTTCCATTCCGTGAATGTTTGGATTGGGAACTGAATCTTCAAACCATGGCTCACAAAGGCAAAACATGGTGGGCGGACCCTCCCTTAGCAGAACAAGGAACCGCAGTTGGACGACAAGAAACAACCCTTATTGCGTAAGTTATTTCTTATAGAGAACGACAGTCCCTGCCTTTGGAACCCAACGACCTGCCTTGAATTCAGCTTGGGCCTCTCCTTTGGCGACCGCAAAGGCTTTGTCTGCTTTGTCATAGACAACGAATTTTGCCACTTCCATCCGCTGATTAGGAACCGCGGAGACCACATATTCTGTGCCTGAAATCTTCACAGGGTAACTGATACGTTTGGCAGGAGGAGGAGGTGGTGCCTTTGCTACGGGTTTGGCTTCCGCGACAACAGCCTCCTCTCCTCTTGCTTCTTCTTTCTCTTCTTGTCTCTCCTCTGCTTCTTCCGCAAACACGAGGCGAGCTTGTGCGGCTTTTATTCTCGCAAGCTCTGCTTCAGGAATCTTGAATAAATCCCCAATGACATCTGACTTGCTTGTCTCAATGTCTCTCTGTAAATTTGGATGATACAAGAAATCTCCTTCATTGCCCAACATACGACACATGAAGGTTCCATCCTTATTTTCCTCATAGTTCAGCAGACAATCAGCAGCTGCGGATTTCATGACAACAATCAGATTTTCTACAAGTTTCTTCTTGCGTTCGCTGATATAATACAGACGTTCGTCACTTGTTAAAGCGTAATCATCTCCACGGATACGGATGCCATAACTTTCAGCGGTCGCACGGTTAATTCCATCTCGCACCCAGATTTCTTGGGGAATAGCCCATTTCATCCGCTCTCCTTCTCTAGGGTCACCACGCGTTGTCTGTGCTTCTTCGCTATACACAGTCATGTAGGTGAAAATACGAACAGTGCGCTCCTTTAATGGCAAGTCCTGGTGAGAGCAAATACGAACTGCGCGACCCTTCACTTGCGCCATACGCACATCATTCCAGTAAGGTTCCATGATATGAACACCACGAACATTCTTCAACGAGAGACCTTCAGCTCCTGCTGCAGTAATACAGAACACACGACACAATTCACCACGTTTGTTTCCTATCTCGTCAGTAAAGCCAGATTCTTTGAGCACTTGGTTAATACGAGGAGGAAGCTCTGCGAACTTGGCGTTAAAAATATCAATATTGACTTTGCGAATCTCTTCTTCTTCACCGCCTGTGAACAAAATAAAGCGAGGCGCATTGGTCGCAGGACCTTTGCGAATGGACTCTTCTGTTGCAGGATCTAGGATAAGTTCACCACCCTCTCGGATCACTTTGATAGGGGCATAGCCATTGGCTTGCATCGCAATGGTGAAAATTCCAATACCTTCCATTCCCAAGAACTGACTGTAGACCAAACTACTTCCAGGAATCTCTCCTATGTGTTCTAACATAGACTTGTATTTGGGACTCCAACGACCCAAGGGGCTTTGTTCAGGATGCTCAGGGTCTTTCAACGCAAGCTGGGGCAACCCAAGTGTTAAGAGACACTCTTTTGACCTCGCAATGGCCTGCTGATAGGTTTCACCAGGAAGTTTGTTGGCCAAACAACGTTTTTGTTGAGGTGTCAATGCCTCTTCCGTTTCCTCTGTGTCCTCAGGAACATCCGCCGCGGCAATCACCTCTCCCATTCGCTCTTGTTGGTATCGTTCTTTCACAGCTTTCACTGCTTCCAGTATTTCCGCAGGGGACCGTCCAGCTTCCGTCATGCTTCTTTCTAAGACCTTGATTTCCTCCTTCTCTTCACCTTCACTCACTCGCAAATCTTCGACTCTCGCAGCTTCCGCAGCTGCTTTGTCTTCTGCTGAGGCTGCAGCTTCTTCTTCTTTGGAGCCGAGTAAGGCAGAAGGCTCCGCAACTTGGTCATCTCCCACCATCTCATCTGTTGCTGAGCCAAATTCACCTTCCAAACGCATATCGTCGAGGGAAACAGGTCTGGGTCTAGTAAATCCATCAGGAAACACAAAGTTACAGGCTTGACGAGACGCCATACGATAGTTTTGTGAGCTTGAGAGTTTCTTGAGCTCTGCGTCATCCCCTTTGGGGGCGACCGCTTCCGCAGCTCCTCTGCGCTGCTTTTCTTCTTTTTGTTGCTCTACCTTGATTTCCGCGAGACGAATCATCACATATTTCTTTTGTTGATCCAAGGACATAGGGACACGAACAACAGTATCTTCAACCACCTCAGGCATGAGATCTTTGCGTGAGCCCTTGTAATACGAGATTAACCCACTCAGTCTCTTGAACAAGACTGTTTCATTGATGATGCTCGTGCCATCAGGACCAATAAAACGACCCCTGAAAGAATCATCTAAGGGGGGTGCTTCAGGAACTGTGGGGTCACCAAGAACAGGAAGAAGAGGCTCTGCCTTTTCAAGAACAGGACTTAGGGATGCTGTGGGGCTGACAGACCGAATAACTTTTGTAATACAGAGAAGAGCAGACTCAATCTTCTTGGACACAGGGAGAAGTTCTTCTGTGAAGGGGATGCGCTCCACACCGAGTTGCCCTTGAACTTTTGTGTATCCATCAGGAAGAAATGTAAAGACAAACTCAATTCGCGCAGGGGCTCTGTCATGAATGACAACCTCATAGAAATCGAGGTGAGGGCAGAAATTCTCAGGGTCATTTCCTTCCGCCATTTTCTTGAATTCATCAACGATTCGCTGATTTCCTCCTGCTTGCGTCACCTTCGGAGTTGACGTCCGATAGACAAAATTATAGCCATGGAGAATATTGGCTAAGATTCCTAACTCTTCAGGAAAGTTAATAAGAGGAGTGCCTGAGAGTCCAACAATCTTTGTATTTTTGGCTTGAAGCAAAAGTCTATAGAAAAGGTATCCACGCTTATACGTCATTGTCGTATTACAATATTTAGGAGACCAGCGTTCTGATGTAATTCTGTCTGGATCCTTGTATTTCACATCATCTCCCTTTCGTTCTGCTTCTAACTCCACAGTGTTCAGCTTTTTCAAATAAGGGTCAATCACACCCTGCATCAAACGCACCAAGTTGTGAATCTCATCTACCACAATCACGGAATCATCAAACGCATTGGTTGTTTTGTCGCAGGCTAGCCTCAGAAGCTTTGACGCTGGAATTCCATTGTAATTTAGAAACCAAATCAATCCATACTTTTTCTTATCAGGGTCATAGACAAGCGTTTCATAGATTTGTTGCCGAATTTCAGATTGGTCCTGACTTGGTAACTTTGTATAATTTTCTTCACTCTGAGGCCGATTCAAGTCAGGGACCCAAATGCGAAACGCCCTTGCTCTCCGTGCCATTAAATAGGATTCTGGAATTTGAAGCACGGATGTCGCAAAGAGCCAAAGCGCATTCTTTCCATCCGCTTTGTTGTATTCAAACGAGGTCCAGTAATTCAAGAGGCGGAAGTGACGAAATCCACAAAAGGTTATTTGTTGAATAAAGTTTTTTCGCAAGGAGAAGGGTGTCATCACAATAATTCGCTTCTTTCCACCCGATGACAAAAGAGCCTCTGACGCAGCAATCGCAGTGCATGTCTTTCCAGAGCCTAGACCGTGGTAAACCAAGACACCTCTGTAAGGTGTCATAAAGGAAATGTAGTCACGCACAAATTTCTGATATTCATAAATTTGGGTGACTTGTGAGCTGTCTCCTAAGGCCTTACACGCATTCGGATCAAGATTCTCCATGGCTTTCAACATATACCGACGGTATTTATCATAAATGAAATATCCAAAGGCTCTTCTTGTTTGAGGAATAAATCCTGTTTGCTTTGGTAACGTGACTTCACGCCTGTCTTTTGTTTCGTGCTTGAGAGGTTTATAGTCACTGTCTGTTGTAATTTCATAGGGGGATTTGGACAGTTCTGCTTGAATGGGCTGAGCAAGCGTCTCATAGGGTGTTCCCTCTAGTGTCTTTGCGACACGAGCTTCTTCAAGAGCCGCAGCTTCTTCGGCTTTGGCCTGGGCCTTTCCAGCCTTTCCTTTGAACTCTGTTGCCATGTCAAATAACTCGGTAAGCATCACAATGTCCTCATTCAAAGGAGTTCCTTCCACATCAAACGGACCAAATCCAATGAGCTTTGTCAATGCGAGTTTGCTTCCACCCGAAAAGAAAGGACTGAGTTCCTCCAAACGAGCCTCCGCGTCTTTTCTGGACTCAGGTGTTTTTCCAACGGGTAAGAAGGTATTTCCATCTGTAAACTCATACACATGAGGGTCACCTTCTCTTACAGGCTCCTTTAGATCCATGCTGTTCAAATCAATTCCTGCTGTTTCTAGCTCAGTCAGGCTTTCTTGTAAGAGCATTAATGTCTCCGCGATGCGAGGAGTAAGCATATCTTTTACTGCCAATTTTCTCTGTCGTTCTTGAATCTTTGGCTTGTCCTTGATATATTTGGGAGCATACGCAAGATATTTGAATAACAAACCAAATTCTTTGTCCATCATTGACTCCTTCACAAGAAAATGGTTGCTACGAATCTGGAGTGATTCAAAGAGGTCATCTAACTTGGCCAACGTAGCATCCGTCAAAGGAAGAGTGAAGCGCTGGTCATCATCAAAGACATACTTCGTTTTACCATCTACCTCTTCTTGCTTGGTGAATCCTGTCTTCTCTACGAGGCTGAGCGTGAGCTCCATTTGTTGAAGTTGGTCATCCAGTTCCACCAATGTCTGAGCAATCTCATCAGTAAAGCGGCGTTTGACCGCAGATTCTGCGTAGGATTTCTTGATAGGTTTTACAGCAAGACCCATAAATTCTTTCGCAACAGGCGGCAACATAACCGCATCAGGACGAGTCACTGCAGGCGGAGGAGCAACCAAACGAGCAGGGGGCGGCTTCGGAGCCTCTTCATCCGCCGCACGAACAAAGGCTGCTGCTTCTTCATCTTCATCTTCTTCATTTTCTGCTTCAGGACCACCAAACAAGGGTTTTGCCACTCTCACTTCGCGCTTGGGTGCTTCTGCGACACGTTTGCCGGGGGCGGCGAATCCAGTAGCTCCAGGTGCTCTGGAAAACATACCCACACGTGCTTGTAAGCCTTCATAGCGTGCGCTTGTTGTCGCAATACTCGCATCTTCAGGTTTTGGCATGGAGGGGTCAGGAAGCACTGTCAACGCTGCGTCAGTCACGGATACGGGAGGGGCAGCTCCCTTCGGAGCAAGTGTAATTTTGATACCTTTGATCTTCAAAGGCGCTGGAGGCTTCGGACCTGATGGGGACTTTCCCGACATTCCTTCTATTTCGGCCTATCTTTTCATTCGGTTACGGCTTGCGCAGTTACATTCACTTTGGTCAACGCAATTCGGCTTGCTTCTTGCTCAGCAACTTGCTTATTGCGAGCAGTTGCTGTCGCAATGACGTTTCCATTTGGATCAATAACACCCATTGTAAAAATACGATCGTGAGGAGGTCCCACAACCTCAACTTCTTTGTATCGCGGAGGCTGATGATATTGAGCCTGGAACCAGCGAAGAAGCTGGTCTTTATAATTGGTATCATCGGTGATAATATCTACGAAGTCAATGTGCTCCTCAATCACTTGGATAAGGAAGTTTCTTACAGATGTATCACCACGGCCTTTCGTATCATCGTCATGTTCAAAGAGGGCTCCAAGCCATGCCTCAAACATTGATCCAAGAATACCGAGATTTTCACGCCCTGAGCAAACATTTTCAACATGACGACTGATAATAAGAAAAGGTGCTAGACCAATTTTTGTCGCAAGACGACCCAACATATTGTTATTCACAATCCGGGTGCGAATGCGAGTAAAAAACCCTTCTCCTTCACCCTTGTAACGTTTTGCCAGATACAATCCAATGTTATTTCCCACAAATCCATCACCAATGAATTCTAACTCTTCATTGTCTGCTTCTCTGAGAGGAAGACAATTCGGAGGCCGTTCAGCTACTACCCACTTTTCACCGCTTTGGGCCCACTGATCCGACCTATCTACATAGGATTTATGAACACATGCTTGTTGAAACACTTGGATATTCTGAAGCTTTCCTTTCCAGCCATACCGGTTCAAGATACGACGAATCTCTCCTTCCTGAATGACCTTGTTGTTAGGATTCCAAGGATTAAAGAGCTTCTGGGGTGCTGATTGTTCCGATTCCATCTCTAGTCTATCTTGGTGTGGAGGGTTTAGGCAACGATTTTCCCCTTGTTTATCAGATATGGCAGCCGCAGTAACAACAGGGGCAAAGACCACCTTTACCCCTGAAGAAACCAAACAATTTGAGAGACAAATCGTCAATATTGCGGGAGAAATGGTGGCCTTTACACCCACAGGATTTCCCAAAGGAGAACCTTCGATTGTCCAGTTTGATGATTACTACAAACCTTCGTCTATGTCTCTGAGTGATGCTATGATTTTGAAGAACGCATTCCGTCAATTGTTTGGAGACGCATCTCTCCCTGTCTATGATATAAAACTTGGAAAGGAGCTGCCTCATACACT
>Ga0247834_1008091_pt1 | contig 10763 bp, 8 predicted proteins | sample LaCruzMarch2015__8_FD_187118 | JGI IMG/M metagenome (GOLD analysis project Ga0247834, IMG submission 187118) | Freshwater microbial communities from meromictic Lake La Cruz, Castile-La Mancha, Spain - LaCruzMarch2015_12m | ecosystem: Environmental > Aquatic > Freshwater > Lake | place: Spain... | reverse complement strand
AAAGGGTAGTAGTTTTCAAAAAACTTCAGGCATGGCTGACCAGTTGCCAGAGGGGATAAAAGCTGCCCAATAGTAGGGATATCCATATCTCTTAAGCAAATCTAGTTGAATGGTTTTGAGGGACTGACTGCGCCCCTGATTTGCCTTGAGATTTTGGTAATAGCTCTCGACTAACTCTCTTGTAACTTGATCGTTGACTTTCCAGAGACTCATCACTTGGCTCTCGGCTCCTGCGAGGGTAAAGGCGCGGCGCAAGCCATACACGCCTTCGCCGTTGGTGACTTTGCCTAGCCCTGTCTCACAGGCGGAGAGAAATACGAGTTTGGTTCCTCTGAGGTCAATAGTAGTCACATCTTGGGCGGTGAGTACGCCGTTGCAGTTGGGATCGTCGCCGCAGGATTGGCGCTGGTTGAAGTTGGCGAGGACTAGGGCTGATTGTGAGAGGGGATTTTGGCGGATCGGGGTGTCGGGGTTGGCGTTGGGTGGATCGGGTAGGAAGAAGCCGTGGGTGGCAAAGTGGAGAATGCTGGGGTTGCGAAGTTTTTTGGCGGCGGCTTTGGTGGCTTGGGCTTGGCTCAATAATTGCGCCTGTGGCAATAGATTTTGAATGGCGCTGGTTTCGGCGGCGACGTTGGGAAGTTGACAGAATATTTGATTAGCGAGGGTGGTTATTTCTTCACCTCTACGATCTAGTTGGGCAATTTGAACTGAGCAAGGGTTGCGACCGATGCTTGCAATCATTTTGTCTGAGGGCTTGCCATAGTCAGGATCGGAGAAGAGTACGGGATTTGTGAGGTTGAGTCCTGTGCGTTTTGGGCGGAGCAAGTCACGTCCTGATGAGAGATAGGTGATGTCGTAGGTTTCGAGGAGGAAGCGATTTTTCTGGTCAACGAGGGCGGCGAAGGGGATGAGGTTGAGATCGCTATCGGGGGAAATTAGCAGATGACGGGCGTTGCCAAGCAATGGGCGGATCGGTTGCATCAGCTTTTGGTCAAGTTCACGGGCAACTTGTTTGACTTCGGCTACGGTTAATTGCGGATCGACATCGCGATCGGGGTTTGTGGGTGGGCGGCTGATGGCTTGACGAAATGTTTGAATTGATGTCTCTAGGGTTGCGGCTTCGCCGAGGTCTACCCATTTGGGTTCGCCTTGGTTTTGGAGGATATAGGCAACGTAGCGAGGTTTGCCCCATTTGTCTTTATTCAGTGCGGCTTTAGGATTGAATGGACTGTAGCGAAAGAATTCAATGAGGACTGCATCGGTGGGGATTTGTTTTTGGACGGCTGCGATCGTGACGGTTTCGTTGATTGCTTGCAGTTCGGCACTGCGGCGGTTGAGGTTGGATTCTAGTTCTTCGGCTTGTTGTTGGAGGGTGCGATATTTGTCGATGGGGGTGTTTTTGAGGGCAAGGTTGGCGAGTTGGCTTTTGAGGGTTAGCCATTGATCAAATTGTGGTTGGATGTCGGGGGTGATGTATTGGCGTAGGGTTTGCAGGTTGGTCGATAGGATATCAAGAAGACGACCTTTGCGTTGCAAGATGGCGGTTAGGGCTAGGCGAGTGGCGGCGGGGTTTGTGGGTGCGGATTGGACATGGAGAGAGATAGTGTTATCCGTTTGCGCTGAAACGGTTTGCATATAAGCCTGTTTTTGGGTTTCAGTGCCAGATGCTAGATTGAGTTTTAAGTTATGTTCTTGAACTTCAAGTCCTTGTTGGAGGGATGTAATGGCGCGATCGATATTCTCCTGTGACCAATACAACCCTGCAAGATTATTGAGGCTATTGGCGACATCGGGATGCTCGTTTCCCAATGCTTTTTCCTGAATCGAGAGGGAACGTTTATAAAATAATTCGGCGGACGGGTAGTTCCCCTGTGACTGATAAAACCCTGCGAGATTATTGAGGCTATTGGCGACATCGGGATGATCGGCTCCTAATACTTTTTCTCGAATTGCGAGGGAACGTTTAAAAAGTGGTTCGGCGACTGGATAGTTTCCCAGTGAATGATGCAACGCTGCAAGATTGTTGAGGATTTGAGCTACATTGGGATGATCGGCTCCTAATGCTTTTTCAGAGATCGTGAGGGAACGTTTATAAAGTGTTTCGGCGGCTGGGTAGTTCCCCTGCTCTCTAGACAACTCGGCGAGATTATTGAGGCTATGGGCGATATCGGGATGCTTAGTTCCTAATACTTTTTCTCGAATTGCGAGGGAACGTTTAAAAAGAGGTTCGGCGGCTGGATAGTTTCCCTGTGACCGATACAACACTGCAAGATTGTTGAGGCTAGTGGCGACAGAGGGATGCTCGGCTCCTAATGCTTTTTCTCGAATCGCAAGCGAACGTTTATAAAGAGGTTCGGCGGCTGGATAGTTCCCCTGTGATTCATACAACCCTGCAAGATTGTTGAGGCTAGTGGCTACAGAGGGATGCTCGGCTCCCAATGCTTTTTCTCGAATTGCGAGAGAACGTTTATAAAGAGGTTCGGCGGATGGGTAGTTCCCCTGCGATTCATACAACGTTGCTAGACCATTGAGGCTAGTGGCGACAGAGGGATGCTCGGCTCCTAATGCTTTTTCATAGATCGCGAGCGAACGTTTATAAAGTGGTTCGGCGGCTAGGTAATTCCCCTGTGATTCATACAACGCTGCGAGATTGTTGAGGCTATCGGCGACATTGGGATGCTCTCCTCCTAATGCTTTTTCTCGAATAGCGAGCGAACGTTTATAAAGTGGTTCGGCGGCTAGGTAATTCCCCTGTGACCGATACAACAATGCGAGATTATTGAGACTAGTGGCGACAGAGGGATGCTCGGCTCCTAATGCTTTTTCATAGATCGCGAGCGAACGTTTATAAAGTGGTTCGGCGGCTAGGTAATTCCCCTGTGACCGATACAACGCCGCGAGATTGTTGAGGCTAGCGGCGACATTGGAATGCCCTCCTCCTAATGCTTTTTCATAGATCGCGAGCGAACGTTTATAAAGTGGTTCGGCAGCTAGGTAATTGCCCTGTGATTCATACAACAATGCGAGATTATTGAGACTAGTGGCGACAGAGGGATGCTCGGCTCCTAAAGCTCTTTCGGCGATCGCGAGAGAACGTTTATAAAGTGGTTCGGCTGCTGTGTAGTTCCCCTGTGCGCGATACAACTCTGCGAGATTATTGAGGCTTGCTCCGACATTGGGATGTAACAATCCTAATGCTTTTTCCAGAATAGCGAGGGAACGTTGTGCGATGGCAATTGCCTCTCGATATCTCCCCTGATTGTAGAGTTGTATCGCCTGCTGATGGAGTTCCAACGCCTCCTTCAAAGCTGGCGAAGAAACATCAGAATTTGATTGACTAAAACTCGGCGCAACCAAAGGCACACCAAACATTCCCAACATCAAAATCAATCCAACCCGACTCACCGCCACACCAACTTTACGCATCATTTCATCCTCTCAATTGATTGAACGTTAATTCGATTTAAAAGTACAGATTAAGATCCCCGACTTTTTCTAAGCAAGCAAGGACAATTTGTAAATTTACAAAAAAGTCGGGGATCTGGGCATTTACAGATTTCTTATGCTGCCTCTACACAGATGATCCCTGTAGGGGAAAAGCATTCCCACAAAAATCTATAATTTTTCAGGCAATTCCAATTTGGGAATGCTTTGCCCTAACCTCACAACGCAGGGACAATTTATTGGTGAAAGCACAAAGGGTTTAGCATTTGCGTTTCAAGATTCTGGTGGAGAGCATAAAAATATTGGCGCAAATGCTAAACCCCTACGAATTTGTGTTTATAAGGACAGCGCGAATAATTTATGACGTTAACGCGGCGATCATCGCTTTGGTGACTTTGAGGCTTTTGGTGGTTTAGTGCTAGTTTTTTGCAACTTTTGGACTTGCTTGAGACTTAATCCAGTAATTTGCACAACCAACTCTACAGCAATATTAGAACGCAGCATATTTAAGGCAATCTGCTCAGTAGTTTCAGCAATGCCTTTAGCCTTACCCTCAGCAATGCCCTCAGCAATGCCTTTAGCTCTGCCCTCGGCTATGCCTTCAGCCTTGCCTTCTCGCAAAATTGCTTGATAAATAACTGATTCTTTCATGATTTCGCTCCTTAGTAATCTTTGGATGATTTCTTGGCTCAGGGCTATACCCGATATTATAGCGGTCGATGCAGCTACGTTACTTTGCACCTGTTTATCGGTAATATTTTCGATTTGCTTAGCAACTTGTCTTAACGTTTCCTCAGGGTTGTCCGTTTGTGACAGCGTTGCAAATGGCAATAGTCCTTGATATTTTTGAAATATCTCCGTGGGTTGTTCCCAGAGTCTAATCACATTAAATTTATGATTTAGCTCACCAGCATTGAAGGTGTTTTCGTATACTAGGGGCGATTGACTAGGGTTGAGGTAGATTACGACTTGATATATTTCTGTGTCTGCAAATTGCCGATACAGCCGCAATCGATAATCTGCCATACGGAAAGGAATATTTTTATTTGCCTCTGTCTGAAACTCAATATGGAGAATGATTTTTGATGACTGGAGAAATATTACCGAGTCAGCGCGAATCGGTTCAACTGAGAGTTCAGAGGGTTTGAGTGTCGTCAAGGCGATCGCTTCCCCTAAAAGCCAACTGGCAAAATCAGTGGGGAAGGTTTCGGCTAAGAACTTACAGATATTGTCGATCATGACTTCATTTAATCGCTGGCAATCCTTTCACATCAACCATCTGGTGACGCACCAACCAAGCCTCCCACTCAGACTGAATTAGGCGATCTTTAGGATTATTTCGGCGTAACAAATCTAAGACCATCAAAGCATCATACTCAAACGCTCTATATCTCTCCCATAGAGTCAACTGAGTCGGAACCTTAGCATCAACCAGCGCCACCCTTTGCAATTCACCCACCACAAAATCATCATTACGGCGATTTTCAGGATCGCAAATGATACTAAATTCCCACTTGTAGCTTTGCCCCATCGCAAGCTCTTTGATGTTTGGGTCAGATGGTAATACCACTCGCAAAATCCCTGCTTGACCTGACAAGCTAAAAGTCTGGCGATAAATCGACTTGCGATCACGATCGCGTATTGAAAACTGCACCTGACGCGCTGTTGTGGTTGGCACAAAAAACAAAAATGCGGGATAAGTCGCCGTAGTAATTACCTTCTTTGACACAGGCGATAACAAATCAGGCTTAAACGTAGAGCAATTACCGCCGCGTATGGTCGGATCGGTTGGTGGTGGCGGATCGTAAGTGGGAATGGTTTGAGCAGTTAGTAACTGGCTGGGGATTGCACCAATTACGCAAGCCATTAGTACCATTGTCCTAAGAAACCTTTTCTGACCTAGAATTTTCATTAATTTATGGGAGGGAATCCAACACAACCAAGCAATTTAATGTACAAGATTTTACGATGAAATATAATTTTCGCATCCCTTACCGATGCCCAATTACGCGATAAACCTGTACCGTCTGCACCCTACCCTTTAGAAATATTGCCCCCCAACTTTCCACCTCATAGAGATCTTCCAAATAATCCAGCGTTTCCTGTGCAATTAAAATGCGGCAGTCTTCATCTTGACGTTCCTTCTCACAGGATTCCAACCGTGACGCAATATTTACCGTATCGCCAATTACCCCATATTCCAAACGACTCTTACCGCCCAAACTGCCCACCATCACCGCCCCCGTAAAAATGCCCACGCGCATCTCAATTTTAGACAATCCCTGCTGCTCAAAACGCTGATTTAAATCCCTTAGCGCCGATCGCATTGCCAAGGCACAAGCCACCGATCGCCTCGCATCTTTAGCAATCTCGGCTTGCTGCTGAAGGGCGATCGGCACACCAAACACCGCCATCACACTATCGCCAATAAACTTATTCACCACGCCCTGATGCGATTGCACCGTATCCGCCATCACCGTTAGATATTCATTGAGCCAACCCATCACTCGTTCTGGAGATTCTCCTTCCACAATCGTACTGAAACTCTTAATGTCTGTAAATAGAACTGTTGCGGTCACATTTTGCCAAGGTAATCGACCAGACTGCAATAGGCGATCGCGACCTTCCCAAAGGGCATTGGCAATCTCTGGTGAAGTCTGTTGACCCAATAGCCGCATCATCATTTGTTGCTGTTGTTGAAGCTGAGATTGGCGATCAATCAAGGTGGTAATGCTCGCCAGCCCAAAGGCAAATGCAGGCGCAACTACTGGAATCCAACCCTGTTGCAAAAACAGAACATAGCTGAATCCTAACAAAATCACTAGGAATAGAAGCTCGCTGAGGATCAAAATAAGCGGTTTGCGAATGTTCCAAGTTAAGCTAATCCCAGCGATCGCCCAAATAAATATCCATAGAATCTCTTGCCACTCTGCCCAAAACCAAAACAGGCGATCGCCATCTAGCACCGCACCAAGCAACTGACTGGTAATATGCGCTTGAATTTCCACTCCTGCCATTCTCACATTTCCCTCAGTTGCCGAACTATAAGGCGTTAAAAAGACATCCTTGAGACTAGGCGCACTTACCCCAATCAGCACAATTTTCCCTTTAATCAAATCAGAATTCATTTCCTTTTGTAAAACTTGAGAGAGAGTGACTCGCTGCAAAGATTGGGAAGAACCGCGATAGTTAATCAGAATCTGATAGCCGCCACTATTAATGGTTTGGTAAGCGCCAGAATCTGATTTGAGAAGGGGAAATGTCACTTCTCCTAATTGATATTCTTTTTGGGAATTAAAAGATGGCTTGAGATTCTGACAAACTAAATCCTGACGCTGGGGGCGATCGCGAGGACAGTCCGCTCGCAAATAAGCATTGAGCAGTTGAATCGATAACGCAGCGCGATTGGTAAATAGCAACACCCGCCGCATAAACCCATCAGGATCGGCAGGCAGATCAACTAAGCCGACCTGTTCTTTGGGTAACGCAACGGGTGGATCGATGCGCTCATTCTGATTGTTGCCACTGCTAACTGCGGCAATCACATTGGGGCGACGCAATTGAGCTATTAGTTCACTGCGTTCTGGCTCAATGGGAATATTGCGCTGAAGGTTGAGATCGACAGCGATCGCTGCGGGTTGATGGCGGTTTAGTTCTGATAAAGTCTGCGCGACAAGGCGATCGGTTAATGGCCATTTATATTTTTTGATGTCGCTTTCGGTGATCGTGACCAGTAACAATCGCGGATCGGCTACTTTGTCTGGACGCGATCGCATCATCTGGTCGAAGACTAATAACTCTAATTGTTGCAATCCCCCAATTTGCCTAACTCCATAGAGCAGTCCCAAAACAATCGCGCTACTGACAAACGCCGACCGAAATCTCGACAATTTTAATTCTAGGAATTTTATCATTGTCTTAGAGCGCTCCCAGAGCCTTTAGCAATGCGGCAAACTTGATTGTGGTTTCACTCTGCTCATTTTCTACCTGCGAATTTGCCACAATCCCTGCCCCTGCAAAAATCCTTGCCCGATCGCCTTGAATATAGCCCGAACGAATGCCCACCCCAAACGTGCCTTCGCCATTGCCATTTAACCAACCAATGGGAGCCGCATACCAACCGCGATCGCAGGCTTCCCATTGTTGCATAAAGCAAACAGCGCGATCCCTTGGTACACCACCGACCGCCGCCGTGGGATGTAACTGTTGCAAAATATCGAGAATCATTAGCCAATTGGAATTATAGATTTCCGCAGTAATCGGCGTGTGTAGATGCTGGACGTTGGATAGCTTTAATAATTTTGTATTTACCTGTGGATGAATATTTGCGCCCATCGTTTGCAAGCGATCGCAAATGGAACGAATCACAAACTGATGTTCGCGCCGATCCTTCTCGCTATGCAGTAACTGTTCGGCAAGGATGCGATCCTCCTGCAATGTCTTACCGCGTCCGATGGAACCTGCAAGGGCATCACTGCGTAACCTCAGGCGATCGCCCTGTGCCTTGAATTGCAACACAATTTCAGGAGTTGCTCCTAAAAAAGTCTTTCCCACACCACAATCCAATAAAAAAGAAATACATTCAGGATATTCACACCTTAATACATGGAGGATCTGGAAGGGATCAAAGGCACGATTGGCTAACACATCGATCGCCCTTGCCAGCACCACTTTCTGAAAATGCCCTTGATGGATCAACTGCAAAGCCCTCTCGACTATTTCTGTCCATCCTTGGCGACCCTGCACTTCCTTAATTTGGCTAATCTCATGCAATGTTGGCGACTGGTAATAGGATGTGGCTTGCAAATGCGATTGCCAATGTTCTAGACGTGCCAATACTGCATTCACATCATCCCAAGGCTGAATTTGATCATTGATGGTCAAAATGCAATGGGAAGAACTATGGCGCAATAACCATCGGGGAATAAAAAATAATAGACTGGGAAACTCTATTTCGGTGCGATACTCGCAGAAATCAGGAAGATCGGCACAGGCATCACCAGTATTTTCATAAAAAGAAAATGCGCCCAATACATGAATTGCCGATGCGGACAAATTCACATTGCCATCATCGGCACTAATCGCCAAAGCGAGGTGATTTTCGATAAATTTTTTTGCCAAATCAAAGCGATCGCCCATATCTTGATTGGCGATCGCAATCTCCGCCACTGTCCCCGCCGCCGCTAAGATCAAATCAGCATTGGCTTCTTCCCAATAAAATCTAGGCTGATGCTGATCAGACTTGCTTGCCAGTAATAGCAAGGGGTTAGCACAGTCCCAAGCTTGAGAATAACTAAATAAAACTGCCGATCCTGCAATTTGAGCTTTGGCGATCGCCCTTGTAATCCCATCGTACAGAGATTTAGAATCGCGGTGGCTGTAGGTGATACTCTGACGAAGTTGCATGACTATATTTTATAGCAGTCGTCAGCAGTGTAATAAAATTGCGTAAAAATAGGCAGGGGACACAGCGCGTCACCTCTCATTTTTAGGCAATCAGGTTATCTAGCCCATCACCCGTTGCCGTTGCTAATTCTTGTAAACGCTCTTGCTGATCCTTAGAGATGCAGCTTTGAATCACATCCTCAAGATCGCCTTCTAAAACTGGCTGCAATGTGAAATTTTGACCGAGACGATGCTCGGTGAGACGGCTATCTTTGTAGTTGTAGGTGCGAATTTTTTCGGAACGTGAGCCTGTACCCACCTGCGATCGCCGCATGGATGTAATCTCAGCTTGCTGCTCACGCATTTTGATCTCATAGAGCTTAGCTCGCAGGATCTGCATCGCCCTTTCCTTGTTTTGTAATTGCGATCGCTCCTCAGTACAAAAAATTCTAATACCCGTTGGCTTGTGAAATAAATCCGCCGCCGTCTCCACCTTATTGACGTTTTGTCCACCTGCGCCACCTGATCGCGCCGTAGACATTTCAATATCCTTAGGATCGATATGTACTTCCACTTCATCCACTTCAGGCATAATTGCCACGGTTGCGGTGGAAGTATGGACGCGCCCTTGGGACTCCGTTGCGGGTACACGCTGGACGCGGTGTACTCCCGACTCAAACTTTAATTTGCTATAAACGCGATCGCCCTGCACTTCAATGATCGCTTCTTTAAATCCGCCCATTTCCGCAAGGGTTTCACTGACCATTTTTACGCGCCAGCCTTGACGTTCGGCGTAGCGTGTGTAGAGACGCACTAAATCCCCTGCCCAGATACCTGCCTCATCGCCACCCGTACCCGCCCGAATTTCCAACATGATGTTCTTATCATCATTGGGATCTTGCGGCAATAATAGGATTTGCAATTTCTTTTCAAATTCTTCAAGCTTGGCTGCCAGTTCCTCAACTTCCAAAGATGCCATCTCTTTCATCTCTGGATCGCTTTCAGCATCCTTGAGAATTTCTTGGGCTTCTTTATAGTCTTGCTCAGATTTCCGAAAGGATTCGTAGGTAAGTACAGTTTCTTCTAGAGATGCACGCACCCTGGCAATGCGCTGAAACTCGCCGTGATCGGTCGCCACGTCAGGATCACCCATCCGACGAGTCAGTTCATTAAAAGTTTGCTCAACAGATTCAAGCTTTTTGATTAGATAAGCAGCAGGCATGGATTTGGCGTTATCAAGAAGGAATATAAAAACGGAAATAGATGGCAGGGGTTAGCCCCAATTCTACTTTTCGTCCTTAGCTGCCGATTCGTCAAACATTCCGTACTTACGCAAGAAGCGTTCCACGCGACCTTCAGTATCGATAATCTTTTGTGTACCCGTATAGAAAGGGTGATTCCCAGACCATACATCAACATTAATTTCGGGTTGAGTTGAACCAATGGTCGCAACCACTTCACCGTTGCAAACTACCTTTGCTTCGGGATACCATTTTGGATGAATTCCAGATCTAGGCATAGTCTTAGGTATAAAAATCAGAAATTTAGCTTTTCTAGTCTAGCATAGAAATTACGAACCGCAAAAAATTGTCAAGTTTGGTAGCTTTACCGATTTATTAGCAGTTTTTTCATGGCTATGGCTCCTCCTCATCTGAGTCTGGATCATCGGTGAAGGGTTCGCCTAACCAGCGCTCTAGTATACGTCTGGTTTCAATGCGTAAACCGCGTATCTCTGCTTGATAGCGTCTATCTCTGCGTTCTAGCCTTTCCAGCCTGTCCTGACTCCTGATGACCGCATCAGCAATCTGGTTAAACTTTGCGTCTAGGGCGTTGTTGTTGGCTTCAATCGCTCTCGCGTTGGAATTAGCGATCGCTTCAGTACGATCCAGCTTTTCAGCAAGTCCATTAAGTATGTTTTCAATGCGTTCTAAGCG
>Ga0247834_1008081_pt1 | contig 10780 bp, 10 predicted proteins | sample LaCruzMarch2015__8_FD_187118 | JGI IMG/M metagenome (GOLD analysis project Ga0247834, IMG submission 187118) | Freshwater microbial communities from meromictic Lake La Cruz, Castile-La Mancha, Spain - LaCruzMarch2015_12m | ecosystem: Environmental > Aquatic > Freshwater > Lake | place: Spain... | reverse complement strand
CTAGAAGCACACAAGTGTTATGCCTGTGGTCAAGAGTTTCACGATGGTGCTCACGAAACCGTACTGGAAGCCAAGCGTAAATTGCTACAAGAATCCGCATTGCAATACTTGGCCACTAACGGCCAGTGGATAGAAAACACAGACACATTGCTAAAATTAGGGAAATTGGGCGCCAAGCCCACTACACACTACCGAACTGAAGCTGAAGCCATTCGTCACAGCAGTGAATTAGAAAACATACAACAAAAACTCACAGACAAATCAGCAGAAACAGATCCTTATACCGAACAACTTGTGGGCTATGTGGCTGTGGAACTGGGCGCACAGCCTGTCACACACTACGACACAGAAGCACAGGCTGTCAAACACTCTACCCAGGTAAATAACTTACTACAACAGATCACCAGCAAACATGCCGACACTGATCCTTACAGCGAACAGATTGAGGACATGCAACAACAAGCTCTACAAATTGTCGACTACAACAAGATCAACGACCTGACCAAAGTACAAGATCATCAAGAGTTCTTGCTCAAACTGCTCACAAGCAAAGATTCATTTGTTCGCAAGAAGATCATTGATCAAAACTTGAGTTACTTGAATACCCGACTCACACACTATTTGGATCGCATTGGCTTGCCACACACCGTGAAGTTCCAAAATGATTTGAGCGTAAGTATTGAAGAACTGGGTCGTGAGCTGGACTTTGACAACTTGAGTCGTGGTGAACGCAATAGACTGATACTCAGTATGAGTTGGGCATTCCGTGATGTATGGGAAAGTTTGTATCACCCCATCAACATTTTGTTCATCGACGAAATGATTGACTCAGGACTGGACACACAGGGCGTGGAAGCCAGTCTGGCGCTGTTGAAGAAGATGACTCGTGAACGTCACAAGAGTATATGGCTTGTGAGTCACAGAGATGAACTGGCCGGACGTGTGGAAAACATACTCAAGGTAGTTAAAGAAAACGGTTTTACCAGTTACAACACGGATGTAGACATTTCTTAATCTATATGATCCATGCAATAATTTTAACAGTGCCAAGAAAAGCAGCAGTGCGTCCTGCGGCTGCTCCTGCTATTATTAAACAAATATTCAACAAGCATGGGGTTAGCAGTAAATGTCTAGATATAAATTTAGATTATTTCACAAGATTTCAACAACAATGTGATCCTGTGTTGTGGAACGAAATCGATGAATACTTGTTTATCAAAAACAAACAACTCGGTGCAAGTGCTCAAATCCTATTTGATCAACTCATTCAACACTGGATTAATTTAATTTCTACATATCAACCCAAGCAACTGTTGATCAGTGTGTTCAGTTGGCAGGCACAACGATTCACTGAAAAATTCTTAGAAAAATTTAGATCACAATACACCTGTGAAGTTATCATAGGTGGACAAGGACTCATACGTGAAGAAAACGGAAGTTTTGCAGACCAGCCAACTTTTGCACATTATCTCAAGCAACTTGGCTTGATTGATCATTGGATACGCGGCGAGGCCGAAACCACTATACCAGCAATCATACAAGGCAACTACAATGTAGCCGGAATAGACACTGATTTTTTTGCCGAACGTAGCAACATTGCTGACCAACCTGTGATGGATTTTGGTGACTTTGATATAAGATCATACAAGAATGGCAGCAAAAACGGTGTGCTTCCAATAGAAAGTTCTAGAGGTTGTGTTAGAAAATGTGTGTTTTGTGATATTCCTACTGTACATGGCGGTTTCCGAGTCAAATCAGGATCACAACTGGCCAACGAAATGATTCACTACTATGAACAGTACGGGGTGAGAGATTTCTTTTTCCACGATGCATTGTGCAATGGTAGCATGAAAGATTTTCGACAGTTTAATAGAACATTGATAGACTATTATGAATCTCACAATCTTCCTAATAGATATTTTGCCTACAGTAGTCATGCCATTGTGCGCAGACCTAATGCCATGCGACCCGTAGATTTTGAACACATGGCACGAGCAGGTGCAGAGACCATGGTATTAGGCATTGAGAGTGGCAGTGATCGGGTTCTGGCCGACATGCGCAAAGATTTTACCATGGCTGATCTTGACTACAACATGGCGCAATACAGCAAAAACAAAATGCAGGTTTATTTTTTAATGATCACCGGCTTCCCCACAGAGACCGAGGCAGACCATCAAGCATCATTGAATCTGCTGACCAAGTACCAACGATTTGTAGCAGACGGTACTATCATTGGTGTAAATTTAGGCACCACGCTGACCATAGAACAAGGCACACCCATGTTTGATCAACCCAACACATTGAACATAATTGGCATCAACAATCAGCAGCCGCAAGGGGCAGATTGGATGTGCAAAGATAATCCTGAGTTGACTTACAAAAAACGTATCATGCGTAGAATACAGATACAAGAACATTGTGAACAGTTGGGATACACATTTTGGAAAGGCGATGATCAACTCAAAACACTGATGGACAAGTATCAAGAACGCTTGGCTAGAATTCAGGAGTTGGTGCATTGAAAATTCAACTGAACTTTGCAGTAGAACAAAAACTAGGAGATCCATTGATCAAGGTAGCCATTGACGACTACATGTTGTTGTATGATGGTGTTGCACAGAACAGTTTGGAATTTGATGTGCCTCTAGACGACGGCAATCACGAATTAAAAATCACACACCATGGCAAAACTGTGCATGATCATGTGTTAAACTCAGATGGCAGCATTGCTATTGACAAACACGTAGAAATAGTTGGGATATATTTAGACGATACCCCGTTGACTGGCGAATTGTGGTTGGGGAAATTTTTTCCTGTGTACATGCACAAAGCCGACAACGAACCGTATTCAATATGTCCCAATTTATATTTGGGGCACAATGGCACATGGGTATTGGAATTTGCAACTCCTGCATTGAAATGGTTGATTGACCTCAGACGTCAAGGACCACAATTGAGCAGTACTATTTTTAAAACCAATCATCAAGTGCTTCAAGAAATCAAAAACATATTTGTGAATTTGCCTGATGTTTGATAGCAACAGTGTTACTGAATATCAAATTGAAATTACGACATATTGTAATGCTGCCTGTCCTCAGTGCCCTCGCAACAACATGGGAACAGGTATCAATCCCTACATGCCACTCATTCACTTGCCACGTGTGACAATTGATCAAGCATTCAACACTGAATTGTGTCAGCAGTTGAGACAAGTATTTTTCTGTGGCAGTTACGGTGATCCCATAATGCATCCTGATTTCTTGGACATCTTGCGTGACTTTAGAAGCAAGAGCCCCACCTTGTGGGTGTACATACACACCAATGGAGGATTGCATGATCCTGGGTACTGGGAAGAGATAGCCCGCATCATGAACGGCTACGGACAGATAGATTTTGGCATCGACGGACTAAAAGATACTTTACATTTGTACAGAAAGAATGTAAAATACAACACTGCTATTGCTAATGCACAGGCGTTTATCTCAGCTGGTGGACGAGCACAATGGAACTTTATTGTTTTTAAACACAATGAACATCAAGTTGATCAAGTTCAATCGCTGGGCAAGAGCATGGGCTTTCACAATGTGCTAATTCGTAAAACTGGTAGATTTTTAAATCATGCCACCATGACTGAGCTAGATTCATGGCCAGTAGCTGGTGCTGATTATGTGTTGGAACCTCCCAGTAATGAGCGATATAGAAATCATAGCATGCAATCGTTGCCTGAGCTTAAACAACAATACCACAACATCAAAGAATATTTTGATACCACACCCATACATTGTGACGCACTGACCGGTAACAAAGTAGCTATCAATGCCGAAGGTATGGTATTGCCTTGTAATTTTTTCAATCACAACTTGTATGATGCAAGATTTCAAGATGGCACATTGCCTGGTGCCAACCCGTTGAGTACAGTGAATGGCAAAAATCAAGTGCGTGAATTTTTACAACGTTATGGACTAGATAATTTGAACATACATCACAAAACATTGCCAGAAATATTTGCCAATGAATTTTGGCAAGATCTTGTGGCATCGTTTCACAATCACAACCGACTGTTTGAATGTGCCATGACCTGCGGAGAGAAATTTACAAAAGTATGGGATCAATCACGATGAAAATGTTAGTAACAGGCGGTAACCGAGGACTGGGGCAACACCTAGTGAATGTGTTTGGTGCAGACAGTGTCAGCAGGACCACAAACTTGAACATCACTGATAAACAAGCTGTCAAACTGATTGCTCAACAAAGTTTGAATTATGATGTGTTTGTCAACAATGCATTTGATGGTCCGCCGCACGAAGCCTGGGCCAACTTTGCGCAAACAAACTTGTACATGGCAGTGTATGACAAGTGGAAAGATGCTGGCAAGAGTGGGCACATCTTTAACATCGGCTCAGTAGGCGAACGACACATTGTGGCCCCCGAACCTAGATTTGAAACATACCGTGTGGCCAAGGCAGCACTGGCACATGCCAGCAGGCAGGGCACACAGTCATTCAAACAAAATTTAATCAAGTTCAAGACCACGCTGATCACACCTGATCGCTTGGACACAGAACTGAGTCGTAGCAGACCCACTTGGACTGGAAACGGCGTAAATTTAACAGATATCAGCAATTTTATACAATACTCTACCGCATTATCCCCAAACACTGTGGTAGAAGAGGCAACTTTTTACGTGAACTTTGAACACAAAGCATAACTATATCACGAAAGGCAATTTCCCACAACTCACATGACATGGCTTTATCAAGACACCCCAGTTGAGACACTGCCTGAAGACTGTGTGGGATTTGTTTATCAGATCACAAATAATCTATCTGGACGCAAGTACATAGGCAAAAAATTAGCAAAATTTTCAAAAACAACTTACAAGACAGTAAAACAAAAGAACGGCAATAAAAAGCGGAAGAAAATACGCACCAAGATCGATAGTGATTGGCGTGAGTACTACGGGTCAAGCCCAGAATTAACCGCAGACGTAATCACTTTAGGCACCGAAAACTTCACCAGAGAAATACTTTACTATTGCCGAAGCAAAGCAGAATGCAGTTATATTGAGGCACGAGAGCAATTTGCAAGACAAGTATTGGAATCAGCAGATTATTACAACGGCCATATACAAGTACGTGTGCATGGCTCACACATCCGAAACAAAATTTAATTACGACTCTGTGCTGAGTGCAATGACTCAGCCCCATTGAGGAACGGTGCAATACCCGGTCTGGACTTGGGCGTCAAAGAACAGCTACTAACTTAAGGCAGCAAACGATTCGGGCAATGTGAAAAAGATACAACCCGTGCTCTTAGAACTTGGATCTATTTCGGGTTACTAGGGTTCCGTTGACATGTGAAGCTAGAGTAGGGGGTACCGGTCAACCGCCTCCGTGTTGGAAACAACAATCTCTTTAGAATAGATGACTGCGGTCACTCAGATGATGCCGTCAATTCACCGTGCATACGGTGAATTATGACCACAGTATCTAGATGATACTGAAAAGACAATCAGTTGATGAGCACAGCGAAATCAACAGAACTGCGTAGCAGTTCTTTCATGTGTGTATTCCATGTAATACAATACTCAATCTCAAAAAATCTGATTGTGTTGGTGGATTGCCGCAGTGTAAAATTTTACTGTCAAACACAATCAGTTTGCCTGGTTCAGGTGGTTCTTGATGTACCAATTTGTTGTCTACGACAAAATCTGTAGAGCCTTGAGTGGCAACAGTATTGAGATATATCAAATAACTTTTATAACAGCCATTGAGATTTTCACTAACATCCGTATGCAACACTGGTTGCTGGTTTTGAGTTTGCCCAGTTAAGGCATATCTCATGAGTTGAAAGTTGGAACCTGCCAGTTCGTATACTTTGTCAAACAACTTGCGCCACTGTGGTGCCATGGTATACAATGCATCAGTCTGATTGTGATACCAGGTGACTGCATTGCTTTCCAAATAAGGCTGTAATCCTTGTGCTAGATAATACCGCCAAAATTTTTGTCTGAATACCCAGCCGTGAGCATTCAGCAATTCGTCAGACAACAACTGCAACCAGTCTTTGTAGATAAAATTGTAATGTGTTGACTCAATCATCTAAATTGGTATCTGGCCAATCTCTAAACAATGCGTGTTGAATGTTTCCTGAAACAAACTGATTGAAACTTTTGTGTTTGGTTTCAAGATCGCCCTTGAGTGGGGCAACTCGTTTGAATGCTGAATCCATTTGACCCATGTCTTTGAACTCCATGATGATCATGAATTCTGGCATGTCAGCAATGCTACGGAATCCCATCTTGCAACGTGTGATTCTATATGTTTCCATACGACCTTCACTTACCAAATGATCAAAGAAACTCTTCATTCCGTTGACCCAGTCAATGTCAGAGATGTCGCCTTCTTTGTCTGCCCAAATTGTATATAAATCCATGTTTACTCCAGTGGTCCTAAAATTTCAAATCCGTCTATTTCAGATTTGTAAGAGTGTGCTTGTTCAAGGTACAGGTATTTGAAGCCACGTTGTTTGTATATGGCACACTCTGCTTTCATTGTTTCTATACCCATGCGTAGTTTAGGATTGTGATAGGTCCAAGCAAACTGATCGCACAGGGCATTGTGTTGGTCATAGCGTCGGATCAGTGAAAACGCCACTAGTCGGGCCCGATCGTAGTATCCAATTATATCAGTCATTGGATCGGTGTATCTGCTGTCAAAGATAGGCATCACTGATAAAAACTTTTTGTACACGCAGTACTCACGATAGATGGCGTTGAGTGCAGGTATTTCTGGCTGGGTTATGTACATCCATTCTATGTCTATGCTGTAGTTGGTTTTGCTGAGGTCAACTCTGGCAAACTGATAACTGCTCATCTGGGATCCTGTCTATGATTGAACAGCTCGGTTAGATATTCTTCTGGCCAGGCGTGGTAAAAACCTTTTGAGCCCATTTGTTTTGCGGCTGTGTTTAGCTTTGAAAGACTTTGTACCAGTACCAAAGCATACTTGCCTTGATTCATTATTACTCCGTTGACATCTTCCACGTCCTCAGGATGATCTTCCAGGGCCAGAATATCACGTGCCAGTAAAAATTCTGTATTGGCTGATTCAACGGCTGTGTGAAAACGTTCATAAGGCCACTCTTGGGGATCATAAGCATACACTATGACTTCATGTTGCCCCATGCCCCATCTTGCTCGATTGCGCAGATCAAAATACGGATCAGCACCAGTCAATACTTGTATACTGCGATTTAATCGTGCTTGTCTGGCAAACGGGCAAGGTGGCCAACCGCCCAGTGCCGGATGCGGAACTTCTACAAAAGTTTCACTCCAGGTCAGTATGTCTGCGGTGACTGTTTGGGTGTCTAGAACCATGGTAAATTGGTTTTCTTAGTGGTTTCAATATTTTCTTTGGCCAAATCACTGATGGCCTGGCGTTCAGCATTGCTGAGATGCAGCACTTCGTGATAGCTGATGCCGCCTCGCATGTACCAGGCCAATTTGAAACTTTCTTGCTTGATTTGTGCGGCCTCCTGATCCAATTTGTCTATGTACTTGGAAATTTGCTCGTTGTCCAGACTCAGGAGGCGGGTGCGAAAAAATTTGCCATGTCCAGAGTCAACTGTTGTTCGTAGTCAGTTTCACAAGCAGTGCATTTCAACTGTACTGGTTTGAGCTCGCTGTTTTGTCTCAACGAAATGGCATGATCACGTATCACTGCAAATGCAGTGCGATCGCAGTTGTTTAAAAATTCTTCAATGTGCTCGCTGTCGGTCACTATGGCACCGGGTGTGCGTATCATGGCAATGCTCATGGTAATGGCCTTGACTGTGAGTGCAGTGATGCTGCGCATGACTTCGGCCATGCGTTGAATTTTTTCTTCTTCAGGAATGTCAGCTCCGGGAATCATGCGGATCATGCGTTGTTGTTCAAACTGCTGCATGTTGCTGGCGTTTTGTTCTTGATAAGTCATGGGACGAAACACAATTTCTAGATCTCCAATGCTGACCTGCTGTTGATAGTTGGGCAACTGCATCTGATCCAAGACCTGGCGTAGATCCAGTTCAAAATCATCTTCGTTTTGGCAACTGGTACACTGAGTGCTAACTTCCATGTTGTGTCCATAGCTGGCAATGCGGATGCCAATCAATATGCTGTTGACATCAATAAAGGGAGTTTTCCAGGCGTTTTTCACAGCAGGCACACAGCTTTGGATCACATTGACCACACTTTGTCCACTGAACAAGGCATCTGGTGTGCGATAAGTGATTTCGTCCACAGCAGTCATGGGATATACCGGCAGTTCGCGGTTGACTGGAAATTCAACAGCATCTTCGGGCCAGTAGGCACCGTCACTGGGCAGCTTCAAGTAGATGGCAGGTTGTCTAAAAAATGCTTTCAGCGGATTGAGAGATTGGGTCATTGCAGTACCTATAAATATACATCTACTTATGGGTGAATAAAACATGGTCGACAAAAACGAAATGGACGCAATTATAGATCAAGTCTACAAGGACTTGAAAGAACACGGCTATGTGACCAAAGAAACCGCAGACGAACTAAAAAGACTGGAACAAGCTCAGGCGGATTATAACAAGAAATTGGCGCTGGGCGGCCGAGCAGTCAGTGCTCTTGCTGACGCAGGCATGGCCGCGGCCAGTGCCATGTATGATGGTAAAAAAGGTGCGGCTGCATTCAACAGCAGTGTGGACAGCATGGCCGACGCTGCCATGGCAGCAGGCGCAGCATTGACCCTGATGATCCCCGGCGGTCCCGTAATCAAGGCCTTTGTGGCAGGCATGACCTTGGCAGTAGGCGGCATAGCCAAAATGTACAAGGCTTCGGCAGAAATGGCCGATTCGTTGAATACTGGTTTCCAGAAACTCAGCAAGAGTGGCGGTGCAGCCAGTGACGGACTCACGGGCATCTACGGCGACTTGCAAAAACTGGGATTGGGTGTTCAAGATCTTGATGGTTATGTGAACATGATCAACGACAGCAGCCGTGATCTGGCCTTGTTTGGTGGTTCTGTGTTTGCAGGACGCAAGGCCTTTGCTGACATAGGCAAAGCCATGGAACCGTTTCGTGAACAGTTATACAATGCAGGTTTGAGCCAGGAACAAGTCAACGCTGGCACCATGAGCTATATCAAACTGCAGGCTAGACTTGGTTATGCACAATCACAATCAACTCAGCAGCTGGCCGAAGGTGCTAAAAAATACTTGATTGAGCAAGACGCACTGACCAAGCTCACAGGACAGACCAGACAAGAAACTGAAGATGCACGACAGTCAGCCCTGCAAGAAGAACAATTCCGTGCAAAACTCAGACAGATGGAACTGGCAGGTAATAAAGAAGGTGCAGATCGCCTGAGCAAATACAACGATTTAATGACAGCTATCAATCCTGAACTGGGCAAAGGAATCAGAGCCTTGTCCACAGGCAATTTGGTTGCTGCTGAGTCTCAGCAACTGCTGCTGAGCAGTGCTGGTCAAGCAGCAGTGGATCTACAAAAAGTTATGGACGGCACATTGCCATTGGCTGCGGCTGCTGACAGCACGGCCAAGGCCATTGGAAAGTTTAGTGACGAAGTTGGTGTGAACCTGGGTGTGCTAAAAGCCAACAAAGGTGTGTTTATGGATTTGGCAGCCACGCAGGACATACGCATTGCACAAGAAAAAGGTTTTGAAAAAACACTGGCCAAAATTGAAGAGGACAGAGTAAAACAAGGCATAGATGGTGGCAAGGCCGCTGATGCACTGCAACAGGCACAAACTACATTGCGATTGAAACAACTTGACGCCATGCAGGCTGCACAGGACTTTGTGGCCAAGGGCATGATGCCGGCCACCAAGGCAGCTATTGCGATGACCGGTGCAACTGACAACACAGTGAGTGCATTGAACAAGCTGGTTGATACAATATTGAAGTTGGTAGACGATATAACAAACTCTAGTGTGGTAAAATATTTCACAGGAGCCAACGATAGAGACAAAACCTCAGAAGAAAAAGAAGCACAACAACGGGTAGAAGCTGCAAAAGTAGCATATGAAAAAGCGTTTGCAGGCGTAAGCATGTTTGATCCAAAACGATTTGGCATTGGTACTACAAAAGCCCAAGATGCAGCTGATCGAGAATACGCAATGGCACAACGCGAAGCTGACCGAACTACTGCTGAAATGAATAAAAAGTTCGGCACAACCAAGCAATCGGCAACCGCAGCTGGCATGCCCAGTACTGGTACAACAGCAGCACCTGCCGGCGCACCCAGCGGGTCGCAGCCCAGTGCTCGCACAGCACCTGCACCTGTCAGTGGTGGCATCACAGCACAAGACCTGGCTGGTGCAGGATTGCAAATTCGTGGCTATGGTGACGTACAAGCAGCAGGACAAGTAGTCAGTCCTGCTTTGATTGAAGTGGCCAAGAAAATACAAAATTCAGTCCAAGGATTCCAATATTTTTCAGGATTCAACGACAACTATCATCATAAACACAAACCAGACAGTCAGCACACCAAAGGCCTGGCCTTAGACTTTGTGGTCAAAGACTATACTCCTGAATTAGGACAGCAAATTGTATCCCAGCTCAAAAGTCTGGGCGCATCAAAAGTAAGAGACGAATATAAAAATCCCAGTGATCACGCCACGGGACCGCACTTTCACGTTGAAATACCCAAATTTGGTGATGGTGGAATTTCGCCTGGGCCGCAACTGGCCATGGTGGGCGAAAAAGGTCCTGAAGCACATGTGCCACTCAAAGGCGGCAGTATACCCGTGA
>Ga0247834_1008080_pt1 | contig 10781 bp, 19 predicted proteins | sample LaCruzMarch2015__8_FD_187118 | JGI IMG/M metagenome (GOLD analysis project Ga0247834, IMG submission 187118) | Freshwater microbial communities from meromictic Lake La Cruz, Castile-La Mancha, Spain - LaCruzMarch2015_12m | ecosystem: Environmental > Aquatic > Freshwater > Lake | place: Spain... | reverse complement strand
CTGCGGCGCATCAAAATGCTTTTGCGTAACTGCACGGATGTACCCCACCCAATCGGGATGCTCATCCCGATAAACCATCGCCGGAAAATAGGCAAATGCTTGCAGTGTAGCAGTTGACATCAGGTGTTCATGTAATTTACTAATGTGTCAGCAAAAGCGGTAATGTCCGCCGCAGTAATGTCGCGCTCACCAACAGGTTTGCTACGTGCGTTTTCAATCAAGGTTTCTTTTGCCAACTTGACTGCTTCCATGCGAGCTGCTGCGCGTTGTGCATCTTGTTGGTTAATCAAATTAGATTGATTAAGCGCATTTTGATATTCAACATAGTCCAGTTGTTCTTGGGTTAAAGCCATTTTAGTGCTCCTATTAAGCGATTAAGTTTTTCATGGGGATGGAACCATAGTAAGTAGTTCCACCATCGGGGGTAAAAAAGAACCAAACATCAATTGCATTTGCAGTTGTTGTTCGTGAAAGTGCTGCTGCTCCGCCGGGGAACTTAAATGAACCACCAGCATAAGCCACAGTTCTACCGGGCGTTGCATCATTTGTCAAGATCAGTGTAAACGAAGATGCGCCTGATGATACTGGAAAACGTAACGTAATTGTGGCATTACCCGTTAATGTTGCAGAGAATACATTGCCACTTGTTAAATCAAGATTAATTGCTGCGCCGGTGTTACCCAGTGCCGTGACTGTGTCGGCGTAGCCAATTGCTTTAATGTAGTTGCCTGATGTTACAGCAGCAGAGATAGCCAACAAGTTTGTAGAGGAAGGGGCAGCACCTGCGCCGCCACCAACCACCACATTGTTTGCAGCCAAAGCAGCAGAAGATGCCAAAGTACCAGAGGCTGTATAAGCTAAAACGCCACCAGATGTACCAGAGGCAAGGTTTGTACCACCGTTTGCGACGGGTAGTGTGCCTGTTACATTGGTTGTTAGGTTGGCAAACGTGGTTGATGTACTTCCAGTACCGCCCGAAGCAATTGGTAGTGCAGAACCCAGCGTCAAAGAAGTAAAGTAAGAAGCTGCATCTACAACATTTGTGCCGTCGTTAAAGACCAAAGTTGCTTTGCCCGCAGGAACAGATATGCCTGTGCCTGAAGTGTTCTTAACGGTCTTAGCGCCTGTGCCAGTGTTATTGATGAGGTAAAACTTTTCAATCTGGCAACCAGAACCCAGTATTAAATTACGCACAGAGCCTATGCCCGTGGAGCTTTCTGTAATGTTTAAACGCAGATTTCTAGCCGCTTGGGTGGTTGCTGAGTCGGTAAGCGTAATTGTTACATCTGCGTCCGTTGCAAAATTTACTGTGGCAGAGCCTGTAATGGCCTCTCCCAAAACTGCATCACCCAGATTTACGTTGGTAAGGTTACCCCATTGACCTGAGTTCTGTCCTGTTTCAAGCAACTCTATTTTAAGTGCTGACCATGTTGATGCCATTTTTAACTCCTAAGCCGTTGAAACCGCAACCCAGTTAGCGGTTTGTGTATTGTCAATTACATCCCAAAATGGGCGTGCAGTCAACCCATCTGTACCTGTTGCTAGCTCATTCATAGAAGCCACAAAAGCCGCTGCCGCTATCAAAGTTTCTGCACTTACTGCATTTTCAGTAATTGTGCCTTTAAACGCTACTTGTGTCGTAACTACATCTGACCCCGTAGCGGTTTCCGTGATTGCCGCATTAATTACAACTATCGCCGTTACTGCGTCTGTGCCTGTTGCCGTTTCTTGTATATCACCAAAATATACAAGACTTCCAGCTATGTTGTCTGTTCCGGTTGCTGTCTCGGCCACCGCACTTGCAAACCCTGCGTTAGCCAAAATAACATCTGCGCCAGTTGCTGTCTCACTTACTGCGGGACTTAAAGTTCGTGTAGCAGTTACAACATCCGTGCCCGTTGCTGTTTCTGTAATATTAGAAACAAACGCTATACCCGCTGTTACAACATCTGTGCCCGTTGCCGTTTCGCTTACTGTTGGATTAAGCGTTAAAGTAGAAGCTACCGCATCAGTAGCGGTGGCTAACTCACCTTCTCCGCCCCACGAATTACTGCCCCAACTGTTTTGTCCCCAAGCCGTTCCAGCAATCGTTGCCGAATAAACTTCACCGCCTACTGTTGCATCTGTGCCTGTAGCAGTCTCGGTAATTACCGCGCCTACAGCTATGGCAGAAGAAATCGCGTCTGTGCCTGTGCTTGCCTCTGTTACCGTTGTAGCATACAACGGCCCCCCTTCGGTAGCGTCTGTCCCTGTTGACGTTTCCGTTATGGTTGAGGTAAATATCTTACCTGCCGCAATTACATCCGATCCAGTAGCTGTTTCACCTACTAAACCAGATGTGTCAAACTTTGCTACAACCGCGTCTGTGCCTGTAGAGGTTTCGTCGATGGTGCTGTCGTAGGCGACAAAGCCGCCCCAACCGCTGTCACCCCATGCGCCGTTACCCCACCCGGCCATATTAAGCCGCCAAGCTGAAGGTGTAAGTCACAGACAAAGTATCGCTGTTCACCACAGAACGGTCACCGGGAGAACCAAAGTCGGCTGCAGAGAACAAGGTGCCTGTTGTGCCACCCTTAACACTGCCGCTTGTTAAAAACGCACCGCCTATGGTGGTGGGTCCATTGATGTTAAACACCGCAGGAGAAGCTGAGTTAGTCACTACAGATGGATTGGCTGTTGTAGCAGTTACAAAAGTAGCAGCTACGCGGGTTGCGTTGCTATAAGTTGTATCTTCTGTCCAACCAGCGTGAGAGGCCATTGTGTCACCTGCCGCAGGCGTGTTAGATGCACCCGCACCATACAACCCAAGGAAGAAAGATGTAATCTGAGTGACTGAAGTCAGAGCAGTCCCAGCCATGTATGCCAGACCCGCGTTGACCACCAAGTTTTTGGACTCAGCTTCCCATTTAAAATTACCGTCTTTGTCACGGCAAATTATGTTAAATACGCCGGTTGCTTGTGCAGCTTCTGGGGACTGTGGATTGCAAATTAAACCGCCAGACACGGTATCAGATGCTTTGGTTTTTTCAATGGTCATAATGACTCCTTAGTTAATTCGTATAAGCGCGTTATCCGCATTGTTAGGCGGGAATTGAATTTGAAACTGTTGATTTACTGTGGTTTGATCCAAACCAAAGTTTAGCACCCCTATGGATTTATTACTTTTAGAAAAATTATAAATTAGTGCCCCCCGTGTTGTAAAGGACGAGCCATTCCACGTTGGATTGCTAAAAGACACATACGCAGTGCTTCCTGTCAATGTCACCGTGGCCCCTGTAAGGACTTCTCCACCTTGGGTATACCCCGTTCCAGATACTTCATTGGGGGTTGTGTAAATAGTAGTGTTTGCATCCAGCGTAGCAGCAGATGTATACAAAGCAATCTTTATCGTATCCACACTAAAGTCATGCACAGCCAACAAAAGCTGCTGTTTAAAACTGTTGGTTAGTCCGGCTGTAATCATTGATTACCTCACCGGCAAGCGAACTTGACCATCTTGATAAGCATCACCACGTTGTTTGGCATCACCCAAATTCTTCAACAATCCTAACGCTTCTTGATATTTGCCGTTGTATAACGCCATCATGTCGGCCTCGCCCTTCATGTAGGTGTAGGCTTCGACCAAAGAACCGTACAACAGTACCGTCTCAAAGTTATCGCCAAGCCAAGATGTACCCGTTAAATTGGTTACAGAAGCAACAGGAACGGAAAAACCAGAACCTGTCCCACCAATATTGGTTGCGGCAGCAGACAGCGTATTTGCAACTCCATATTGCAAACCACCATTTGTAATAGTCACGGCTGTTACTGCGCCACCAGCTACAGTAATCGTTGCCTGCGCACCACTTCCAGAACCACCCGTTAAAGGTACATCAAAGTATGTACCGGTTGTGTATGCACTACCGCCCGTAATAGCCCCTAGCGTAGCCACAGGGCTTTGCACAATAGACTCGGGATAATAGTAATAATGAAGTTCCATGCCATACGCAGCATCAGGGGTAGGCCCAACTATAAACACTAGCTCGTTCTCATTGCCGCTATTAGGTCCAAAAATAGCGTAATGTTTTGGCTTAGCCCGTTGCAAAGGATTTGGATATGCTTCACGAATAAAGTTCACATCACGATTAAGCAAATACGTGTAATTACCTTGAAAAGTAACAGTGCCCGATACAGTTGCCGTATTAGCAAGGGTGAGCGTAATTGTTGTTCCTACCACCGTAGAAACCACTGCACCTACTGCAATTCCTGTTCCAGAAACATACATTCCCGCCACAATATTTGTAGCACTGGACACTACAACGGTAAAAGCTGCAGCCGTTCCTGTTGCAGTTGGTGTTGCTACAGGGTACAAAGCTAAAGAATATGTAGAAAGAAAATCTGATGGACAATCTACATACTTGTTGCCTGCGGTCATAAACCCTGTTACGTTTTGGCGCAGATTAGCAACTTGAACACTGTTGTTGATTCGTTGTTCTGCTTGTTTAACAAAAACAGGTATCTGCGCTACAAAATCTGTATCGGTATTTTCGGTATACGCTTGGATAGCCGCGCTTAATTGAGAATAGTTCATGTGATGCTCGTTGTAACTGTTCCAAGCATAGCGCCAGCTACTAAAGGTCTTGCAGGGGGCATGGGTTGCATGCCAATACTTGCAAAAGCAGAATCTCCAACGTCCCCTACAAAAACGCTAACACCTAGACGTGCTTCTGGACGTGGCTCTAACAAAGCCTGTGGCTCGTTGAGCGAGCGCTTAGGCTCAAGCTGTGGGTGCTTAGGTTGATAGCACTCATCGCAGACCTTAAACCCGGTCCACTCTTTTTTAAGTTCATTGAGCTTAAACTGCTGACCACACTGATCACACAGAGCAAGACCAAACTTACCAGAAGTGTAACCAGCCATCAATAACTCTCCGTGTAAGTAGGTACTGCAAAATAACTAGACCGCTCTCTGTCCTCTGCTGCTGCACGCGCGAACTCTTCTTCATAAAACTGCTTAAGCATCCCAATACGATCAGGTGCTTTTTTAACAGCTAAATAATACGCCAAACCTGCAGTCAAACAAGGCAAAAAGCGGAAAGAAATGTCCGCCGTATTGGTAACTGCACCCGTTTCTTCTATGCGGCGAATTCCGTAGTAGCGAAAGATGTACTGCTGCGTTGCATCGGGCGCGGGGTACAGAAACAGCTTTGCCGGCACTGTGCGTTGCACATAAAACTGCGCAGGACGAGAAGGAGTGTATTTATTAGGCGTGTGCAAATACTCTGCACTACCAATACGATCAATCGTAATATCTTGTTGATCAGACTGACCAGAATTGGTACGTATTACCGCAGACAAAACATCCACCGTATCCGACGGCAATGTGTACTCAAACGTATTCGCAACTAAGACCACCTGCCGCTGCTCAATCGTATACAGATTTAATCCACGATTGGCCCACTCAGCAAACATTAAGTTTAATGAGCGACGTGCAGATAAAACGTCGTATCCATCCCGAACCTGCAAGCCGCAGCGTTCATACGCTTCGGTGATGATCTCATCGAAGTCCGGGTTGTAGGAGGAGACGCCCGAGGTAGTCATTTTTTAATAGATAGTTGCTTTTTGAGCACGGGCTGCACCTACGCCGCGCACTGAGACAGTCTGACCTGTCACTGTTTTCTTAACAGGCTGACTCATCGTCTTGCCTTCTGGGCCGGCCATGTCAACAGCGCCGCCCGAAGCATAGCCTTTTTTCATCATGCCGCCACTGGCCATCATTTTAGATTTCATCATGCCACCACTGGACATCATTTTAGATTTCATCATCTTTTTTCTCCTGATAGAGGTTGTTAAAAGTTTCTTCTGCATCCATGTACGAATCGTCTTGCTCCGCACAGTGAATCCACTGGTTTGGCCTGAAATCAGGCGCTCCCTGTCCTGTAACCCAATACGCTGGACTCGTTACACGGACCCTGTTGTTAGGCAGCGCCACAATATTTCCAGTCCACTTACCCGCATCAGTCAATATCAAAACATGACTCTGCTTGTGCTGCGATGGATCCTCAGATACGTCGCTTTCTGCATAGTCTACCGTGAACAAGTACCTACCGGTAAAAAATTCATTGTTAATTTTGCACAACCAAGGAGAAGGCTTTGCCCGCTCCAAACTGATGATGGAATGGTTGTATGAATTGCAGTCCCAAGGCTGCGATAAATGATTGAGCATGCGCTCAGGCCATACCTCCAAAGGAATGTCCCCTACCAAAGCAGCAAGGGGCATCCGTGCCCACATCGCACCACCATGGACATTCTCTTGACTACCATCATCGGCCTCACAGCCCGTAAAAATAACCTGAAAGCTCAAGCTCCTATCAGGGATGGTTGTGACTGCTACCGCCAAGGCATGCAAATATTCGCCTTGATATTTCTGATGCCCATTCGTAAATTCTTTACGAACCCAGCATTTAAAATACGGTATATTGCTTGTTAAATACATTACCTACCTACCCGAATAAGCTGATCAATCTTTTCTTCAAGCCGATTAAATCTTTGATCAATGTGATCAGTAATTCTCTGCACCTCTGCATTGGTCGTGTAGTCACGAGCAATCTCTTCACGAGTCTTATTTAACAAAATGTCAATTCGTTTGAGCTCGTCAAATTTCTCGCGAATAAAAAACCACAGTCCGCCAAAGGCAGCAGAAAGGATTGCTAACCAAATTGTATTGACTTCCATTTAGCACTTCCATCTTGCCAAGGCGGCAGCCTTGCGTGTAGGTCTACCCTTTTCATCCTTCATAGGCCCGGGCATCCCGGACATACGAGCACAAAAAGAATCTTTTCGTGGGCCGCCTTTAGGTTGAGGAGCTTTTAAATTACTGCCTGTAGCAGCATTGTATTTAGCCCTGCCTTTGGCAGTCAGCCCTGCACCCTTAGAGATCGGTAGCTTCTCGCCTCGACCAATAGAGAGAGAAGGTCCTTTTTTAGCCATAATAAATATTAACAACGTTTATGTTGTCCATGTACGCATAGACACCATTAATTGCTAACACTCCGTCTTCTGGAATTTCAGGCGCATTGTTAAAGATGTCTGATGCCGAAGATTCGTATGTAAAGAGCCACGAACCGCCGCCGCTAACATACACCGCTGCAGGACTGCCTGTGATAGACCCAGTGTTGATATCAGTAAGCGTAAAGTTGTTCGCATCAACTCGGGTAATGACATAGTTGCCATCCGTAGCCGAGGGAGACGATTCAAAGTGAATTCCAACAACATCTCCAGTAACTAGACCGTGGGCTGTTTTGGTCACCGTTACAGTTGTTCCCGTGCGCCCGTACGTGACGCCCGAAGTCACAGGGGCAGTAGCAGTATCAAAAACTGCCAATGTTCCTGCTGAATTTGTCCCTACAAAGGAAAGTGCTCTGACGCGATTGCGTCCCAGCACTAAAAAACCGCTTGTGTTTATATGCGCTTGTTTGACATCAGTTGTCATTTTGTTGCTCCGGTTTTTTTGCTTCTACCATGCGGGCTTTTAACTCCGCATTTTCCTTTGCCATTGCTGCTACAAGCCCCATAGCGTGATCTCTTTGACTTTCCAGAAGCCCAAGCATGGCTTGAACTTCTGGGTCTTTATGAGTCAACATTAGGTCTGGGTTCCGACAACCACCCAAGTTGGGTTGTTGATTGCACCGGTGTTGATGTAGAGCACGCCAGCAGTCGAATTAACATACAGAGAACCCGTGCCAGCAAAGTTATCACCCGTAGTGCCGTTAACCGGAGCACCTGCGTCAACCATTACCACAACATCATCTTCCATGCGGATGTTGGCTTTGGTGTAAGGAATAACGCTAGAAGGGCCACCACCATCAAGAACGGGGTCTTGCATCTTCAAATCAATACCAAACTCAAAACCGGAACCGGGTGTGGTCTGAGCCATGGCAACACCAAAAGCCGCACGGGCAGTTGTTACGCCAGAATCACCTTGCATAAACGCCATCACAGCAGCATCGCCAGACAAAGTGTTGGTATTGATAATACCCATCACACCCGCCATCAAGCCGTTGTTAGCGTAGGTGCCAATTACCGCAAAGTTGCCAACAACGCCAGCCATGTGGTTAAAGGTGGTTGAAGGAACTGTTGCAAAAGGAGCGCCCGACTGGGTACGGCCAAACATGCCATAAGCCTCACCGGGCGTTGCAAACGCGCTAGAACCAAACCCTACAGTAGGCTCAACCCTAGAATAAAAACCATAAGCGCCGGTGCCTTGGTCAACTTCAATAACTGTACCAGTATTGATATTTGTGGGAGTAATTGGCTGTTGAGCGCCTGCGCTGCCGCCTTGATAACCAGCCCGAACTGGGCCCGAAAAAGTAGTACGTGCCATGATGATGTTTCCTTACATACAAGTTGTAGTGCATCAATCTGTATGTCGTCAGCCGGGACTGTTTGATGCACCGGAAAGCCCGGATTACTGTGTTTATATCACGGTATTTTTAAGTGTGCAACATTTATTTTTCTTGTCACAATTGACCCGCATTATAGAGGCATGAAATACCGCATTGTTCCTGTTAATAGTAGCCAACCAGAGGTAATAAAACTGCTTGTTTGGTTACAAAAAGCGTGTCTTCCCGCAGACTCGGTATACAAAATCACAAACAAAGGGTATTGGTATGTCGCTTACACATCGAGTAATGAGGCTGTTGGTTTCGCTGGTGTTGTTCCCTCTGCTCGTTGGTCTGATACCATGTATCTTTGTCGGTCAGGTGTTGTACTCGCTCATCGTGGACGCGGGCTTCAGAAAAGGCTTATTAAAGCGCGTATTCGCAAAGCCAAAGCACTAGGCATGAATTGGGTTATTACGGATACCCATCAAAACCCCGCATCTGCCAACAGTTTGATAGCTACGGGTTTCAAAATGTTTGAGCCATCTCAACCTTGGGGTTTTAAAACGGCACTGTACTGGAAGTACCAAATCAAACATGCCGTATAAAGATCCAAAAGTTAAGCAAATTAAACAAAAAACGTACGCAAATACGTACTACGCCAACAATAAAGCAACTGTAATAGCCGCAAGTAAGGCGTCTGCCAAGGCGTATAAAGAGCAGTGGCGTAGCTTTAAAGCTACATTAGCCTGCGTAAAGTGCGGGCAAAACCACCCTGCTACATTTGATTTTCACCACATAGACAGCAACACCAAAGAAGCTGCGGTCAATAAGCTAGTAAAAAACCGTGCGTTTAAACGGGCTATGGAAGAAGTCAAAAAGTGCGTTGTGCTCTGCGCCAACTGCCACCGTATACACCATCATGACGAGCGTATTGCTAGGAAAGCCAAAAAGAAAAAAGGGGCCGAAGCCCCCTAACTGTATACACACTGTATATACATTTACTCTTTGTCAGCAGCTTCTGCAGAAGCTTCAGTCGCAGCACCATCTAATTCTTCTTCAGTGTCGTCTTCGTCCTCAAACTCTTCATCGCTAAGCACGACATCATATTCAACTGCCCAACCGTAACTTTCTTGAAATTCCACAAACTTTTGGAAAATTTCAATCATCTCAAAATCGTGTGTTTCAATAGACAACTTGTTGTTACCAAAGTAACCAAATTCCATTTCAAATTTCATAATATGCCCCTAAGATTTATGCAACCACAGCGGCTGCAAATCTATCGTAATTTAAATTTGTGACAAGAAAAAGGGGCCGAAGCCCCTTTTTGCATGTTTTCCAAACGTTTATGCAGCGCCGGGAGAACCGTAGATACCGCGTGGATCGCTGAAGCCAAAGCTGTAGCGCTCACGGGCCTTGTAGCGGACGTTACCTGTCTCAAAATCGCCTTCAAAAGCGGTTTTGATAGGTGAACGGTTGAACATCTTCAAGCCGTTAGGTGCGTCAGTCAACAAGAAGAAGGCATCTGTGTCTGTCAAGTAATGGTTGACAGTGTATCCTTCAGGAATCAAGCCCATAGACTTGATCGCGTTGATATCATTGTCAGCCGTTCCTGTACGTTGGACTGTCTTCATCAAGCGTTCTGCAGTGAACTGCAACTCTTTAGGGACAACCAATTTACGAGCAGTCAATGCAACCTTCAAGCCGCGCTCATCCGTAAATGAGGCGATGTCGATGATGCCTTGTTCGAGAGAAGTCTCGTTCAAGTCAGCAGCAACAACTGGACGGTTAGCAAAGTCTGGGCCTAATGCAGTTGGGTGGGCAATGGACATCAAAGCCACGCCGTCGCCGCCAGCAAACTGACCACCAGTAAATCCATTGTTCAGCACAGAAGCAGCTTTTACTTGCTTAGTGTTGGACATGGAACGAGCCAGCGCCTTGGTGTAGCGAACAGAAAGACGGTCGTAGAGGTTGTCCTCAACGGCTTCTTCAGTCAACGCAAACGCCATAGCGATGGTTTCGTGGGTGTAGCGAGCAGTAAACGACTCCAAAGCGGTGTCGTATGCCATGCCTGCACCCTCGGTCTTCACCGGAGCAGAACCGAAACCAGTCAACATGACCTCTTCTTCAAAAGCACGGTCAGATGTCTCAATGGAGAAAATCTGCTCATGCTCATTTTCATAACGCTTGTATTCAAGACCAAATAAAGCATTAAGGCCGGGCTCTAGTTCTTTAACAAGTTGGGAACGGGTAATTGCCATGATTTATCTCCTTATTGACCAGCAACACCTGTACTACCGTACACGTGTTCGTTGATCTTAACTACTACCACGGCATTTGTGCCGAACGCATTGTTGACGTCGTTGTACAAACCAACAACCTTCAAGTTCAATGCTGCTGTATTTGCCAACGTAGCTGAATT
>Ga0247834_1008079_pt1 | contig 10782 bp, 3 predicted proteins | sample LaCruzMarch2015__8_FD_187118 | JGI IMG/M metagenome (GOLD analysis project Ga0247834, IMG submission 187118) | Freshwater microbial communities from meromictic Lake La Cruz, Castile-La Mancha, Spain - LaCruzMarch2015_12m | ecosystem: Environmental > Aquatic > Freshwater > Lake | place: Spain... | reverse complement strand
TATCCGTAGACCGCAGCCATCATTGCTTTTTGGCCTTTGAAGACGCCGACACGATACCGCAGCACCTTCAAAACAACGCCGTCTTGTTCCCACTCTTTCAGGACTTCAACATCCAGCGGCTCCGCCCGCACATCGATGCCGGCCCAGAGTGCCTTCCGCATTTGTGGAGCGTTGCTCGATAGCGGATCGCCGTAGGAAGTGGAAGGTGTCGTCTGAGCCATGGTGTTCAAAGCAGTTAAAGCCAAAAAAGAAAGGCAGGAGAGAAGTGGGGAGTGGAAGCGTGGTTTCATGAGAGGTTTTTATTTAGTTATTTTTTTCTAATGGGGACTCTTTGGTTTTCAGATATTTCAAGCTGACAAAAAAATCCTCCATATCTTGATGGGTGGCTTTGGAGCCAGCTGGAGAAAAGTTAAAAGCATGGTCGGCCTTTTCGTAGATTTTCAAATCACAGCGCCCGCCGTGTTTTTCCATTTCGGCTTTGAACTGATGTGCCGTTGCCACTGGGATATAAATATCTTGATCGCCAACCATAAATAATGTCGGCGGTGGGTTGGGTCCGATATTGTGCATCGGGGAAAAGGCTTCCCAGTATGACTTGACCTGGTCGTGAGCAAAGCCCCCGGGCCCGTTGTCGATCACTGGAACAATGAGCGCCAGGGCCGAGGGTTTGCAGTTGACTTGGAGGTCGTCAGCCGGGTCGTCGAATCCCTTGCTAAAAGCCGTGGCGGCAGCAAGATGCCCGCCTGCCGAAATGCCCCCAGCGGCGATCCGGCTTGCATCGATTCCCAGCGCAGCGGCGTTTTTATACACATAGCGCATGGCGCTCTTGGCATCTGCCAGGCATTGAACGGGTGTCACGCCGTGCTTTTGGATGGTGCGGTATTCGGGCGTCACCACGATCATGCCACGCCCCGCAAGGAATGGCGCTGTGACGCGAAATTGCGTGATATCTCCAGCATGCCATCCACCACCGAAGAAAAGCACGATGGCAGGGAGTTTCTTTCCATCCGGCTGCCAGTCAGGCGGGTAGTGGATTTTCATCTCCAGTTCCACATCGCCGACCGTTTTGTATGTGAGGGTTTTAACGCCCTCCCGGATCGCCTCATTGGCATCGCTGCCATGAGATGAGACATGGACCTCGCCAGCAATAGCTGTCGTGCAGATGCTAACACATAAGCTAATACTGATGATGGCTTTCATAATATGAGTTTCATGTTTTTTAAAAGTCAGTTTTTACTCAAGCGCTTCAAGTCTGATCAAAACGGTTGCCGCCGCACTATTTTGAAGACGTAGGCATTGTCACACGGCTTCGTTTTGAAGGAGAATTTGATCACCAGGTATGCAGATTTCAATTGATAGGGGTAGGGGACTTTTTCATTTGTAAAACTTCTGGCCGCGCCTGTCAGCCTGGCCATTTGGCCAATTTCTCACCGTGAACTCGGAATGACTTTCCATCATCCCTTCTGTCAGTTTCTTAGTCTTTATGAGCCTCTGACTTGGAATTGGGTTCCAAAGTGAAACGATGCGCGGTATCGAGCTTGACCGGCCCCAGCAAGCCGGATTCAAGAAGCGGGCTGTCCTTATCGAAGAATTTCCACGTGCTGAATGTGACCCGCCCGGCCGATGGGCGAGGCGTTTTGTTGATCACCCAGTCTGGAATGACAGACAGGCTGCGGCCGACCGGCTCTGGCTGATCGCCGTGGGGCCAGCTAATGATATGCGACCAAGTGCAGTCATCCGGTTCCTGCTCATCACCAATCATTCGGTTCGGCCAGTTGTTTGCCACCTTGATTTGGAGGTCGTTTTCGCCTGCGCGGAGGAGGCCCGTCACTTCCACCTGGAATGGTGGTTTCCACAGAATTCCCAGATTGCGTCCGTTCAAAATCACTTCGGCAGCACTTTTGACCTGACCCAAATCCAGCCGCGTCACTTTGGTGGGATCCGTCATTTCGGCGGGGACCGAGAAAACTTTTTCGTAGGTCGAGATTCCCGAGTAAAATTTCACCCCGGGGCTCTCATGCTTGCTCAGGGACTGCAGCTCGGGCAAACGCACGGATTCCGGGGCTCCCAAACCGGGTTTAAAACTGAGCTTCCAGTCTTGGTTCAGCAGCAGGGATGCTCCTGCAGTATCGACATTGATAGCGTCGGATTTACCCGAAGCCCACTGCAGATTGTAGGTGCCCGGTTTCCAGAGCGTCAGGGATGTTTTTCCCCCGGCGCTGGTTGCCACCTCGTAGTCAACATCCCGGGAAAGAGGGACTCCCTCGGGGATTTGTAATGTGCCGCTCGGATAGGCATAACGCGTGTGCCAGTCGTCCTCGACGAGGTAATTCACGCTGATGCGTTCGACATTGGTGAGGCCTGCCGTGATCTGATGAAAAACTTCCGGGGTCATGCGTAGGATTCCTGACTGTGACAGCGCCTGCACTTGCTCCGTGAGATCAACGAAAGTCTTTTTGTCCTTTGATATGGCTGTGGCCTTGGCAATGCGAAGCGGCTGCAGCGGTGTGGCAGGTATGGCGTTCTTTCCAAGTGTTGCGTTTATCCTGGTGAGATGGTTCTCTCCAGTCGTGTCTTGAAACACAACGAAGAGAGAGGCCGATGGCGGCAGGCGTAGCGGAATCGAGACGCGCCCATCGCGTTCTTCGTAAACAGGCGCCCTCTCGACTTTGCCCGTATCGGGAAACCAGAACGTGGGCCGTTTTCCTGATGCGCGGAAAGAGGCGACCACTTCGCGAAAGCAATCTTCCTGATTGGAAATAAAATATGTTTCCTCATCTTTCGAGCTCCGATGATTGAATAAGATTCCGGCTGCGAGTGAGCCCGGAAGAACTCCCTCCCCCGAACGTGGTTCGCGGAAGACCACGTCAGGAGAAATGCCTCGTTTCGCCAGAACCTCTGAGATAGGAAGACCCCAGAAGACATACCCCTTCCCGTAGCGTGCTTCCTTGAAGATGTTTCCATCACAGTTGCCCCAAATGGTTCCAGCGATTTTTTGAATCTCCAGGTCCTCGTTCGGGTAATTGGTTAAGCCTGGAATCCGATCCGGCCGTGGACCGGACACGGAGGCTCCAGCCTTCACCAGTCGGTCGATTTCCTTGAGGCTTTGCATTGGAATCTGGCGGTTGCCGGGAAGCAGTAACAGGCGATAGCGCATTCCGTCGGGCAGAACGAGGTCACCGTTCTCGACCGTCATCCGAGATAAAGTCTCCTCATTGCAGAAGTCCGTTTTGAAGCCGGCGGGAATTCCACCGGGTTCCCCGATGCCGAGAATGCAGATTTCCACAACGGGCATCCCTCGCTGCAGAAGGAATTGGCACCGCGAGATATAATCAAACCATGGGCGCGAGAGATCCCACCAGGTCTGGGTGCGACTGAATTGCGTCCCCCAGAAATTCATGGTCATGCCAGGCCGCACATGTTCCCAGGGCTGCTGGGCATAGCAGTGCAGAACCAGCATGTTGATGCCCATAGAAAACGCCTGGTCCGCAAAAGCCTTGAGAGAATACATGGTCTGCTTCCACTGCGAATGCATGGGAGTGGATGTTAGAGCTTCGCAACCGATGAGCGGCCTGCCATGCGTGTGAGCGGCGGAGACCGCGAGTTTGACCGAACTCCATCCCCCCGATCCGGTCCAGCCCTCACCCATGGGCATGTCGGCCGCACCCCCGGCGCCAAGCGGGTCGAAGGGGCCGCCGTAGGCTTCGTAGTCCATGCGGACTCCCTCTTGCCGGGCAAGATCGGCCAGATACTGATAGTGGTTCTCGACATAAAGATCGGATATGGTTTTTTCCATGTCCCACTTGAAACGAGCCGTCTGGTCTGGGCTCCCCAGAATACAATCTGCGAGAACCGGCAACCAGGGTATCAGGTCATAGCCTCGGCGCTTTTGAAATTCCTCGCGAAACTTTGGGGTCCAGTCCTGTTTGCCAGCTTCATAGCTGTCGAGTTCGAGATTGTGAAAAGTCTCTCCAACGAGCGGGCGCATTCGCTCGATGATCTTTTTTGCGTAGCCTTCAAAATGCATCTTGGTGGCCTCGCGGCTCATCTTATCGCATTCCAATCCCTGTCCTCCCTCAATCGGCGGACCATTCTTGTGCCCAGTGGTCGTATGGCCAAATCGGTAGATCGTCCAGACTCCCTCAGGCGCGCGCCATTTTAAGAGTCCCTGCTCATCCATTTGCCCGCTGAGATCAATGATGTCCTTGACCGGGACAGATTGAGCCTTGGCATTCTTCACCGCGAGAACGGTGATATCCCGGTAATAGTCGAATTTGGGATCGACTTCCGGGCGGGTGAGTTTCAAGGAATCGGCGCCTGGACCTTGGATCGTTTGCTCCGAAAAAACGACCTTCTGCATCGAGTTTTCCACGGTATTCCAAGGGCCGCCACTCGTGCTCCAGCCCGGACAGTTATGGGTTCCAAAAAGAATCCCCTGGCGCTTCGCCTCCGTGTTGGCATAGGTCAACAAATCCCACCATTTTTCGCCCATGCAGGTGATGTTCAGCGGAGAAGTGGGGTAGGCGTTCATCATCAAAACACCCCCGACGCCAATATCATGCATCGCCTGTAGATCCGCTCGGATACCCTCCTTGGTCATGCTGCCACCAAGCCAGAACCAAAAGAAACGGGGGCGGGCTTCCGGGGGTGGGGTTGTGAAGCCTGCTTTGAGGTCAGCGGCAGAGCGCGCCGAGGTGCCGGCAACTGCCACCGTCTCTGGGGGCGGGATTTTCATGGAGTCCTCCGCAGCCGGTGCGCCTTGCCCCGTCTCGGTTGATACCAAAAAAAGAAGGGAACTCATGAAGAGGATGGTGAGACAACGGTGAAGCATTCTCATATCATTTTTCTGAATTCTCTCAAATAAATTGCGCGCAATTATTTAATTTGATTCCTTCGCCGGTTGTGTGGAAGTGGATCAAAGCGACTTTTTAGAAAATCCGGGTCATTTGCTGTCTGGAACTTGAGCCCCTGTCTGCATGTCGCCTCGTAGTGATTTGCAGGTTCGCTCGCAACAAGGCGCCGAGCGCGAAGAGCGAGTAAAAGAGGAATTTGAAGGACAATTTGATCACTAGGTGTGCAGATTTCAATGGATCGGGGTAGGCATTTTTTAGTTGAGAAATTGGATGTCTTTTTCCCGGGATTCGGGGGTGACCTTCAAATCCACCACTTTCCCATTTTCCACCCGCCCTTCGACAGTGGTTTGGTAGGGAGCGTGGAGTTTGAAGGAGGCGTTCCACTCCTTTGGCCAAGCGGGTAAAAGGATGATTTTTTTGCCATCGGTCTGCATGAGCATGTATTGCAGCGTGGAGAGGATCACTGAGCCATTGCACTGGTCGGGAATCCAATCGAAGTTTGGCCCCCAGAAGGCGGGGAAGCGGCTATCCGGGCGCTTCGCTTTCTCAGTGGCCCCGCCCATGAGATTTTCCGTGGTGATGTTTTGGAGTAGAAAGTTTTTGGCATCGGCGGTTTGTCCGAGCAATGCGGCCTGGATGGCGTCCTGCTGCCATCCGCCCGTGCGCTTGTTCTCGCGGCGCTTGTAGGTTTCCAGACCGATCTCCAAATCCGGCTTCCCAACACCATAGATCGGATATGGGAAGACCGCATACAATTCCGGATGTTCCGCGTTTTTTTTGTCGGAAAAAACATGGGCCGGCTTGATCCATTTCTTGCCAGACTCCTCGGCAATAGGAACTTCCTTTACCTCCCCGAGCACGCGTGTCCAGCGCTTGCGCTGCTCGCTCGTCGTTAAGGACTCAGGCAATGCCAGCAGTCCCGCCAAAACAACGCGCATGCCAGCGACAACGGTGGTGGGATCCTCGGCGTTATGCCAAGTCTCAAGTGATTGGGAAGGTGAGATATGCAACTTCCCATCCTTGTCGCGTTGGTAGTGCTGCTCATAAAAGGTGACGACCGGATCCGCGATGGGCAGAAGAGTTTCGCCCACGAAGGCTTGGTCCTGCGTATGCTGGTAATATGCCAGAAGCATGGTCGAGAGTTCCAACCCGCAATCCCAGTTATACTTCATGTAACCGGTGGTCGGATAGAATTCCGGATTGCCTTTGCCGAAATCCGTGTCCCGATTGAGTCCCCAAATCTCAGTTGTCTCGGAAAAGTGCACGCCGCCGTGCCCGAAATATCGGCGCGCGCGTTCCTTCAACAACGGCAGCATGTTGCGATACATCGTAAAGAGCGGCGCCATCTGGTCGTAATCCCCGGAAGCCAACATCGGCCAGTAAATCAAGCGCGTGTTCTGGAACCAGTAGGGTCCGCCCCAGCGCATGTAGTCGGGACCGGCATACTGGCCTTCGGGAAATTTCCAGAACGTATCCACTGCATCGACGGTAAATAAGGAGCCATTAAATTTGATGGGGTAGGCACCACGACCGGCGCAGGCCTGAATCCAGCGTTGCAGCGTGTAGGCTTGGCTGACTTCAAAAGCTTCGTTCGAATTGTTTTGGCCGGTTTCGGCAGATGGTGTGACATCGATCCAGCTTCTCTGCCAGAAGCTCTGCCACCATTTCACATGGGCCTCCCAAGCTTCGCCCGTCGGTGTAGCATTCGCCGTTTTTCTGTGTTCCTCGAGTTGAAGTAGCCACTCATCCGCTGTTTTCGTTTGAGCGGTGAGGGGATGGATTTGTATTTCGATCTGCTCCATGGGATCCGTGGTCGCGAGCGTTTTATCGTCTTTCGACTTCAACCCTTTGCCGGAAATCACACCGCCGAAGGTGCGATTGATCAGCGGATCAGGAAATTGATCCACGACATCGCCCATGTGCTGGTTTTTCATGTTATCTTTGAAAATGCTGTGAACATTTCGCTGATACCACCGCACCGTCTGTCCATCCGCTGGCAGGATGATGTCCTTTTGGGAACCCCCTCGAAGGTATTTGCCCTCGGCCCGCCAGCTTTCCAGGGCGATCTCGGCCGTGCAGGGTTGGGAACTTTGGATATCCAAATGAACCACAGGGCGATTCGCATCAATCCAAAAGCGAATCGAGCGTTTCATTTCCCCGACGGACGCGTTGATCGTGATGCTGCCGGTCTTTAAATCCAGTTCCTGACGGAAGCTCGCGCCATCTTGGAAAAGCGGTTTGTCGAGGCGCACTCGAAACCTCCCGAGTTTCAGCAATTCCGGATCTGGACCGCCGCCGCTCCACGCGTCGGTTTTCGAGAGATAGAAAATCAAATCGCCAGTCGGTTCCACCCACACATTGGCCCCGATGTCGCCGTTTCCAATCGGCATCGATCCATTGTAATCTTTGCTGGGGGAGTCCCATACGACATTGCATTTTTCCGGGAGACCGCCGGCATCCGCCAGCAGTGTGGTCGTGGGATGAATGCAGGTGAGAAGTAATAGGAGAGGGAGTCGTTTGATCATATATTTATAAATGCCTTAAGGTTTTTTGTCCTTCTTGAGCCACGCAATGAAGTCTCGCACCTGCTGCCGCAGGGGTTCTTCATCGGCAACGGTTCCTTTTGCCGTCAAAGGGTCATAGAAAACTCCGGCCACATAGTCGCCGGACTTTGTTTTAAGCTCTTCAGCAAGCTTCTGTGCCGCAGCGAGGAAGTCGGTGATGCGGTCTGTATTATCCGTCCGGTCGGGGACATCCTCGCTGGTGAGAATCTCAAAGACGATCTTTCCCGTTTGATCCACGCCATCGAACACAAGCGGGCCGGCTGGGGCTGGAGTCGCATCCTCGGAAGAGGCTTTGCCGTCGCGGGACGAGCGGATGCCTTCAACTCTTGGTAGCTTGCCATCCAGGACAAATGTAACTCCTTGGCGCTTAGCCTCATCGACAACGACACGGCGAGCATCCATTTCGGACCATGTCGGGGGCTTTTTACTCCGCGAGGCGACCACCGAATCCGCGTGTTGGCCGAGTCCGTGCTTGAAGACCGGCGCCACGGTGAGTAGGCCTGTGCCGCTTGCTGCCACACTGGTATCGCTCTGCCGATCAGAATCATCGATGGCAATCCCGTAAATTTCTACTTCGGTAAAGGTGCCCCAGAGTCCGTTAGGAAGCCCTGTCGCGGTGATTCTCACATGACGGATGGCTTTGTGCTCAAAGGCGAGGTTGTGCACTTGTTGTGCGTCTTCCTTCTTTGACTGGTCGCTGAGTGTCACCCATTTGGCTCCATCGGCGGAACCTTCCACGGTGTATTGATACTTGCCGGCGGTTTGCCAAATGATCTTTGCTCCTTTGAGATCACGAGCGCTGCCGAGGTCGACCTGCCAAGAATGGCCGGTCTTGCCATCCATGGGACACCAGCGTGTCTGTGGATCCCCGTCAATCGCATGGCTTGGAGGATGCTGTGGGCTGGATGAGGAGGCTGTCGCTGTTTTTCCAGAAACCAAATTCTCAACCTGTGGAGGCTTTGCAATTTTTGCCAAGTGGTGGCGGCTATTTTTTTTATTCCTGTCCCTAAGTGCCTTGTCGCGATTCTTTGCCGCCTCGGCCAGTCGAGCATCTTCGGGGGAAAGCGTCGCGATCGTGAGATTGGCAGGTTCGACCCCGTCGGCGGATATCTTCACTCGCATGGCACCCGCCTGCTTTGTCGATTTCAGAATCACCAGCGCGCGACCGTAACATGTTTCAACCTGGTTTCCCTTAAAAGGCGAGTGGTTGCTGGCGCTTCCGTTATCAATGCCGACCAATGTGCCGGCGCCTTCGACAGTCACACGAATCGTCCGGTCCGAGTCTCGACAGGTCACGCCATTTTTGTCCACCAAGCGGACTTCCAGAAAGCTCAGATCCGTGCCGTCCGCAGCGATTTCAGATCGGTCAGCGAGCACTTCGAGCCCCACCGGATCGCCTGCCGTTCGCACGATGTCCGTGCACACGATCTGGCCATTGGTTCTGCCCACCGCTTTCAACTCGCCGGCTTCATATTTCACAAGCCACTCCGCATGAAGTGTCTCGCTGCGGTTTATTTTTTTCACTCCAAGGGACCGGTTGTTCACAAACAACTCCACTTCCTCGCAGTTGCTGTAGACCCAAACAGGAATCGGCGCGAGAAAGTATTGGGAGAAGTTCCAGCTTTGCGGAATGATATGAATGGAAGGCTCATCCGTCCAATCCGCTTGGTAGATGTAGTAGGAGTCCTTGGGAAATCCGGCCAGATCGATGATACCAAACATGCCATTGCGGACAGGCCAGTGAAAAGGAAAACACTCGCCAAGATAATCAAACCCGGTCCAAGCAAATTGACCTGCGACCCACGGCGATTTTCTCAGCGTCATGAGGGTGTGATCCGTGCGATCATTTCCCCAAAATCTTCCGTATCCGGTGCATTCGCTGTTATTCTTGATGTTCTGGAAGGCCATTTTGAGGCCCTTATCTTTTACGATCTCATAAGAATAACTATCCCGCGTCGTGAAGTTGGTTGCATTCTCCGAGCCGATGAGGGGTTTTTTGCCTTTGTATTTTTCGAAGGTTTCGAGGGCGTAATTTTGGCCATAGACATCCAGCGCTGCCGTGATGCCATTTTTCTCGCAAGCCTCTGGAGAATTGCAGGCCGCCGTGACCGCACGGCTGGGGTCGTGCTGTTTGCAAATCTCAACCAGACGCTTGGCAATCACGCCACCCTGACCGGGAAAATCCTGTTTGTGCTGTTCATTGACTTCATTGCCAACGCTCCAGAGGATCACACAGGGATGGTTGCGGTCGCGGCGGACCATGCTGGTCAAATCCCGCTCATGCCACTCCTTGAAATATTTATGGTAGTCATTGCCGAGTTTTTTCTGTTCCCAGACATCGAAGGCCTCGGCCATGACCATGAAGCCCATGCGGTCGCACATCGCATAGAATTCCGGCTCGCGCGGATTATGGCTCGTGCGGATAGCGTTGCAGCCCATCTCGCGCAGGATTTCGAGTTGACGCTCCAAGGCACGGTCGGAAATGGCGGTCCCGAGCGCGCCGAAGTCGTGGTGCATACAAACGCCTTTGATATCGACGCGTTCCCCGTTCAGGAAAAACCCCCGGTCGGCCGTGAATTCGCAAGTCCGGATGCCCAGTGGCGTCGTGTATTGATCCAGAGTCTTGCCGCCCGCCTGAACTGTAGAGACCACCTGATACAGATCAGGAGAGTCAGGGGACCAGAGGAGGGGATTGGCGACGACAAATTGTTGGTCAAATTCCTGCATCCCGCCCGCCGCGATGCGTTGCTTGGATTCCGCCCTGGCCACCTCGTTGCCTTTTTGGTCGAGAATCACAGAAGTGAGCTTCACCTCCGAGGCCTCGGCGGATGTGTTTTCCACCTCCGTGCTCAGGCGGACGGTGGCCTTTTCCTTCGTAACCTCCGGCGTCGTCACCGCCGTGCCCCAATGGGCGACATGGATCGGGTTCATTTTCACGAGCCAGACATGGCGATAGATGCCAGCCCCCGGATACCAGCGGCTGCCACTCGGTTCGACATTGGCACGGACGGCAATGTGGTTTGGCTCGCTGCCGTATTTCAAGTAGGGCGTGAGGTCGTAGCGCAAACCCACATATCCATTCGGGCGCTTACCCAGCAGGTGGCCATTGATCCAGACTTGGCTGTCCATATAGACGCCGTCGAAATCAATGGCGATTTCCTTGCCCTTGTCCGATTCGGGGAGCGTGAAAGATTTGCGATACCAACCGATGCCGCCGGGAAGGTAGCCGACAGACGAGCCCCCGGGCATCTTGGGATCGTAGGGCTGCTCGATGCTCCAGTCGTGCGGCACATCCAGTTTCCGCCACTTGGAATCGTCGAAAACTGGGTTCTCGGCACCGGATGCCTCGCCCAGATGAAAGGCCC
>Ga0247834_1008076_pt1 | contig 10786 bp, 10 predicted proteins | sample LaCruzMarch2015__8_FD_187118 | JGI IMG/M metagenome (GOLD analysis project Ga0247834, IMG submission 187118) | Freshwater microbial communities from meromictic Lake La Cruz, Castile-La Mancha, Spain - LaCruzMarch2015_12m | ecosystem: Environmental > Aquatic > Freshwater > Lake | place: Spain... | reverse complement strand
AATGTCACCCATTCTCCTGGCTCAAAAGTGCTTAGATAAGACCTTCGATCTTGCTCTCTCTTTTTTCCTCAATTTGTCAAAGAACTGGGCCACTTTTTTTTCCTAAAAAAGTGTACGCCTAGAAAATGAAGACAAATGAGCAGGGTAAGGCTCAAATTTTAATTGAACAATCTGGATTAAGTAGCGATACCCTTAGTATCACCCATCCCATCAATAATCCAATTAAACTTACTTTTTGGCTCACTTTACAAAATCCGTACTTTCCAAATATTACGCGATTGGCTAGAACTGAAATCAATGAACCAGCAGACTCAACACCCATTCCTGCCGGGACCAAAACTATTTATTACTTTTCTAACCTCGATCCTCAAAATAAAGCCATTTTGGGCCTCAATACAGGGCAAGCTTTTTTATCTAAATGGAACATGGTGCGCACCTATGACCAGCTTGCTTTGCTGACGCCTACTTTTTCTTCTACTGCAGAATCCTTTAAGTTATTAAAACGGCAAGCCAATTCTCCTTCGCTACAACAAGTATATGAGGTGAAAAAAAAGCCAGAGCAAAATTTAATCTTTGTTGATTTAAGAGGTTTAGAACCAGGGTGGTACATCGTGCAAAGCATGATGAATGGTGCAACCATTGAGTCAATCAATTATTTAAACCCTGAATTATTTACAGAGTCTGTTTTTGGGGTGATTGATATTTATTTAGACAAGAACCTCAATTTCAAAGAAACCATTAAGTATGCTTTGCAGTTTGAGCGACGCCAGTCTAAATGGAGATACGTCATTATTGATCGAAACGACTTGTTCAATAGTAGCTTGAGTAGCCCGATTGAATATAACCATACCGTAGGCAGCCCCTTTCCCTTAACCATTTCATTCTCGAAAAAAACACCCAATGAGATAGGCATAAGTGAAAAGGAACAGCTTTCATATTACCCTGCTGACATATACGTACTAGAAACGGATCAAGAACTACCCTCGTTAGAACAGACTCAAGCCAAACTAACGCTACAATTGAAGAGTGATAAATCGCGTATACTTCCATTATTGGCCAAGCAATCCATCGAACCGAAAATTTTTATTCATTTATAAAACATTAACCATCATGCCACTAACAACCTTGCGAAAAACACCCGGTGTCTATATAGAGGAGATTGCTCTTTTTCCTCCATCGGTCGCACCTGTGGAAACTGCGATACCTGCGTTCATTGGGTACACGGAAAAAGCCAAGGATAGAAACAACACGAGTTTAATTAATGTACCCACCCGAATTACCTCCCTACTTGAATATGAGACCTATTTTGGTAAAGCGAAAGCTGAAACAATTGCAGTCACTTTTGACCAAACTTTCGATGGAGATATTCTCGTAAGTGAAGCCATTGGAATTGCCTCAACTCTTTCTGCATTTAAGATGTACTATGGGTTACAAATGTTTTTTAGCAATGGTGGGGGGCCGTGCTATATAGTATCCGTTGGGGAATTTAGTGGTGATTCAGCCGTAACTGCTCCCACTTATGGGTCCACTACAACTGGAATCAGAGGTGGGTTAGAAAAATTAAAAAATGAGGACGAACCCACCATCATAGTTTTCCCTGACGCTATTAATCTGACTGAATACGGAACACTGATCAACGATTCCTTAAAGCAATGTTTGGAGTTACAAGACCGTGTTACGCTAATTGATGTGAAATTAACGCCAGCAAATACGGCACTTCAAGATGCTGCCGCTTTCAGAACAGCAGTAAGTGGTACATTAGAAGAACTTAAATATGGAGCAGCGTACTATCCATACTTAAGCACGATTCTCAATTACGCTTATGATGAGGCAGCCGTAATTATTACTCATAATATAACAGCCATAACACCTGCAACGAACCTTGGGACGACGCCTACTGAATTGCCAGCAGATACAACTTTGAATGACTTAAAAGGGCTAAACAATGGATTGTACAACACACTGAAACAAACCATCACCCAACAAACTAGAGTAGAAATGACTCCAAGTGCCGCTGTTGCTGGAGTTTATGCTGCCGTTGATAGCTCAAGAGGTGTTTGGAAGGCTCCCGCAAACGTGCCACTCAATAGTGTCATTGAACCTTCAAGAAAAATCAATGACAAAGAACAAGAGCCGCTTAACGTTGACACTACTGCGGGTAAATCCATCAATGCCATTCGTTCATTTACTGGACGGGGTAATTTGGTTTGGGGTGCCAGAACACTGGCCGGCAACGACAACGAATGGCGCTACATCTCCGTTCGCCGATTCTTCAATTTTGTAGAAGAATCCGTCAAAAAAGCAAGCGCCCGCTTTGTATTTGAACCCAATAGCAAAAACACTTGGGTCAAAGTAAAAGCCATGATTGAAAACTTTTTGATTGTGCAGTGGCGGGCAGGCGCACTTGTCGGCGATAAACCAGAACATGCCTTTTATGTCAAGGTAGGGCTGAACGAAACCATGACTGCTGATGACATTCTCAATGGGTACATGGTTGTAGAAATCGGTATGGCCGTAGTGCGTCCGGCTGAATTCATCATTTTGCAGTTCTCTCATAAAATGCAGGAATCCTAAATCATCCAATTGATCATTTCAAAAAAATAATATCATGGCTAATTATCCTTTACCGAAATTCCACTTTCAAGTTGAATGGGGTGGTGCCAGGATCGGTTTCACCGAAATTTCAGGACTAGAAGTAGAAACGGAGGTCATCGAATACCGCGAAGGCAATAGTCCAGAATACCACAAATTAAAAATGCCAGGCATGCAAAAATTCGGCAATGTGACCATGAAGCGTGGCATTTTTCAGGGCGACAATGATTTTTACAATTGGTGGAACACGGTAGCCCTCAATACCATCGAGCGTCGGGATTTGACCATTAGTTTGCTCAATGAATCGCATGAACCCGTGGTGACCTGGAAAGTCAAAAACGCCTTTCCAACCAAAGTTCAATCTACCGATCTCAAAGCAGATGGCAACGAGGTAGCCATTGAAACCATAGAAATTGCCCACGAAGGTTTGACGATGGAAAACGGGTAAGCCATGGCTTCAAAGACTTACTACCCGCCCGTAGGCTTTCACTTCAAAGTGGAGTTTGATCTGGATGGCATTCGGGATCAAGACTTTCGTTTTCAAGAAGTGGGTGGTTTAAATGTTGAAATTGATACGGAACCAGTCAAAGCAGGAGGAGAAAATCGCTTCACCTACGCGTTGCCTACCAGAGCCAAGTACAACAATTTGACCCTCAAGCGGGGCTTATTTACCGATTCAAGATTGATTCGTTGGTGCAAGGATGCAGTGGAAAATTTGGAAGTGGAACCTACTACAGTGTATGTAACATTGCTGAACGAACAACATGAACCCTTACAATTGTACACCTTCGCCAATGCGTATCCGCTCAAGTGGTCGATTTCTGATTTTAATGCCGAGGACAACAAATTGGTAATTGAAACAATCGAACTCTCATTTCACTTTTTTAAAATTTCGTAGCAATGCCAATTGAAATTCGAGAATTGATTATCAAAGCTACTGTCAATGAGAACCAGCAGGAGGAGCCAGTTGCTCCTCCTGCTGCTACCAATATACCAGTACCTGAACAACAGAAATCAGAAATAATTGAACAGACTTTAGCCATTCTCAAACGCCAAAAAGAACGTTAGTTATGATTCCTGATGTATCTGGTCCTATTGCTGGGATTGTCAACATGTTGCCCTTGCCAGGCAGGATGGCCATCATTCCTTTGAAACAGGTATCACCTATTGCGGTACCTTTGGGGGCACCTTATATTGTGCAATTCAACCCAGAATCCTTCTCGGTTCGATCGGCTATTCATCATTTCCCAGAGCAGCCCTTTGGCAGTAATGCAAAAGAACAACAGCAAAACGTGGAGCGACCACGTCAATTTACTTTTGAGTTTTTAATTGATGGCACCGGAGCTTCGGGTGAAAAGAAGGAAGTAGAAAAAGAGATCAAACTTTTCCAAAGTACAGTAGAATACAAAGGTGAATTGCACCGCAACAGTTTTTTGTTGTTGGTATGGGGAACTTTCATCGTAACCACGGTACTACAAAGCCTGACCATCAAATATACCATGTTCCGTAGCAATGGAACACCGTTAAGAGCGGTGCTCAATACCACTTTTGTGGAACATACTGTCAAGGAACTGGAATTTCTCAAGAAAGCCTTACAATCTCCTGACCTTAGTACCCGTCGCATGATCGATTCAGGGGATAACTTGCCCTTAATGTGCCATAAGGTCTACGATGATTCCAGGTATTATTTGGAAGTAGCCAGAGCAAACGGCATCACCAACTTTAGGAATATTCCGACCGGATTGACCCTTGATTTTCCGCCATTGCAAAAACAGTAAGTCGCTTATGTTCGATTTGAATACCAGTCAATTGACTTTACCTTTGCCGAGTAGGACGGATGTGGTACAGTTCACCATCAAGGTGGATGGTGTACAAATACCGGATGTGATGGAGGTTTATTCCATTCAAGTGGAGCGATGTTTCAATCGTATACCGTACGCTATTGTGAAATTGTTGGACGGAGATGCAGCTACCCAATCTTTTGACACCAGCGATCAAGACATCCTGTCGCCCGGTAAAGAAATCGAAATCAAAGCGGGTTATCTACCCAATGAAACGACACTATTCAAAGGCATTATCATTCGACATGCTTTGAAAATACTGCCCGACCGACGGCCAATGGTAGAAATTGAATGCAAAGACAAGGCCGTAAAATTGAGCGTAAAACGCAAGAACCAATACTTTTTTGACCAAACCGATGCCCAAGTCATTGAGACTTTGGCTCGAAACGTTGGATTGACTACAGACGTGGAAGATTCCAACGTAAACCATGCTGAGTTGGTTCAGTTCCATGTGACTGATTGGGATTTCTTGATGCTACGGGCTGAAGCCAACGGACAGCTGGTCTTGCCAAAAGATGGTGAGCTTATTGTAAAAAAACCTAACCTTAGTCAAACCGAGAAATTTACCGTTACCTACGGTACCTCGCTCTATGAGTTTGAAGCAGAAATGGACGCCCGGGATCAATATCCTGGCGCGAAAGCTTCAACTTGGAGCATAGAATCACAGGAAATTATTGAAGTTCAGGCCTCTGCCTCAAGTGGCCAAACCGGCGGAGGCTTGGGCGGGTCACTCGGTGGCGCAATTTCTGGCGCAGTCACTGCAGTCGGTGGTGCTTTAGGGGCAAATCTTCCCGGTATACCTCCCAATACCGATTATACTAAAGTCATCAGTGATGATGATCTTGAGGTGCGACACTCTGGCAATTTGAAACAAGAAGAGCTTCAGAAGTGGGCAGAGGCACAATTTCAAAAAAGTACTTTGGCTAAAAAGCGGGGCAGAGTTCGTTTTCAAGGCATTGCCGACATTTACCCTGGGGAGATGATTTCATTGCAAGGGGTAGGGAAACGCCATGAGGGAAAAGTGTTTGTGAGCGCCGTTCGCCACGAAATTTACGAAGGCACTTGGTTTACCCACGCCCAATTTGGCATGGCCCATCAGTGGTTTCATCAAGAATACCCCGACATCGCGAATACACCTGCTTCAGGTTTGATTGCTGCAGTGCATGGCTTGCAAATTGGAGTGGTCACCAAACTAGCACCCGATCCAGAGAATGAATTTCGCATTCAGGTGAAGCTGCCCATCATTGATGCCGCCAATGATGGCATTTGGGCCAGAATGGCCTTGCAAGATGCTGGTGACAACCGAAGCGCTTTCTTTTTGCCCGAAGTGGGCGATGAAGTCATCGTAGGGTTCATCAATGACGACCCTCGTGATGCCATCGTATTGGGGGCCTTACACAGTAGTGCAAAACCTGCTCCCATTACTGCTGCCGACGAAAACCACGAAAAAGGCTGGTGGACGCGTAGCGGGATAAAAATGATGTTCAACGATGATGACAACAACCGCAATTTGAGCATCGAGACACCAGATGGCAAAAAAATCATTGTACACGACACCAACGACATCCTGCAACTCGAAGACCAACATGGCAATAAGATCGTGTTAGATGCCAATGGCATTACCATAGAGTCAGCTGGCGCATTGAATATTACAGCACAACAAGACATCACGATTGAAGGAATGAACATCAGCATCAGCGCGAACAGCAGCTTCCAGGCAGAAGGTACAACTCGTGCAGAGCTCACTTCTACAGCCGAAGTAGTCATCAATGGTGGAATTGTCAGGATCAATTAAAGTTCAAAAAAGAAATAAAATGCCTGCAGCAGCAAGAGTAGGTGATTTACATACTTGTCCTTTAGTCAATCCAAATGGTTCGCCACATGTTGGTGGCCCAATTATGCCACCCGGCGAACCCACCGTATTGATTGGAGGTACCCCTGCTGCCGTAGCTATGGGGATGTGTACGTGTGCCGGGCCACCGGATACCTTGGCCCTAGGATCCGTGACTGTGTTGATTGGCGGAAAAATGGCGGTACGACAAGGGGATACCACTGCGCACGGTGGACAAGTGACCCTGGGTTTTCCAACGGTAATGATTGGGGGCTAAAGGGCGACTTTGTTTCAATAATAACCACTACAGGGTAATAGCCTGTAGGACAAATATCAAAGCATGACACCACCACGCGATTCTTTTTTGGGCACGGGTTGGAAATTTCCAGTTTCCTTTGAAAAAGGCGAAGGTCAGGAATGCAGAACGCGCATGTCCAAGGCAGAGCAGGACATTGCCGAAAGTTTAACCATTCTGTTCAGCACCAGACCTGGTGAGCGGGTGATGCGCCCCAATTACGGGGCCAGTTTGGAAGACTTGATCTTTGAACCCGCTAATGTGAGCTTACTGGCCTACATCGAAGAGTTGATCCGGCAAGCTATTTTGTATTACGAACCACGGGTGGAGCTCTTGCAAATGAAGATCGAAAGCAGTCAGTACATGGAAGGGGTCATCACAATTGATTTGCTGATTAAAATACGTACGACGAACAATCGCTTCAATTATGTCTACGATTATTACAAACGAGAGGCAACGATTACGGCTTTAGCATAAGCGGCCAAAAAATTACAATTGAACCCTTAAAGCTTATTGCAACCATGCACACACATTATCCTGCCATTAAAGACCAATACTCCCACGCGGGTACGAGCCAATTTGAAAGATTGCTTGCAGCGCTTGCACCCTCGTATTTCAAAATGGATGATCGAACGATAAAAGATATCTTGGCAGCTACCCACCGTTATGCCAAGCTATTAAATTTCGTCAAAGATGACCATACCCTTGATGGTGATTGGACCTGCTTATGGGAAGTAGAAACCCTTACTTTTTTGGCAGTATTGAGCACCATTGACACCGATGCAGTGGGTAGTGATTTTGCAACGTTGGAAAAGGAAGCCAAGGAAGGATTAGACTCAATCAAAGAGGGTTATGTAAAGGCCATCTTGTTTTTACTGCAACAAGCCGAAAGAATCAATCATTATTACCATACTCTACCATCTGCCTTGCCTTTCAAGAAGGAAATTTATCACCTCATTAAAATAGATGATGACACGGATGCGGATCAGTTGGTGGGAACCCTTACTACGCTCATCAGCTATCACAAAGAGGCTTTTCAGGAAGTAAACGAGGGGGAGAGTTTGAACCATGAAACCTATAGCCTCTTTTTGGGAGATTTGTGGGGCGTTAAAGATGAAAACACTTTTTATGAAATCAGTTCCAGTACTGATTACCGCATGGATGATTGGGAGAACCTGCGCCAATTGGCCAAAACCTTCCAGCAAGCGATGCTTCGCATCAAACACCGCGCCAATTATTGGTTCGACAAAAATTTAGCCAACCCTCAGCTGCACCAACCCCATGTTGCCCTCTATCTGGCATTTTTAAGGCTGTTTGAACATGCTCGTGCAGAAATGAACAACCTGACCAGCCGTCACCTCGAATTTTTTTACGAACAAATCCTCCACCTACGCCGCCGTGCCGCCGAACCCGATGATGTGCATTTGCTTTTTCAATTGGCCAACAACGTGGATCAGTACTTCGTGAAAGGAGGCACTACACTACTGGCTGGCAAACAAAACGGTAAAAACCTGCTCTTTGAAACCATCGAAGATTGGGTGTTCAACAAAGCCCAGGTAGCGGAAATCAAAAATACCTATCTCGATATTCACAGCGAGCTTGCGGATCAGGCGCGGATGTATGCATCGCCGGATGTGAAAAAGGTGTACAAGGACAATGTGGAAGTTTCCAATGAAAAAAGTATTTCCTGGCGGAGTATGGGCGATGATTCGGGATTGCCATTTGGAGAAATTGGCTTTGCGATTGCGTCGCCGCAGTTGATTTTGAGGGAGGGGAAGCGAGAGATAAAGATTGCTATTGAATTAGCTGCCAAGATTGAGCTGGAAAAAGAAGATGGAAGTTCATTAGAATTATCACCGAACAATTTCAGGTTGTACCTGAGTACCGAAGAGGAGTGGCTTGAACCATTGCCTAACAGCAACAACAATAAATTTGGCTATCAGCTCATTTCGTCTACTGCTAACAATAAAATTGAATTTAGAATTTTTTTAGATCAAGATACTCCTCCTGTGGTTCAATTTTCGGAAGAGTTGCAGAAAGAGACTGGGTTTTTTACCTCTTGGCCCATCTTTAAATGTGGGCTAAACCATGAATTTTTAGCAACAGATGATAGCGCCATTAGCTATCTTACCCTATTCGAAATAATGCGCTGCATAGAAATTAAAAACATTACCATTGGTGTAGATGTAGAAGACATTCAGGAAAATTTGATCATTCAAAGCGATTTGGGTGTTTTTGACGGCTTACAGAAATTTTTTCCTTTTGGTCCTACTCCTGAAATAGGTGCACACTTTTATGTAGGCAGCACAGAAATTTTTCAAAAAGCATTGGACACCCTTAAAGTTTGTTTTGATTGGATTGATCCACCTACAAATTTTACCGACCATTATGCTAATTATGTAGGAACTAAAGAAATTGCAGCAGCAAGTGGAGGAGGATTTGAATTGGATTTTGGCAAAAAATTATTCGATGTCAAGAACCCGCCAAAATTACAGATTGGCTTTATAGATAAAGCTAAAGTAGAGTTTCCGGTGCTCGTGGCTAGATCGGGATCTTTTTCAGGAACGCTTTCAGGTACAGTTACAGATCTTGAAGACAATGTAATACCCGGTGTTACAGTAAGCATTGTTGGAACCTCAATGGCGGCCTCAACAGATTTAAATGGTAAATATAGGCTCGAAGGTGTACTCCAAAACTCCGCTCTAACTTTGGAAGTTACATTCAATGGAAATTTTTTGACTGCAAGAGAATTCGTGACGGGTAGACCTTTTGAAACTGCAGAAATAGTAGTTGGTAACGCTTCCCAAATTGATTTTATCTTGGTGCCTCCCATCCAATCGAGACCCGATTCGACTACGGCAAATCCACCTGGAGGAAGCATTAAAGATATTTTCGGAAATCCCATTGTCAATAACCCAAAAATAGAGGCTAAAGACTCAAATGCCACCCCAAAACCAATTCAAGCGACAGTAGCAAGTGGTGGTTTATACTCTTTTGATAAAGCAGAATGGCAAAGCTTAACGCCTCCTGTAACAATCGAATACACCGCTGTTGGGTACAAACCAGAGAAACTATCTGATATTGTGGATTTTTTCAACATAGATGTATTATTGGAACCCGATCCGATCGTCAAAAAAACGGAAGGAACAGGTGCGCTGAAAGGATCAATAGTCATTAAAGATGGCTCAAAAATTGAAGGCGTTAGAGTTAAAGGAGTATTAAATTCTAGTACTGAGGTTGTTGTTTTTTCAAAAACTGGAGGAGCTTATGAATTCCCTCCTCTTCCTGCGGGTGGTACCTTTTTAGAAATTGTATTTGAGCATCCGGATTATGAATCGGTTAAATTTAATTTCCCTTCAACTCCATTGAATCAATTAGACATTCGATTATCAAAGCTAAAACCAGTTAAACAATTTAGGAATAAAGTCGAGGGACAGGTTAACCCTTCAACAGCAGCAGTAATGGTTGTAGGGAAAGGTTTGACTGCAACTGCTACTGGTAATTATTCGCTCACAAGTGGGGCCTCTATCAAGATTTTCGAAGATGATGTGATAGAGGTTAGTACTGTGCCTCCCAGTACCCTTCCTACCAAAGGTGTCATCGAATATTACCCAGTAAGGGTTCCATTGGAAGGGTATCCGGCTATAAATATTAACTTAGAAGCGAAAATTCAAAAACTTGATCCTCTTACTACAAATGATCAAATTAATATTAAAATAAATCCCCTTGGGTTTGAGCTAGGAGAACTTTCCTTTAAAGTTAAAGGAGCAGGTATTCAGCCTACTAAAAAGCCAGATGGTTTGTTCGAATTTAAAGGTATTACAGCAAATGGTCTTGCTAAAAAAATTCTAGACAATGGATTAACAATAATACTAGATGACTTCAACACTCTAAATATATCAGCGAACCAGTTGTCGATAAAAGATAACATAAGGATAGCCTTTTATAAAAATATTCAAACAAAAAACGTAAACGCATCTGCAGATGGATCAATCAAGGGCAAGATTCAGGATGGTACTATTATTAATCGGCCCTTACCAAATGTAAAAATAAACGCTCGATCTGCCAGTTCAGATTACTACATTTCAACCCTATCCGCTTTATACCTCACGGAGTGAGGATTTGTGCAAAAAGGTATAAAAAAAGGGTAAGCAAAGTTAGATTTGAGTCGACCAAGAATCAAACCACATGCTTACCCTCAACATCAGCGAAGCCGACATTGAACGT
>Ga0247834_1008074_pt1 | contig 10786 bp, 12 predicted proteins | sample LaCruzMarch2015__8_FD_187118 | JGI IMG/M metagenome (GOLD analysis project Ga0247834, IMG submission 187118) | Freshwater microbial communities from meromictic Lake La Cruz, Castile-La Mancha, Spain - LaCruzMarch2015_12m | ecosystem: Environmental > Aquatic > Freshwater > Lake | place: Spain... | reverse complement strand
GTGCGAACGACAATCGACACCGCGCGGCTCAAAGGCGCAAATCCCTTCGACGTCATCCTCGCTACCCTCGCCTGAACGCGCCCAGAACGGTCAAAACGCGGCCTGCCGAAGGGGTGGGTAATTACTGGAATGCTCGCCACTAGAAAGCGCCACAAGTATACGACCTGGGAGGGTTAGTCGCAGATGCCTACCGCCATTGTATTCGTAGCCAGTCAAAAGGGGGGGTCGGGGAAGACAAGTTGTACGCTGAATTTGGGCGTACTGGCCGCAGCGGACGGAAAGACTCTGCTGGTGGATTGCGACCCCCAGGGTTCGCTCACCTACTGGCGCGACAGGAGAGATGCGGCACAGCCCGACACGATATCCGCGAGCCTACCGGGGCTGGAGCAGGCGATCGTGACGGCGCGAACGCAAGACTATGACTACGTCTTCGTGGATACGCCCCCACACAACTACACCGAACTTGCCTCCGCCATGAGGCTGGCAGACTTCATTCTGGTGCCCGTGCGCGCTACGGCACTCGACCTCCATGCTGCAGAGGCCACACTAAAGCTCGCAGCCACCATGGCGAAGCGAACCACCGTTGTCTTGACGCAGTGTCAGGCGCCTCGTTTGTTCATGGAGGCGCCGAGTGTCCGGCAGGCCAGGGCTGTCTTTGCGGGCCTTGGATGCCGGGTAGCCGACCAGGCTATCATTCATCGCGGGACGGTCGAACAATCGGTGGCGTTGGGCAAATCCGTGGGCGAATTCGAGCCTGAAGGACCGTCTGTGCATGAATTTAGGCAAGTCTGGATTCAGGTAAGGCGTGAGATCACGTCAATAAGAAAGTGACAGATGTCACCGTTGCAATGCCTGCAACGAGACGGGATGGCGGCGGTAGCAAAACGACTGAGGGCAGTGTCACATCCCGTTCGTACTGGATGCATTCTGTGTTGACCCACTTGCCGCTTCCTCGTTCGATTTACGTGGAGGTGTGTCATGACCGATTCCCGATCTAGTGCCTTGACTAGCGCAAGCGCCAGGATTGTAGCGGCCTATGTAAGCAATAATGCCGTGCATGTCGGCACCCTTTCAATTTTGATACCTGCTGTGCACGAAGCACTTGACGGTCTGGGGCGTCCTACTGCTTACGAACCAGCGCCGTTGGCTGGCAGCGTCTCTATTCGCCACACAGTGACGAGAGACTACATACTCAGTCTGGAGAATGGAAAGCGGTACAGGGTCCTCACACGACATTTGAGGAAATTCGGCCTTACGCCCGAGAAATACAGAGAGAAGTGGGATCTTGCGGTGGACTACCCGATGACTGCGCCGAGCTATTCCGAGGTCCGTTCGCGACTGGCGAAACGATCTGGGTTGGGCAGGAAATTCGCGGACCTCGTTTCCGGTGAACTCCAGGCCTGAAGTGAATTCGGTTGAGCGCAGTGGCGGGTTGAGGCTGGCGCTTCACTGCTCGGAGAGATTTCGCCAACGTCGCCAACCCTCCTGATGCTAACGTCGTGGACGTTCACCCTCTGAGCCATCATCAACTGGTTCGGCGCCAGGTCACCACTACTCGACACCCTTACTCTCCGCTCACTTGCTCAGTGCTCCTAGTCATTGTGGAGTTGAAGCACTGGGCCGCGCCCCAAAATGGTGTGTTTTGGCGTGGAATGATGTGTACGTACCCTCGTACCATGAATGGCCGGGTTTGAATTCGGTGTGTCTGGTGCACGGAAATGCTCGGTATCGTTGATTCAGATTTTATTCGGTCGGACAAGCTCCAGGATATGCTTGCCCAATACAGCTTCGCATCATTCGTAGTCAACGCGACTGGTGATGCAGGAAGTCGTTCGCTGATTAACGCGGCTGACATGCTGATCGTCGAAACAGATCTGCTTCCAGTGGTGCTGTCGCTACGCCGAGAGTTCCGGAGCGAGCTCAGGTCGACGGATGATTTAGACATTGCGGTCCCGTTCAGTGAGTCTCCTGGGGCGGGCTATTACGTTGTGATGCGGCCTTCTGTGATGAGAGGGAGGCCGGATTTGCGCTTGTTCACGGTGCAGCTGGGTTTCGAGCCCGAGGCACCAAACTTCGCTGGTCAACCGCGGTTTCCCGAATTCAAGCTTGTTGGCTGAAATGCTCTGCGGCTGGGTCTCGGGTTGTGTCAGGAGTTCAGAGTGAATAATCAGTCGGCGAGATACAAATGGCGGTCGCCAGAAGACGTAAGTCGGAGGACTCGGGTTCCGGAGTTGGACTTCCGGGTCGCTGAGGATCATCTCAGCGGGTTTCAGAAGATCGTCGTTTTCGCGGTTGTTCCGTCGTTAATATTATGGAGCATTGTCTGGCTCGTAGTATCAGGGCACTATCTATCAGCAATCGCTGTTGGTGGGACTTCGGTTGCAAGCGGGATTGTTGGGTGGTTCTTGGCTATCGCCATGCGCTAGCCCGGCTTTTCTGGTCGGGCGGTTGAGGCGACCCAGTACACGCAGTGCTCTCACCCCGGCCCGACCATTGACGAGAACCAAGTAGCGAATGTCTCCATAAGTCGTTCGCCGCGTTCTGTCGACCGCACGAATATTCGTCGCCTATCTTGGGCGTCCGGGCTGCGTTCTATCAGTCCCATAGTTTGGAGTTCATTCAAGCGCCTTAGTGCGGTTGTCTGAGACGAACCAGAGGCCGAACACAGGTCGCTGACGGTGACCGGCTTGCCGCGCAGAGTAGAGTCGCGCAGGTCGAGCAACATGTTCCAGACGGGGTCCTCAAACAGCTCAGGTCCGAAAAGGGCATCGCGTCGCTTGCGCGCTGCCAACAGCAATGATGCCGTATCAAGAGGCGTTGCCGCCTCAGCTCTCTGCGCTGCGTCTGGTTCAGAGCAGCGGCGGATCGCATCGAGCAGTTCAGGCCCCCCCACTGGCTTTGGGAGGAAATCGGCAACACCCAGGCGCAGCGCGGCGAGCAGATTGTCGACACTTGCATGTCCGGAGAAGACGATGCAGCGCAGGCGCGCGCCGTGTGATGTCTGCTTGACCTTCCGCAGCAATTCGAGCCCGCTGAGGGGGCCGATCGCAATGTCCGTCACGAGGTGTGAGATCGTTGGATCAGTATTGAGTGCCTGGAGGGAGTCGATTGCATTGTGACGAACGACTACCGTCAGGCCACTTATCCTGAGGAAATCGGCTAGCTCTTCCGCCAATGGCTCCTCATCGTCTACGAGGAGCACCCGGGTCTTGGAGGTCATTCGTCTACTCGGTGGTTACGGTGCAAGAGGTGTGTTATCCGTTCCTGCAACCAGGCAGGATCGAAGGGCTTTTCTACAATGAGGTCGGCTAGCGCCTCGCTACTATTCGCCCTCAGGTCCGGCACGCCGGTCATGAGGACAAGCACTTTGGGGCGCTGTTGAACTGGCAGGCTCAGCGCGAAAGCAATCAGGTCGTCGCCGCTGCCGCCCGGCATTGCTCGGTCGGTGAGTAAGCAACTGACTGGCATACCCTCCGTCAAAACGGCGACAGCCTCATGGTACGTATGGCTGGTGACTGTTCCCCAGCCAAAGGCCACGAATAAGTCTCCAAGCTCAGTAACCAGGTCAATTTCATCGTCACAGATCAGTACTGTCTCGGCGGGTTTTCCTCCAATCATGCTGCCACCGGAACCTCGATGGTAAACACCGCTCCCTCCGATTCGTTTGCTGCGACCAATGAACCGCCCATGTCTTCAATCGACCGTCGGCTGATAGAGAGCCCAAGCCCCATACCCACCCCCAACTTGGTGGTCGCAAAGCTTTCAAACAAGCTCGGCAGTATCGCCGGTTCGATTCCACCCGCATTGTCGCGCACTACAATGACGAGTCTCTCCCCACACTCGACGGAGATTCGAACAACGCCATCGCCGCCGGTAAGGGAACGGCCGACAAAAGCGTCCCGAGCGTTGAGCAACAGGTTCGTTACCGCAACTTCAAACAGGGTCGAATTGCCGGCAACCAGCGGCTCGGTGGCGCAAAAAAAGTCCGTATGGATGCGCATGTTGGCGACAGCGAACTGTTGCCCAACCAAACTGATGCAGGTGTCGATCGATTTGCGGACGTTGAAGATGCCCTCGGCCTTGTTTGGTAGGGCAAGCTTCCTGATGTTGCTGATGATGCGTGCGGCTCGGTCTACTTGGTCGTCGATTCGGTTGAGCTTTTGATTGGCGGCGTCCGCCGCCCCCTTGGCCAGCAGCATTCTGGCATTTAGCGAAGCCATTTTGATCGTTGACAGGGGCTGATTCAGCTCATGTGCGATCGAAGATGACAGCTCACCCAGAACGATCAGCCTGCCAGTCTCGATGGCTGCCAGCTGCGCATCGCGCTCAAGGGAGTTGTCGTTTAGCGCATACAAGGTTGCTGAAGCACCAGACCAGGCAAACGTGTTGCCGCTGCATTGGAAAGAGCGTCGACCTTTCGTCAGCGTCTCGATCGAAATGACGCCGCTGCCGCCGGGAGCGCTCGCTGTCACCAGGTCTGGCAGAAGCGGGAACGGTTCCTGCTGTCCCTGGGAGACGCCGAACGCCTTTTCAGCGGCACTGTTGCAGTAAGCGATGGTTCCGTCGGCCAAGACGACGATGATCGGTGAGCGCAGGGTATCGAGTAGGTTTATTGTACTTCGCTGTCGGTCGTAATCGTCGCGGCGGAGGCTCTGAACTTCGCTCAGGACACGACGCGATCGCTTAACCTGCACCACCAACGACAAAATAAGTGCGACGGCAGACGCCCACAAACCGGCAAATGGAATTGCCGGATCGGTGGTGGACAGCAGTGTCGCCCGCTGCTCGATGTCCGAGTTGTAGATGGTGGCGTCGCGCAGGATCTGCTGAAGCGTAACCCTGAAGCCGCCGATTTCATTTGCCACCGCCGCTGAGATTTCTCCACCCTTAAGCTCCGCCATTTCCGACGGATAGAGGCGAAAAGCAGCCGATAAGTTTCGGTATGTCTCATTTAAAGCAGCTCTATACGGCCCAATGAAAGTCAGCATGTCAGTTTCACTGGAATTTGCCAATACATCGAGACGAGATGCAAATATTTCAGCACGCAGAAGGACTTTTTCGCCGTCACATATTTTGTTTTGGATGCATGCAGATATGGCTGCATCTAGGGTATTAAACTCGAGTGCAGTCTGAAAAATAATCCAGGATGATGTGCGGACGGTTAGGTCAAGCTCATTCCTCTGCGAAAGGTAGCTTTGGTATACCCATACAGTCGACACAATCATCATCATGCCGAGCGCAGTTACGGCGACATACCATAGTATAGAAGTTTTAATCAACATGGAACCGAATAGAATCGATCTGCCAAACCATTCGTGTGATGTAAATTTGTGGTGTGGGCTGCGGCATCTGATCAAGTGGGTACATGAGCCAGTAGGGCCCTTTCTCAAAGACCCTGGGCGGCGCGCCGTTGATTCTTGTCGTAAGGATTACATCATAATCGGTCCAATCCTTGGCCGGGACCGAAGCGCTATAGTCGTTCAAAGCGTGTAGTTCCGCGGAAACTGCGTTCCCCGGGCCCAGCTTCGCCAAGGTGCCGAGTTCTGGGCCGACAAATGATGTCATACCTGACGTCCACGGGGTCTTGATAACAAGGGTTGTCTGCGGCAGCTCATCCAGTTGCGGCAGATCGACGACCGTCTCATGCACCACACGTCCGTCTGCGACCCAGGTAAGCCGCAGTTCAGCGGCATTTGTACCCGGCGCAACGAGCAGCGCTAGGGCAACGACAAGGGTCGACCGACGGAACCCGGTCCGGAAATGATAGCTCATCTTATATCGTCCGAGCGTTGACACTGCTGGCAACACTAGCCGGTTTCGCACCGGAATGGTTGCGATACTTGCGCCATAATGAAGCAGATCGCTTTTGCATGAGCGAGTGGTGCCAAATTCGTATCGGGTATGGAGTGCTTGCGCGTTCTGTAACCGCGACGATGCAGAGCCGCCGCGAGGCCGGTAATCCGGGCGCTTGACGGCAATCTCCGGCCGACAACGGGTTCAAGATGGACTGATTAATCCTTTCGCGCTCGTGCGGACCTGCAACTATGGGGGCACATTGACCGTGAGAGATTTTATGAAGACACAGAGTGTCCGGGCGGCAGGTGGCCCAACTCGGAATGGCGAGTCGCGCTCCCCAGCCATTGATAGCGGCTACAACCGGGCGGAAACGCAGGCGGAACGTGAGCCACGTCCAGCGACTAACCAGATGCTGGCGTTGGTTGGTACGGGCCTCTGGGCAGCCGCAATCGCTGTCGCGCATCTGCTTCCGAATCTGGATCGGCTGGTTTCGGCGGAGTTTTGGACGTCGATGCAATCGGCTCAAGCTGTGTTCGTCGCAGCCCTGCCCCTAGTCGTTGTTCGGCTCATGGGCAGCATTAGAAGTCGCATGGACGACTTCGAAACGGCGTCGGAAAGGCTCGCAGCCAGCATTGAACGGTTCTCTGAACCAGCGTCGTGGGCGGGCAGTAATATATTGCCAATCCGCAGTGCGGTCAGCAGTGAGCTCAAGGCGCTGAATGAACAGCTGAACCGTAGCCTTGACAAGACAGTTGAGATCGAAAGCCGGATTCGCCGAGAGGTTGAGGCGCTTGAGCGAACCTTTTCTGACAACGAGCTACGTCTGAGCACTCTGGTGCATGAGCTGTCGTTGCAGCGCGACACTGTGGTTGGTGCGACCGAGCAGGTACGGAGCGTGGTGAAGGAGTCGCGCGAGGCGATGAGCAGCGAGTTGCTCGATGTCAGCAGGCAGCTCATTGAGTCAGGCAATTACGTCCGCGGTACACTTGAAGAAGTCAATATTGACATCACCGCCATCTTGGCCGGCGTGGCGGAGGGCATGGCGCAGAAGGTTAATGACGTTGTCACCCAACGGATCGATCCCGTTGTGATCCGGCTTGACGAAGGTTTACGGTCGGCCGGCGAACTTATGTCGGCTGGCGCAACGAGCGTTAGGGCTGTGCTTGAAGGTCATCAAGACGAGTTGCGGGCAGCGTTGAGCTCGGCGCTGGATCGGCTCAATGATGTGATGGACGCGCGGTCCAATTCGGCGATGGAGCACCTCAAGGGCGCCGAAGACTTCATTAGCCAGGGATTGGACGGCGCGGCAACGCGGCTCGAAGGTCGTCTGCAAAGCAGTTCGGCCGAATACCTGCGCGTTGTCGCTTCCGGTAGCAATGAGATATCGGCGGAGGTCGAGGAGTCCTGGGGCAAGGCAGGTGAGGCGTGGGTCGCGCGGATCGAGCAGATTAACGACGACGTCAGTCGCCGCATGGCTAAGCTCGAGGAGATGACTGGGCAGCTGCAGGGCAGCCTAATGCCGGCTCTGGATCAGGCGGGCGATCGCATTTCTGCTGCTGTGCAGATCACCGATACCCTGCAACACAGTGCGGGGCAGTTGCATCACACGCTGTCGGTCGATGCGCTGGGACTAGCAGATAAACTCACCATGGAGTTGACGGGCTTTCAGCGTCAGCTGGTCCAGGCCGGCCAGGAACTATCCGTTCGGATGGCGGATACGCTTGAAGGCTCTCTCGAGTTGGTTGATGACCGTGCAAACCATTTGACGTCAGCGCTACAGGCGATGCGTGACACGATCAGTATGTCGACAGACAAGTTCAGCATCGCGACGGCCGAGCATAACCAGCTCAACTCGCGCATCGCCGATGAATTGTCGGCAATTGTCGAAAACGGGATTCAGGAACTGTCGGCGCGTCTCGGCTCGGAGTTGGCCTCTATCGAGCGTGGACTTGATGCGGGAGCGGACCGTTATGGCGCGTTGCTGAGCCAGCACTCCCAGCAGCTTGCGTCCACGCGGGAGGCTTCACTACAAAGCGATCGCCAGCGGTTGGCGCAAGATACCTCAGCCATAACCGCTGCCATAGCAGCGGCCACTGAGCAGCTCCGGTCGGTCTTTGCAGGTGCCGTCGATAAGCTGCAGCAAGAGGTTCAGCAGGACGAAGCGCGTCTCGAGTCATCGTCAAGGCGGGCCGCCGATCACATTGCGCAGGGCGCGCGGGCGGCGACAGCCGACCTTACAAGCTCGGCACAGGAAATCATCACGGGCGTAGCTACTCAAATGGAGGCCGCAAAACGCGATTTCAGCGTTGCGGCGGCGGCAGCGACTGTGCCGCTGGATCGAGTCATATCTGAGTTGGTGAATGGATTCTCTGTCCGTACCGCGTCCTTCCAGAGTGCACTGGACGGACGGACACGTAGCTTGGAGGACGCGGTTGCGGACGCCACGCATCGGATTGAGGACCAAGCCGGCCGGATGCAGCGGGTCGTGACGCAGAAGGTCTCGAGCCTTGAGCTCTTCCTGGTAGGGGGTAACGAACAACTGGAAACGGCGCTGGAACAGCACTTGGTGCGCCTAAAGGCCATAGCCGAGGACGCGGATGTCAAGCGTGCACAGGAAGTTGAGCGGCAGGTCAATGTCATCGAGACTGTGCTGGAGGCGCGTGGGCAGGTGCTCGAAGCGATCATTCGATCGCGCGGGCAGGAGTTCACTGACCGACTTCACGCCGCTTCCCACGAGTTTGAACAGACGCTGGCTGATACCGGCACAAAGATAAGCAGCGACATTGCCGCGGGAACCGCAAAGCTTGCGGCGGACTCCGAAGACCAGCTTGGCAAAGTGCGCGAAGAACTGAGGGCGCTTACGGTCGGACTCAGAGGGTCGATCTCAGATGAGACGACGATGCTGCGCGGAGAACTGGAGTCTTTCGCGGCCGACATCGCGCGCCTGCTTGAAGGGGAGAAATCCGGGCTGCTCACGGCTTTTGATGCAAGAGTAGCAATTCTGGACAAGGTCATATCGAGTGGTATCGAGGAGGTCGGGCGAGTGGCTGAGCGCGAAACCGATGGTCTGCTCGAGCGGATCGGTGGCGGGACGCAGAGCCTGCGGGCGGCGCTCGACGCTGAGACCGAGAAACTCAATCAGGGGCTGACGTCCAGCATTAAACAGATGCGTGAAACGATCGGCGAAGCAACTGCTTCGGTCGGATCCTTCCTCCGCCAGTCCAACCGCGACCTCGAGACAACAGTGTCTCGTTCAACCGAAGCGTCGGCGGAAACCTTGGCGCAGGTTTCGGCAAAGCTGGTGAAACAGGTTTCTCAGACGGTCGACCAGGTGCAGCAGAACCTTAGCAGCAGCAGTGAGGCTGTATTGTCGAGGTTGGCCAGTCAGGAAAAATCGGCGGTGAGGCGTATCGAGCAGGCCACGCAGCTTGTTGAGGAAAGCACACGGCGGGCTGCCGAGGTGACCGTGGATCGATTGGTGGCCCTCAATGGCGTGGTAACTCAATCCATCGGGAACGGAAGCTCGCGTCGGGGTAAGAACTTAAAGTTGGAATCCGAGACCCAAGAGTAGGGGATGTATGGTGGAAAATATTCGGCGCGTTCGTGTTGCGGTCCACCTCCTCTCTGCAACGTAGATTGTGGCTGGTGACGTGAATGCTATCGAGGGTTCAACGAGTAATAGTGGTCGCAATGTTTGCTATTGCGGCGACAATATTTATTGCAAAACCAATAGCTGACTTAATCATGCCAAGGTTCGAAATAAAGATTTCGGTGGAGGCTTTGCCGGGGCAAGATCAAGATCAGCTGCCGAACAGCGGTAAGGTTGATCCCCGTCGGACAGCAACAGATTCGGGAGAACCGTCGCTGCTACGAACCAATGTCCGCGTGGTGAAGGTTGTGCGCGTAGGACCGGATGGCCTTATGGATCTGCGGCCCTATCGGCGGGGCGAGGTTGATGAGGAACCGCAGGTCGCAGCTCAGCCTGGGGGGGCGCGTTAGGTTCGCACACTGTTTTTCGCGTCGCCAATAGAGCGGGGTAGCCGGACTCGAGATTTCGCGGTGTTGGCGCTTTGGATTGAGGGCGTGCTTGAGGCTCTTGGCGAAAGGTGTAGCGAGAATGCCGATTTGAGCATCGCCGCGCAAAGCGGTGTTGAGGCGAAATCTGACCAAAGTCAGTGTCTCCCTAAAGTCTGGGGAGCTGACAATCGGCCGCAATGACAAGGTGCTATGAACGTAGGTTGCTAGGGCGCCGAAGCCATTGCGGCAGCATGATACCAACCTGCGCCCCTGCAGCAGGCCGGGGGGGCGTTGCGCTACTGCCCCTCGCTGGCACAACAGGTTACGCCCCCCTTAGAACGAGCGGGAGGGCAGCAACACCCGGCAATTCGTGATTGAGACCGTCTGTTCCGCCTTGAATACCATAGGTCCGCTCTGCAACTCTTGCTCACCCATCTGATGGGGCGACTGAGTGCACTATGCGCAAGCACATTACGGCACGTTTCGAGGGGGCAATTGTATTCACGGCGGTGCATTAATTATGAAAATGTATTCATCGTGGTGCCGAAACGCAAATTGTACTTTCCTTGATCGCATTAACCTGACGCTGCGGTGATTCTTGCGGGGGGGGGTAGCTTCGAAATCGGAACCCCAGATCAACCCGAGACAATGCGACAAGGGCGCTTGCAGCAAACTCAAGTGGCGCACTGCATGGTCACGCCGCGGTCCGTGCACAAGCAAGGTGGGGGTGAGAGTGCGTTCTAGGCCAGTTAATACAATTGGGGACTTGCGACGCTCTGGTGGAGCGCTTGAGTACTGCTGCAGCCGGTGTGGCGGCACTCGGTTGTTTACCCCGGCGTCGTTGCCGTTCGGGAACTTGCAGTCGGTCGCCACCGTCGTAATTACCCACCCCTTCGGCAGGCCGCGTTTTGACCGTTCTGGGCGCGTTCAGGCGAGGGTAGCGAGGATGACGTCGAAGGGATTTGCGCCTTTG
>Ga0247834_1008069_pt1 | contig 10796 bp, 14 predicted proteins | sample LaCruzMarch2015__8_FD_187118 | JGI IMG/M metagenome (GOLD analysis project Ga0247834, IMG submission 187118) | Freshwater microbial communities from meromictic Lake La Cruz, Castile-La Mancha, Spain - LaCruzMarch2015_12m | ecosystem: Environmental > Aquatic > Freshwater > Lake | place: Spain... | reverse complement strand
GACATCCTTCGATTTCGACCGGCGGCGATAGCGGCGGCGTCCATCGAGACGCTCCTCATGGAGACCATGGGGCCAGATGGTGTTGGTGCGCTAAGCCCACAGCTCGATGCCTGGCGCGGGCTCTTCTCGCCCGACGGCGTCGCCCGGCGGGCGGTCAACAAGACCCTCGACGTCTTCGCCGATGCTGGCGCCGCCGACCTGTGGTCCCTCCGCCGAATCGCACTTGAGCAGCCCGTGAAGAGCAGGCTGCACCTCCGGGTCCTCGCGGAACGGGCCAACAGCCGCCCCCCACATCGCGACGAGCACCTCTTGCTCCTGCAGCGCGCCGGTGAAGGGGAACTCATCGACCTCATCGCCCGCGTCGGTCGTGCCCTGCGGCTCCCCCGCCTGCTCGATGGCGACCTGCCCCAAGAACATGTCCATGCCTTTGCAGAGCTGGTCGCCGGTGCCGGCCCTGTGCTGGCTCACGGCGGCCTTGGTGCGCTGGTGGACGCGGCATTGGTGGCAGCACGACCTCCGCGGCGAGCACAGGCAAAGCATCGCCCAGCGCCACTGGAGGATGCGATGACCGCGGCGTTGCCGCCGATACCGCTGCCGAGTGTGCCTGGATGTCGTTTCCTCGCGACGGTGGGCGAGATCATCCAGGAGGGCGAATCGATGCATCACTGTATCGGGACGCGAGCCCGCGCCGCTGTGAGGGGTGATGCGTTTCTCTTTCACGTCGAACTCGGAGCCGAACGCGCGTCCGCTGAGCTGGACACCGCCGGCCGGGTCGTCGAGGTCTCCGGGCCCTGCAACACGCGCAACGCGGCCTGCGACCATGCCGTGAAGGTCCTGAAACGCTGGGGGCGCAGCTTCTTCCTGAACAGGCTCGACGAGGTCCCGTCGACGACAGATGGGGTTGGGGCGGTCACCCCGTAACGCCCAAAATGCCTGCGACAGGATGTGTCGCATGGTGCCGCAATGCTTTTCACCATGAACAACGACGACAACGACATCGAAGAGTCCGAAGACGCACCCCAGGTGCCCACCATCGTCGCGACCGATCCGGCCGACCTCGCGGGGTGCGATCAATTTGTGTCGACGGCCAACATCGCACCGAACGGCATCCTGATGGACACCTTGACCGGGCGCGAAATCGACATCCGTGCCATCGGCGAGGACCTCGGCACGTTGCTCATGCTTGTGCGCGAGCCCACTCCTGCCCAGCAGACGACCATCGACTGGCTCACGGCTCAGGTGCAGGAGAAGCGTGGGGTGGCGGTGCTCGTGAAGCGGGTCGAGAAGCGGCATGTCCTTCCCTCACCCCAGGCCATCGACCTCCGCGTTGCTGCTGACGCCTGGGACCATGTCGTCGGCCTTGTCACGGTCCTCCTGGACGAGTTCAAGGCGCCGACCTCGCTTCGACGACGAATGCCCATGACACCCGCCGCGTGGCGGGTGCGGTGGCTCTCCGTCGACCCGAGGCCCGCCCCGATGATGCGCACCATCAAGGAGGTGCTCACGGGCAAGCGGGTCTTCGTCGGGGCGCGTCTCCCCGCCGCTGCAGAGAGCTGGCACATGGAGGCGGACTTCGAAGTGTGGAGCGCCGGAGCCCAACTCGTCTTTGCCGGCGACGGTGACAGCGCCGAGGTTCTGCTCATTGAGCAGATGACCGACCCTGCGCCCATCGAGGTCCTCCGTCAGCCAGAGGTCATGGCCCACGACCCCCGGCCGTTCGACGGCAAGATATCATTCATCACCGACGTCGAGACCGCCGCCCGTCGCATTGCCGCCCTGCACCTGCTCCACGAGGATGACATGACGACGGAATTGCTCATCGAGCAGTGCGCCCTCAACCAGACGGTGGCGGTCGCCGTCCCCGGTGGCGGCAGGAGCCCGAATGAGCACCGTCGACTCACCCTCGGGATGGCGGTCAACAAGCTCCTGGGCAAACAGGTCTTCGACCTGGTGACCCGTGAATGAGGGCGCGCTGTTCCGCACCTGCGTCGACGGCCTCGACGTCGCATTGGGCGGCGGCTTCGGTCCTGGTGTGCACGTGGTGCTAGCGCGCCACAGTGCGGGGAGCACCACGCTGGCGCTTCAGGTCACGGAAGGCGCCATCGAGAAGGGGCGGCCCGTCCTGCTGGTGGGCGATGACGACTTCCTGCTTGGCGCACCTCGCCGCCTCGCTGCACTTCGCGCCGGTGTCGGACTTCACCCCGACGGCGCCGTTCGTGACGCCCCTGAGGGCATGCACGAGGCTTGGGCCAGCGTCGCGCAGGGGCTGATGTTCGGTCTGTCGACCGCTACCGCGTCGAACCAGGACGGAGTCGAAGTGGGCGCGAGGGTTCTCCAGGAGGTCGAGCAGCGCCGCCCTGCCCTCATGGTCATCGATGGCGTCCAGCCCGCGCAGATGGTCGTCGCCGAACGCGGAGCGTCCCTGTTGGCCGCCGCCCGCGTCGTCGCCGACACTTGGGGAATCCCTGTGATCGTCACCGGGCACCTGTCATCGAGACTGCCGCGCCAGGTTTTCGAGGTCGCGGGAAGGCGTCCGACCATGGACGACGTCGGCGAGCATCGTGGGCTGTTTGAGGGAAGCGCCGACACGTTGGTGCTGCTGAATCGGTCGTCGGTGGACCTCTACGACGACAGCACGCGGACGCCGGAGGGCGTTTTGGCAACGCTGGTTCACCGTCAGGAAGCCGCTGTTGAAGCTGACTTCAGGTGGAGCCGCATGGCCACGCGATTTCTCTAGGGCCAGTCGAAACTGACCACGCTCGCGCACAACACCTGGGTCACGACACCAGGCTCAACATTGACCTCGTGCCGCCCGGCGGGTGAGCGTAGCTGCCCCAGCGAGGCCGAACTCGAGTTCTCGCGTAGGTGGCGCGCCGAGCGGCTGTAGGCGGCTTGCCTTGAGCTCAAACGCCAAAATCGGGAGTTAAGATCGTGCGTGATCCATTGCTGACGGAACTTGAGAAAATGCTTCCTGCGATCGGGCTGCGCGCCGCGCGATTCCGGCCAGGGCTCCCGCCGCCGCAGCAGCTTGTCGAGGCTGAGGACATCGCGACGAGTGCACGGGTGCTCTTCGCCATTGCCCCCGGTCCGCTGGTCGCCGCATCGATGCTGCTTCCCGCGCCGCCGGTACCACTGGAAGACCTCGCGAGCATCGCCGGCGAAATGAACGCTCGCTTTCCGCGCGCCCGCATCCAGGTGCGTGAGGGTCCCGCCGACCAAATGTTCGCCAGTTTCGAGAGCGCGCATGCACTCAATCCCGACGCACCAGTCCTTCATGCCAAGGCCATCCGCAGGATGGTCGACGACCTGCTCTTCGCAGCGCGCGCAACCGCCCTGATGGAGCCTGTGGCGATGAACACCGACGGGCTGCTTCAAACGTACTCGGGCACCGACGCGGACAAGCATGCGCAAGTGCGCACGATCCTTGGCGCCAACGCGGCCAACGAAATTCGCGAACTGACTGCGCTCGGCGGCCCTGTGCTTATCGTCGATGAAGACGACCTTCCCACGATGCTCCTCGCAGTGCGCGACGACACACTCGTCGTCCACGTGCGCCAGCAGACCGATCTTGAGTTCGCAGCACTTGCGGAGCTGGCGGCAGCGGTACACCAAGAGATTTCGTTCGGCCGTGTGCTCCTTGGCGGCGCCACGCACGGCGTCGTGGTCTTCGAATACACCCACCGTCTGCCCGAGAACGTCGAAGAGTTCGACGTGCTGCACGCCATCGGCGGCGCAGGAGCCCTCGCGGCCTGCTTTTCGTCGCACCTCGAATAGAGGGGCGAGGGACGAGGACCCTGGCCATCGCCCACATCAGCCGGCAGGGGAGAACGCGCATTCGCAGGCAGAGATGCGGCCATCGCCGATGGGGTTGAATGGCCGCGGGTCCGGCACGTCGATTCGCAAACAGAAGTCTTCGCAGATTGACGGCAGGACCTCGGAGACAGCGCCACCACCGGTACACACGCAGGTGGAGCGGACGCCGTCCGACGTGTAGGTGCCCTCGTCAAAGTCGCCCCTCGCACACATCGATGTGCAGGTATCTGCGGGTTCTTCGGCACAGCTGCTCAGGACGAAGGCCGCGGTCATGCCGATCACGACGGAGAACCGTTTTCCAAGGCGGGTGCGGCCAATGCGCCCCGTCGCTCTCCGGGTCTTTGTCGTCATGGAGTTTCCCCTTCGCGGCAATGGCAAAAGCACCCGATCACATTGTCACGTTCGTTCCGACCTCGCGCCACCGCAGAGACCGCAGAACGCCCCTCACGACCTCCAGGAGTGGTCTTCCGCCAAGCGCGACGAACGCGACGACGTCGCCAGCGGAGTGGGTGCTGTCGTCGTCATCGGGGGGGATGATTGAGCCCTCCAGAGAGAGGACCAGGGCGGTCTCGCCGTCGGCAACCTCGATGCTGCCGACGCCGTCCCGGGTGCCACCGCCAGCCTCGATGACGACGCGACGGTCGGCGTACTCTTGGGCGGGGATGACCCTGGGCCCGGCCACGACCGTCACCACCCTTGCGGCAATGTCCGATGCGTCGGCGCTTTCTGCCGCCCACGACTGTCTTGGTCCCTCCGGCCGCTCTGAGGTCAGCGGCTCCGGGTGCTCGAGCAGGCCGAAATCGGCGAGTCCCTCGGCAAGGATCGCTTCAAGGGAGCGCTCCCCGAGCTGCCAGGTCAGCCACCCAACACTCATGGCGAAGGTCTCGCCATCGACGGTGAGGGCCAGTCGTGCGCCGACGCGAATCAACGGCGCAGAATCGAAGACTTCATGCATCGACATCGACGACGAGAGGGCCGTGTGTTCGCGGACGACAACCGGCCCGCCAAACGCCTCACCCAGGCGCTGACCGAGTTGGGGAAGGACTTGCGTGCCCTCCGGCCCACCCTCGATGTAGTTGACCCCAATGGACTCGACCAGGACTTCACTGACCCACGCGTCGCCGTACTTGGTGCCGATGCGAATGCCGGCACAAGGTCGTCCCAGAGGTTCCTTGACCAGCTGACGAACGCTGTCGAGGGTCAGGCCGTGCATCTTCGCCAACAGCGCGAGCATCGCCGGGGGCCGCGCCGCCATGAAGAAGAAGTCGACGCGGCCCTCGTCTTCGGTCTGCCCCCACCACCAACCGCCTGGGCCACCGAGCTGCTGCAGCGACCTGAGCATCATCTCACCCCAGCGATCCGCGACGGTGCGGTCGATGGGCGTGTTCAGGGAAAACGACAACGTCCCTGCCGCACTGGCGGAGTGGTCATCGACGGGTTCTCGCGGATCGGCTTCCACGAGGCGTGGTGCCTCGACCAAGGTCACACTTCGACCATCAACACCGACCACCGTCCTGCTCATCGCGTTCCCCCTGTCCCGAGTCGCCACGGGCCCGTGCACGATAGCAGGAGCTCACGACCTTTCATCGCCACCGCGGTACCGGGTCTGCACTTGGCGCTTGCATTCGCAGCGACTTGATGTATACTCGGCTCAACATCAAGAGTGCGTGAGGGCCGGGCCCGTATGCAACGCACACCAACCCACGCGAGCCCCTTTCTCGCGTAACGGTGGGAATCCCCGGAGATGTGGAGTGGGGATATGGACAGGCAAGCCCAGTACAACCGACAGCACCTGACGAACTCGCCAGGGCTTCATGCTTCGCCAATCCGCGGCGAAGACGACGTTGACGTCGTCGTCATCTTGGCGACCATCGCGCTGCAGCCACCGCATCGGCCACCCTGCTGAACGCGTCCGGGCCTGGATTCCTCGTATCCGGGGCCGGATATCCCTGGCCCGCCCATCGGCCCGGCCGGGCTTCACCACCATCGGAAATGCCTTTCCTCGTCCAGCACGGCGAGGGCCGTGTTCGTGTGTTTTCTACAACAGTAAATGATCACCCTTGGAGATACCCATGACTGCTTCGACTCGCGCCATCCCGTTTCAGAATGACTTCCTCTTCACCTCGGAGTCGGTCACGGAGGGTCACCCCGACAAGGTTGCCGACCGGGTCAGCGATGCGGTTCTCGATGCTGTGCTCGCGGCGGACCCCCAGCCCGGCCGGGCCCGGGTGGCTGTCGAGACGCTCCTGAAGACCGGCCTCTGTGTGGTCGCCGGCGAGCTGCGCACCACCGCCCACGTCGACATCGCGGCCATTGCCCGCAAGACCATCACCGACATCGGCTACGACTCAAGCGACAAGGGCTTCGACGGAAAGACGTGTGCACTGCTGGTCGCGGTCGAGGGCCAGGCTGACGAGATTGCCCAGGGTGTGGATGCGACTCCCGGTCGCGAACAGGGCGCCGGCGACCAGGGGCTGATGTTCGGCTTCGCCTGCGACGAGTCGCCCGAGCTGATGCCCCTGCCCATCTCACTCGCCCACCGCCTGACCCGGGCCCTGTCCGATGCTCGACGAGGACCCCTGCCCTGGCTCCGTCCCGACGGCAAGAGTCAGGTCACCGTGCAGTACGTCGACGGCAAGCCCGCCTTCATCGACACGGTGGTCCTCTCGGCCCACCACGCTCCGCACATCGGCCTTGAGGAACTGCGCTGCATCCTCATTGAGCAGGTCATCAAGCAGCACCTGCCGGCGGCGCTGCTGCGCAAGGAGACCCGCTTTCTCGTGAACCCTGCTGGCTCCTTCGTCCTCGGCGGACCCGCCGCAGACACTGGCCTCACGGGGCGGAAGATCATCGTCGACAGCTACGGCGGCATGGGGCGCCATGGTGGAGGTGCGTTCTCTGGCAAGGACCCCTCCAAGGTCGACCGCTCCGCCGCCTACCTCGCGCGCTGGATCGCCAAGAACATCGTCAAGGCAGGGCTCTCGCCCCGATGCGAGGTGCAGCTCGCCTATGCCATCGGGCAAGCCGAGCCGGTCAGCGTCTACGTCGACACCTTCGGGCAATCTACCGTCGACCCAAAGCGCATCAGCGACGCGGTCAAGGCCGTGTTCCGCCTCAAGCCCGCCGAGGTCATCGAAGACCTGAAGCTGCTGCGGCCCCTCTACGGGCAGACCGCATCCGGCGGGCACTTCGGCCGGGACGCCTTCACCTGGGAGCAGACCGACAAGGCCGACGCGCTGCTCGCCGAGGTGTCCCGATGAGCGCTTCCAACATCCCGCCTGGCTACGTGGCTGAGCCGGGGTACCCCCACGTCGTCATCCGCTACATGGCCGCCGCCTATGGTCGTGTCGAGTTGGTCTTCCGGTCCAAAACGGCACCCGCAAACGGCTGCAGCGCCATCGCCGTCGATGCGGCGGCGCCACCGCCGGGGGAGCCCATGTCCGCCGAGACGAGGGCGGCTGTTCTTGAGGCCACCCATGCCCTCGTCAAGCTGAGCCGCATGCGCTGTTGCGCCGTCTTCTCCCCTTGCGATGTTGTGTTCTGTGAGCCGGGGGGCGTGACCGTGAACGGCACCGAGCCCCCGTCAGGCGGGATCCGCTACGACCGCGTGATGAACACGGTGACCGCTCCGAAGACGGGGGTCGACAATGGGTGACGCCAAAGACCCACCCACACGTGAGGCCTACCTCGCGTGGCTCGACCAGGAGATCGCGCGCCATGAACAGTCCCGGCTTGAGTTGCGAGCCAACCAGCACTTCGAGCGCGCCGCCGAACAGGAGTGCTATCGAACGGCCTATCAGCAGGCTCGCGTCCAGTTCGTGCGCATCACGGACGCCGCCAGCGCTGAACGGGGTGAGGGATGACCGACGACGGCTTGATGAAGCTCTACCGCGGTGCCGTCTTCGAGGTGCAAGGCGACCATGGCCGCATCCGCATCCTGCTGGACCAGGGGAACCCGACGCTGGATGCGTTCCTGACGCGGCACCTTGTGACCGACACCTGGGCGTTCATCACCGCCTGGAACCCGGGGGATGAGCGCCCATCGCCAGGGGAGAACCAGCGGGCCCAGCTGCTGCTCGAGGAGCAGGTCCGCGGCGCGGGCTGGTCCATGTGGCCCGGCGACGGCGCATCGCCCGACGGGGAGCACGTGGAGCCGAGCATCCTCATTGTCGGCATCGCCCCCGCAGCCGCCCGCACCCTCGGCCAGGCCTTCCGTCAGCGGGCCATCATCGTCGGCGCTGTGGGTCAGCCAGCAAGGCTCCTCGACCTGAGTCTGGACCTCGAACTGCTCAATCATCATCCGGAGAACAGATGACAACGAAGAAGAACCAGAATCTGGACGCTCACGGCTTCGACGCCTGGTTCACAAAGATCTACCGCGTTCCCTGCCCCATCGATGCCGGCTCGAGGGGTACGTTGGTCCGGGACGTGATCGCCGACTTCCGAAGCGCGCCCGGCTGGCTCCCCATGAAGGAGTCAGCGAACATGGCGTCATCGCCGCCGGCGAGTGCCAAAGGCAGCGAGGTCTGGTGCAGCCCCGCTCTGCCCACGATGATCACGGCGACGTTGCAACCGCCAAGGGTACAAGTGCTCGACAGGCTTCCCTCCCGGACTCCCTTCTTGGTCGTCGGGACGTGGGGTTATGGGTCGCTGTACTGGTTTCAGCGAACGGCGCGCGTCACCGCGATGCTCCGAATGCCCCTCGGGAGCCCCTACGCGACCTACGAGGACGACCTCGAAGATATGAAGCGGCGCCTCGACGTCGTCGCCATCCTGCTTCGTGAGGTGCCAGCGGGCAGCGTTGTCGACATCAGCGACAACATGGGGAGCGTCACCGTGCGCGTCACCACCCGGGGGCAAACATGGGAGGGCGAGCTCGATTGGGCGTCGATGGCCGACGACGTTCGCAGCGTGATTGCCGGGAGGGGCACCGACACGACTCTCAGCCCGGACACGTCTCCGCGGGCCGCATTTCGCGCTGTTTGGCTGGCGATGGAGCATCTCGCTGGTGTCATTCAGCAACACAACCCAGCCAACACTGTCGAATTCAAAGGGCCTGACGCACCACTCGACCTCGCTGCCAAAGGCGACCTGGCCGAGGACTCCGAGGCCGACGACGACGACGATGATGGTCAAGAGGACGAGGACGAGGACGAGAACGAGAACGAGGACGAGGACGAGGACGAGGACGAGGACGAGGACGAGGACGAGGACGAGGACGAGGAAGAGGAAGACGACGAAGACGACGAAGAAGACGAGGACGAAGACGAAGACGAAGACGAGGCAGCAGTCCCGACCGCGCTGCTCAAGGCGTGCAAGGCCGTCCCTGGCGGAGCTTCGCTCCGGTGGACCCTCCGGCTGCGGGACGGAACCAAGGTCTCTGGTTGGATGGCGCTGCCGTCAGACGCGTACTTGCGCGCCAACGAGACGATGACCTACAACGAGGGCGACCCCGGCTTCTCCATCGCGCCGAGCACGGACCTCGAGGTGTGCTGGCCAGCCGAGAACGAAGACGACCAGCTCTGCGTCTTCGACAGCGACGGCATGCTCCTGGAAGAGACAAACGTCGCCATCATCTTCGAACGCATGGTGGACAGCCTTGGCTTGCCCGGGTGGGCGAAGGGCCTCAGCAAAAGCAAGGTGGCCTTGCTGGCGAAAGTCCGTGAGGAGCTCGGCCTTCCATCGGACCGCTGACCGGGCCTACGCGTCAATACTTCCGCCGCTTCAGGCGATGGGGCCTCGTATGCGGTGCACGCGCTGAGCAGCAACCTTGACGGCGGCGCCGACAGCCCTGAGTTTTCGAGCGACGCCAGGCCGATTTCGGAATCGGTCCAGGGAGTTGCGGCAGCGCAGCCAGGTCATGAAGGTCTCTGCGAAGTCTTCACATGGCGCTGTCATCGCGTATGACGAGACGTACTCGTCGGCGTCGAATTCTTCGGGCTCACGGTCGGGATCCCAGGTGTCGCCGTATCTGGCGCCGAAAGCCTTGCGAAACCACGGTCCGTCGACGTGGCGCGGGTCAAGCCACGCCCAGGAGTGGGCGAACTCGTGGCGAATGGTGTCGACCAGGGTTCCGCCCGGGACCCAGGCGGCGATCGGCGGGTTCAGAGGCAAGTAGATCATGCCGGCCTGGTAACCGACGAGCCGCACGTACCACGGCACCACGGTGTCGAAGACGTACCCCATCTCGCTGCAGAAACTGGGCAGCACACTCTGGTAGCACTCGATGCGGTCGAGGTAGCGAGCAGGAGCAAGCAAGCCGACATCCTGAAGCTCCAGGCGAACCCTGTTGAAGTCTCCCCTTCTGCCAACGACCGTGGGAATCCGCAGCCGCGTGAAAATAGTGAAGGGGCGTGAAAGTCTTGCTCATGGCCGCCAAAGTTGCCTCGTTAGCCTCCAAGCCTGACCCAGAGGTCAGCGCTCGTACTCGTCGTCGGACGTACACGGGGGAGTACAAGCTGAAGATTCTCGACGAGGTCGATGCCAGCACCGAACGTGGTGGTGTCGCCGCCATCCTGCGGCGCGAGGGCCTGTACGGCTCCCACCTTGCTGCGTGGCGCAAGGAACTCCGCAAGGGTGGCGTTGGCGCCCTCGGCAAGCAGCGTGGCAGGAAGTCGACGAAATCGCCGTTCGCTGACGAGGTCGAGCGCCTGCGGAAGGAGAATGCGAAGCTCGCCCGTCGATTGGCACAGGCGGAGACAATCATCGACGTCCAAAAAAAAGTGGCTTCGCTCCTGGGAATTCCACTGAGGACGGTCGAAGTCGACGAGAGCGAATCATGAGCGCTGCCGCCGAGGTTCTCCCTTCCGCTGGTGTCGTCGCGACGCTCGACGCACTGGGACTGTCGTCGTCGACCTACTATCGTGAGCGTGCGCACGAAGTCTGAGGGGTTGCCGCGCGATTTGTTTGCGGGGCGCGCTGCGTCATCCTCGGCGGCGGCAGCTGTGGCATGGACGTGGATTTTGGAGGCATGACCTGGGGGC
>Ga0247834_1008061_pt1 | contig 10810 bp, 11 predicted proteins | sample LaCruzMarch2015__8_FD_187118 | JGI IMG/M metagenome (GOLD analysis project Ga0247834, IMG submission 187118) | Freshwater microbial communities from meromictic Lake La Cruz, Castile-La Mancha, Spain - LaCruzMarch2015_12m | ecosystem: Environmental > Aquatic > Freshwater > Lake | place: Spain... | reverse complement strand
AAACTGGCAAAAAACATGGGTCACAACTACTATGGCGAACCCGCATGGCCCAATGACCTGCTCTATATGTTCCCTGTAGTTATTACTGGCACGATCGCCCTAATTACTGGTTTAGCAGTTCTCGACCCCACCATGGTTGGCGAGCCTGCAAATCCTTTTGCCACCCCTTTGGAAATTTTGCCTGAGTGGTTTCTTTACCCTGCATTCCAAATTTTGCGTATCGTACCCAACAAGCTCTTGGGCGTACTATTGCAAAGCTTGATCCCAGTTGGTTTGATCTTGATTCCTTTCATCGAAAACGTGAACAAGTTTCAAAACCCTTTCCGTCGCCCTGTGGCAATGGCTGTATTCTTGTTCGGCACTGCCTTTACCCTGTACTTGGGTGTCGGCTCCACCTTGCCCATCGACAAGTCCTTGACCTTAGGCTTGTTCTAATATAGTGAACCCATAAAAAAGCATAAAAGCGCCGCTTCGCGGCGCTTTTATGCTTTTTTATGGGTTCAAAAAGAGCATCACGGGCAACTATTTCGATAAATTCTGAACCTGCTCTAAAGTCAGCCCCGTTACTACAGCCACCTGTTCAGGTGAGATCCCTATTTTCAACATATTACTAGCAACCCAGCCAACAGCTTCCCTTAATCCCTCAGCCTTACCTTCAGCCTTACCTTCAGCCTTACCTTCAGCCTTACCTTCAGCCTTACCTTCAGCCTTACCCTCCAGCTTTGCTTCTTCTATAAACTCTTGCACTAACCAAGCTTTCTTCATCTCCTCTTTAGTAAACATAATCCTTAACTCCTGCTCTTTATCTTTGCCAAGTTTGTAAACTAAAACTGATTTTACTAAGTTTAGCACTATTTGTTGAAAGCCTGAATCGTCTATCTGTAAGCGAGTTTGAGCGATTAACGCTTTGGCGGACTCTAGTGCTACATCTTCATTAGCGACCACTAACTCCGCAATATTTACCCCGATCGCCTGACTCGGCTCAATACTCAATTCGTCCAGATACACCCGATGCAGGTGAGGTAGTAAGTTGCGATATTGACGAGGGTAATCTGGCTCAATACTGCGTTTTGCAAAAATGATTACCGCTTGCCAATCTTGACTCGGCTGATATTGACGCAAATAAATGAATATTTCACAAAAGAAACGCCAATAAAAACTTGCATCTTTTTGAAACTGTACCTCCACAAAATAAATAGGATGTTGAATTTGCTCTGGTACAAATACTCCATCAATACGAAAGGCAAGTTCCTTTACTTCTACGGATTTAAACTCATAATCTTTAGCAAGATCTGGTGGTTCGCCGATCAATGCAAACAACGTATCAGGGAGAGTTTCAAAAATTTTGTAGAAAATACTATCAGTTCGCATGGTTCAATTTGCTAATTAGCCACTTGTCGATGATACAAGCGTTACAGCCCTTTGCTCAAACCCAAAAATTACTTATTAAAAACTGGCAATGATGATCAATATTTTTGTGTATGGCACTCTCAAACCCAATTATGCCAACTACGATCGCTATTGTGTGGATCAGGTAATTGCTCGCCAACAGGCGATCGCCATTGGTGCATTGTTTAATTTGCCGATGGGCTATCCTGCGATGACCGTTGGTAACGCAAAGGTGCAGGGCTATTTGTTGACCTTTGCGGACGATCGCATTCTTGAAGATCTCGATGAATTGGAAGACTATCAGCGTGATCGCCCTAGCCATCAAAATCTCTACGATCGCCGCGAAATTGAAGTTTTTGACCTAGAGCAGCAATCCCTAGGTTTAGCATGGGCATATTTGATGCAACCCGAACAGATTACTCAGTTTGGCGGTGTACTTATTCCTGATGGCTGCTATTAGCAATTATAAATTCGCAACGATGAACTCATGGACGCGATCGCAGGTTTCAGGGCGTATTTCGTGGGACATTTCATATTCTTCGTAGGCGATCGCCACCCCTAAACGTGTAAATATTTCCTGCGTATTGCGAGCCATCGCGATCGGCACAACGGGATCTAATGTGCCATGAGTAACTAAGATCGGCGGAAAATCCATGTTCGCCAATTCCTGCAATTCCTCCTCAGTAATGTGCAGATAGCCACTGAGGGCAATCAAGCCTGCCAAGGGAAACACCAAACCCACATCTAGAGTCATCGCGCCGCCTTGCGAAAAGCCCATCAAAAATGTTTTTTCCAAGGGAACCCCTGTCAAATCAGGTAAATTCTCTAGAAAATCACAGAGCAGTTCACAGCTTTTGGCTAACCCATCCGTATCAAGGCTTTGCAGGTCGTACCACATTTTCCCCCCAGGCATTTGATGATCAAAGGGCGCTTCAGGGAAAATCCATTGATAATTAGGGAGATTTACAAGCGGTGCAAGGGATACTAAATCATCACAGTTTGCGCCCCATCCATGCAGCGCCACGATTGCGCCTTGGGCATTGGGATTAGGCAATTGGCTAGGTAGCGATCGGTAGTTTAGAGTCATGGAAAAAATTATAGCTGTTGCCAAGCTCTGTAAACCTTGATTTGAGTAAGAATGATTGAGTTACAATATCCATAGCTGTCGCCAGTTTTGTCAGGACACAAACCCAAGAAGCGATTGGCGGCGCGAAGCGCCGCCAATCGCTTCTTGGGTTTTGATTAATGTAAGCGACTACAGCTATATTGAGAATATAAAAACAAAATATAAAAACTGCTGGAGAATAGCTGGAATGCAATTTGTCGCGCTTCAGAACATTTTAGATAACACATCCTTTGCCGTCCTTTTTGTGACTATGTTGGTCTTTTGGGTGCAGGTTGCCTTTCCAAATCTGCCCTATCTACGATCGCTGGGCAATGCAGGAATGGCGATCGCCAACCTCTGTATGGCAACCCTGTTAGGGGCGCGATGGCTCGATGCAGGCTATTTCCCCCTCAGCAACCTTTACGAATCGCTATTTTTCTTAGCATGGGGGATCACCACCATGCACATTGTTGTCGATCGCATTGGCAGTAAAAGCGCTAATGATAATGCCAAAAGACTTGTGGGCGCATTTACCTCTCCCCTAGCTATGGGCATCACTGCCTTTGCTGCCCTTGCCCTCCCCGCAGGAATGCAGGTATCAGAGCCGCTAGTGCCTGCCCTTAAGTCCAATTGGTTGATGATGCACGTCAGTGTGATGCTGTTGAGCTATGCCGCCTTGATGACGGGTAGTATTTTGGCGATCGCGTTTTTGATTGTCACTCGTGGTCAAGAGGTGATTTTGCAGGGCAGTTCCTTCGGCACAAATCGCCGTAGTCTCAGTGATTTAACTAATGGTCTCAAGGATTCTAGTAATAGTGAAACCTTTGCGGCTTTTGCGGTTGAGGGGATGGCTGATGTATTAAGTGGCAATAGTTTAGCCAATCAACGCAGCAATCAAGCCACCTTGATTGCCGCCACGACTCCCGCCCTATCCCTGCGCCGCCTCACCCTTGGCGAAACTTTGGATAATCTCAGTTATCGGGCGATCGGTTTAGGATTTCCCCTATTGACCATTGGCATTATTGCGGGGGGCGTATGGGCAAACGAAGCATGGGGATCTTATTGGAGCTGGGACCCCAAAGAAACATGGTCATTGATCACATGGCTCGTATTTGCCGCCTATTTGCATACCCGTATCACGAAGGGTTGGCAGGGGCGCAAACCTGCAATTTTGGCAAGCATGGGACTGTTGGTAGTTTGGACTTGCTATCTCGGCGTTAACTTGCTAGGCAAGGGTTTACATAGTTACGGTTGGTTTTTATAAAAACCATATAAGTTAATGGCGGCGCGATGCGCCGCTTTTTTTATTGAAAATTCTTTTCGCGATCGCGCAGTTCCTGTTCTAACTTAGGCAAATTTTCTAATTCAAAAACCGTAATACTGCCCGAATTAGCAGTGCCACGACCATTTTGCAATAGTTCCACCCAATAGCCATACTTTGCCCCTTGACGCAGTTCCCCTTGCAAAGCGCGGAGGATCGGTGAAGCATTGCGATATTGCGATCGCTGTACCATTGCTGCCGTGGGATAGGCATAAACGGGCTTAGCGGTGGCATAGTCACGCATGATCTCAGGTCCATAGATAGCCCGCAAAGACTCCTCTAGCCGTGACTTGGTGACACCATTAATAATGTCAAAAAACCTAATTTGCTCACTGCGAATTAAATTAGCTTCCCCCTTCATGTCCGCCAGTCCTGGAATCAGCACACTCGCTTGAAACTGAAACCGACGGGCGGGAGTGTCACTTTTGCTAACGAGGAGACGCTCATTTTTATTGGGCTTCAGCACTGGATGCGATCGCACCCAGTCGATGACCTGATCGGGTGTCTGCCCTGGTAAAGCGATCGCCGATGGCACATTATGCCAAGCGATCAAGATGGGAATTTGCGCCCAAAGTGCGGTGGCGATCACCAATCTTACACCTTTAATATTCGCATTCTTCAAGCAATTCATGACACTCCTTTACGCCAATCAATATTTAATAACAGCCTAAGAAATGGCTACGCTATTTCTTAGGCTGAAAACCCTTACTAGGTTTATTTTTGAATTCACAAAACTGCGGCAACACTTTTGTGAATTGACACAAAGTCAAGTTAAGATGGCAAATGATGCGTGAAAGGATATCACAGACCAGCAACTTTGTAACGACATTTTCTGACTTTTTGAGGCAGAAAAAACAAATGAGATGGTGGCGCTTAGCGCATTTACCCCTTTTGAGCAAATATTTTAGTTAAGGTGTTGACAAAAGTTTCCTAGATCATCATAATAAGGATCGCTTAATCAAGGAAAGCAAATGCCAACCTTTAGTAAGCGGTTCCGTAAAGGAAAAAACTTGGGTCTGTAGTTCAATTGGTTAGAGCACCGCCCTGTCACGGCGGAAGTTGCGGGTTCGAGCCCCGTCAGACCCGTTTTAAATAATGAAAATATATAAGCACTCCAAAGCAAAGGAAATTTATTTAGAATTCTCCTTTGCTTTTGTACTATTCATCTACAATTGGCTAAAGCTACGATTATCAGAAATATTGCTTAACCTCAATATATAGCCATGACTGTCCTCAACGCCAGCACCCTCAACCTCGATCAAGTTTATCAATATCTCCATTTTGAAAGATTATCCTATAACTCTTTTAGATATTTGCTTCAGCTAGAGCCTCTATCTGAATGGGAAATTGCTGAATTAAATCAAATTCGCGCAGATTTTGAAAACTATCTCAATGATGGGAAAGTGCTAGAAGGGATGGTGATGGCTTTGACGATCTTGCCATTGTTGAGATTGGCAGGGTTTTATCGATCGCCGATAAAAATGCGAATGGAGCAGGAAATAGCTCGCATTCATATTGAGGATGAGGATATTGAGATCACAGGGCGATTAGACCTGATTTGTGTAAATAAAAGTTGTCCTCAACCAACGGATATTCCTTTTTGGGTTTTAGTAGTTGAATCAAAAAATACCAGTATCAGTCCTACTGAAGGATTGCCGCAGTTATTGACTTATACATACAAGAGTTTAGAACAGCAGCGATCGGTATGGGGTGTAACGACCAATGGTGTATATTTTGAATTTATTTATGTTGAAAATAGATCGAGAAATAATACTGAAGCAGCAAATCAAGATATACATCCCACCTATCAACCATTGCCCTCATTACATTTAATAGAGCCTGAATCATCGGAGAAATTATTGCAAGTATTAAAGGCAATTTGTAAGTTGCAAAATAGCCTTTAACTAGCTAAGCAGAGGCAAATAAAAAAGACGAAAAGCTGTCCCGCCCTCTATACGGAAAGCTTTTCATTTTTAGGTCTTAGAGGAAGGTCTTATCGGGCTTTCTTGCACCAGAATTACGCATTAAGTTCTTTACTCTGCTGGCGATCGCCTTCTTGGTTAAAATTCCTTGGGAAGGGCTAAATAACAAAGCGAATAGGAACATTCCTGAAATAATCAAGACGATCGCACTGCCCGAAGGCACATTTTGATAATAGCTAATGTACATACCACTGACACTAGCGCCAACGCCAAACAACGCGCCTAGTCCCATCATTAAATGTAATTCCTTCACTAATAGATAGGCGGTTGCGGCGGGACCCGTCAGCAAAGATACCACCAAAACCACACCTACCGATTGCATACTGGCAATAATTGTGAGCGTAATTCCTGCCATCAGTCCAAAATGAATGAAATGGACAGGTAAACCCATCGCCTTGGAAGCTAATGGATCAAAGCAGTAGAAGATTAATTCACGGTAGAAGATGATTACACAAGCTAAGACAGCGATCGCAATAATCAACGTTCGCCATAGGTCAGCAGTGGTCACTCCCAAAATATCGCCAAATAGAAAACTGTGCAGATCTAACTTGCTCTTGAGTGTAGTAATTAACATCACTCCCAAGGCTAAAAATCCTGAAAACACCAGCGCCATTGCCGTATCAACTTTAATTTTGGAATGGGTCTGAATCCAAGCTACTACAAAGGTACTAATCGTACCTGCGATGAATGCACCTAAGAAAATATCCATGCCAATATAAAAGGCGATCGCTAGCCCTGGTAAGACCGCATGGGCAACCACATCGCCTAAAAGTCCCATATGCTGCACGATCAGATAACTACCAACGACCGCCGATAGTATCCCAATGAGAATGCCAATCGCGATCGCATTTCGCATAAACTCAAAGCCCAAAGGCTCAATCAACCAAGTCAACATAATTTTTATTCCTTAACTTATCTCATCCCAATCGAAGATCTGCCCTCACCCCCCAGCCCCCTCTCCCATTAAGGGCGAGGGGGAGTAAGATTAATTTCTTGTTCCCCTCTCCCAAAAAGGGAGAGGGGCTAGGGGTGAGGGTCTATAATTCTTTCTGCATCAAAATCACACTATCGCCATAGGCGAGTTTAATGTTCTGTGTGGTAATCACAGCATCTCGATCGCCGTCAGCAATTAGTTCCTTATTTATCAGCAATAGGCGATCATAATTATCCAAATTGGAACCAAGATCATGGGTAATTACTAACAGAATTTTGTTTTGAGCTTTTAATTCGGCAAATACATCAAAAATTACTGCCTCCGTTTTTTTATCGACACCGACAAACGGCTCATCGAAAAATAGTAATTCTGCTTCTTGGGCGATCGCCCTTGCCAAGAATACGCGCTGCTGTTGACCGCCCGATAGTTCACCAATTTGGCGATCGCGCAAGTCCCAAATGCCGACACGCTGAAGTGCCGACTTGACTATGCTCTCGCAGTGACAACCTGACTTTTTGATCCAGCCTAGCCAATTACGATGACGGGTACGCGCCATCATCACCGCGCCCCAAACCGTCACAGGAAAATCCCAATCCACCTGCGATCGCTGCGGCACATAGGCAACCATGCGAAGCTGTCGATGCAAGGCCCGCGATCGATAGCGCACATGACCATTACTAGCAGGCACTAATCCCAGAATTGCCTTAAAAATCGTACTTTTGCCAGCGCCATTGGGACCAATCACCGCCACCATCTGCCCAGAAGCGATCGCAAAGCTGACATCCTCCACCGCATTGACATCGTGATAGCTGACCGCTAAATGCTCGACTTCCAGCATATTTTTCGACTTGCAATGAATTTAAGTATTGTTTGATAATGATTATCATTATTAGTATATAATCAAATCAACTTAGCGCGATATTTTCGTCCCATGCCTGTAAATCTTTTTCCAAAAAAACCTGCTGTTAGTGCCGAACAGTCGCAGCAGATCAAGGATTGGCTATATGAAATCTTGCGGATTGATCGCCAAACGGTTATTTCTCTTAGTCAATTGCAATGCCAAGATTCTGGTTGCCCACCCATTCAGACGGCGATCGCGATTATGACCAGTCCGCACCGTGTCATTCGCATACATAAGGCAATTTCCGATATTACCCATGCTGATGTGGTACAGGCGATCAATGAGAAATTTGCGGCTTAAATAACAAATTGGTCGCGTTACCTACCAAGCAATAATTCAAAACATAATTTTCCATGTCTAAACTTAACTCTGTATTCATTTCTGAAGAACTTCCCCATAATTTATCCAAGACTTTAATCAGTGCGATCGCTATTTCGGCGATCGCCATTCTCCCTAGCGCCGTAGCTAGCGTATCGGCTCAATCTATCCCTCCAACCAAAGATGTGATTGGACAGAACGTAACATCGGTTTCACAACTGAGCGATGTAAGACCTACCGATTGGGCATTTACGGCTTTGCAATCCTTAGTGGAGCGCTATGGCTGCATCGCAGGATATCCCGATCGCACCTTTCGCGGTAAACAAGCCACCAGTCGTTATGAATTTGCGGCGGGGCTAAATGCTTGTTTGGACAAAATCAATGAAATTATATCCGCAGGGCTTGCTGACAAAGTGAGCAAAGCTGACCTTGCCACATTACAAAAATTGCAAGAAGAGTTTGCCGCAGAACTAGCCACATTGCGCGGTCGGGTGGATTCCCTAGATGCAAAAACTGCCAAACTGGAAGCGCAGCAGTTCTCTACTACCACAAAACTAGAAGGTCAAGCGATCGCGGCTGTTTCGGTGGGAAGTTCAGGCTCTGATTTCCTTTTGGACTCAACAGGAACACCGACAACCAATGCTGGCAAGGTCAATACAACCGTAATCAGCCGCGTGCGTCTGAACTTTAAGACGAGTTTCACAGGTGAAGATTTATTGCTCACACGCATCGAGCTTGGCAATGGTGGCACAGGACTAAGCAATTCTCTCGATGCTCCCGCCAGCTTATTAGGGTTCACGGGATTTGGGAACAGTTCAAAATTTGATTACAGTGGTGTTGGCACTACGGCTACACTCAATCGCTTACGTTACGATTTCCCGATTGGCAAAGATATTCAAGCTTCGATTGGCACAAATATGTCACTGAATGATCATCTGGATGCCAATAGTTTTGCCAATGATGAGTCGGCAGACTTTTCTAGTGGGATGTTTATCAATAATCCTTTGATTCTGCCTGTGAATGATGGATCTGGAGTCGCGATCGCTTGGAATCTTGGTGGTAGTGCTTTTACCTTGAGAGCAGGTTATGTCGCTCAGAATGCGAGTCTTCCGACCTCTGACGGTACGATCAATCGTGGCTTATTTGGCGATCCCTATCAAGGTACGGTTGAGCTAGAGTTTGCGCCGAAAAATGCTGATGAGGCTAGTCCCTTTGCGATCCGTCTGCAATATACTCGCGCCTCGGTCAATAATCTGGATTACAACACAGGCGGCGTAAATCTTGAATGGGCTTTTAATAAATCTGTGGCTCTTTTTGGACGCTATGGATTTGGCAATATCAGTAATCGCGGTAATGCTATTTTCGCAGCACTTCCCACCTATACCACTACAGCCAATGACTCTCTGAGTCCCCAAACTTGGTCTGCGGGTTTTGCGTTTCCTGATTTGTTTAAGGAAGGGGCGATGGCAGCGATCGCCGTTGGACAACCTTTCATTGAGAACCAAGTGGGTAATGCCACTCAAACCAATGTGGAATTGTTCTATCGCTTCCCAATCTCTGACAATATTAGCATCACCCCAGACTTACAGTTCATCTTCAATCCCAATAACAACAGCAACAATAGCACCATCACTGTCGGCACATTGAGAACTGTATTTACTTTCTAGATTTGCACCTTAAATTACAACGCTTTGCGCTTAATTAAAACCCAGAAATATTTTTAAAAGCGTTGCTTCGCAACGCTTTTAAAAATATTTCTTTAATCCCAAATAAATCTATGATCACCAACACACAAATTCCCGTTACCGTCTTGACAGGCTATCTCGGTGCAGGTAAAACCACTTTACTTAATCGCATTCTCACCCATGAACATGGCAAAAAAGTTGCCGTCATCGTCAATGAATTTGGCGAAGTGGGCATCGATCACAAATTAGTGGTCAATGCCGATGAAGAGATCTTTGAAATGAATAACGGTTGCATTTGCTGCACTGTGCGCGGTGACTTGATTAGGATTATCACCAACCTGATGCGCCGCCGTGACAAGTTCGATCATTTAGTGATTGAAACTACGGGACTCGCTGATCCTGCTCCCGTAATTCAAACCTTCTTTGTCGATGAAGATGTTAGCGCCAAAACTAAACTAGATGCAGTGGTGACAGTGGTTGATGCTAAACATATTTCCCAACATTGGGATGCGGAAGAAGCGCAGGAGCAAATTGCCTTTGCTGATATTATTCTGCTAAATAAGACCGATCTGGTGGGTGAAGCAGATCTATCAGAGCTAGAACAACGCATTAAATCTATGAACTTGATGTGTAAAATCTATCGCACCCAGAATTCTGAGATTGAAATGGATGCAGTTTTGGGGGTTGGCGCATTTGAGCTAGATCGCGCCTTGCAGATTGACCCTGAATTTCTCGGCGAAGATGCCCATGAGCATGATGAAACCGTAACATCTCTTGCCATTGTGGAATCAGGCGAACTCTATTTACCTAAGGTCAATGCTTGGATTGGCGAACTCCTCAGAGAACAGGGAGCGGATATTTTTAGGATGAAAGGGATTCTCAATATCAAAGGGATTGATGAACGCTTTGTATTTCAGGGTGTGCATATGCTGTTTGATGGCACACGCGATCGCCCCTGGAACCCCGATGAACAACGCCAAAGTGAACTAGTATTCATCGGGCGCAACCTTGATGCAGCTAAGTTAAAATCTGATTTTCTTGCCTGTATGTATTAACTGTATGTAAGTAGATCAGCATATTAAACCCTAAAACCAGAGATTGTTCCGCCCGCTACGCGGGCGGAACAATCTCTTCGGTTTTCAGTTTATTTATGCCTAGCTACTTATTAAATCGTC
>Ga0247834_1008056_pt1 | contig 10815 bp, 17 predicted proteins | sample LaCruzMarch2015__8_FD_187118 | JGI IMG/M metagenome (GOLD analysis project Ga0247834, IMG submission 187118) | Freshwater microbial communities from meromictic Lake La Cruz, Castile-La Mancha, Spain - LaCruzMarch2015_12m | ecosystem: Environmental > Aquatic > Freshwater > Lake | place: Spain... | reverse complement strand
ACCTTCGATGTTTAGATAGTACACTTCTCTACCATCTTTAAATGAACCGTAAGCATATTCTGGTTTTTGTGCTGTTGCCGCAAAATCTAGAGAAGAAGTTGTTTTGCCGCACTTTGGTTGTCCTGTTAATACAACAAAGCTACCTTCTGGAACACCCCCGTTTAAGATAATATCTAGAGATGGGCTAAATGGTATTGTAAGTACTTTTTTATCTACTACAGCATTACCAGATAAAATAATGTCATCACCAAAGGTTTTTAGCACATCTTCTTTAAGACTCATAATCGATATCCTTTAATTTGGAAATAATACTATTGTTAATTTTATTGTTCTTGCGAAAAATCTTATTGGTTTTTCTATCTATTTCTATCGACAATGTTTTGTTGCTGGTGTCCAGTATCTTCTGTTCTCTTTCTATCATAGCAACAAGATGGGGTGCTCGCAGAGAATAAATTTTCTCAGCACCTTTTCCATTGAGCGCTTTCACAATCGCAATATCTGAATATTTATTTAACAGCTTGTGGGCGGATGCTATCTGATTCTTATAATATACGGCCCAGGTTTTTGTTGTCCAAAACCTATAATGCAAATCCTGATTATTAATCTTTGCTCTTTTTTCACATATAAGTTCTGTGATGTATTGAGCAGCAGACACATCCTTGCCGTTCGAATATTTCGACGGATATTTCTTACTTGACATTATGTCTATTCAGTCTCTAGGTCTATATATGGCGTTTCTTGCCGTCCTGGATATTGTGTTGCCTAGTTGTTTTCTGATCTCGTCGGACTTAGAAGAGGCCGCTTCTGTCATAATACTCACACCACCACGATTAGACATAGTTTTATTTGCTAGTAGGCTAGTATTTTCTGTTGATGATGTTACAGTTTTTATAGGACTATTTTGGTTTTGTGTGATATTTAATATTTTTTGTACAGTTTTTATCACGACGCCTAATTCTTTTGATATCGTTTTAGGTTCCATCTTTATTACTTCATAAAGATATTTGATGGCATATTCTTGTATCTTATTAGAATTTTTCATTATATCATATCCCTTTCAGCATTGTTTAACCATGCTATATTTTTTGTTCTTAAGAAATTAACATACTTATCAAATATATCCTTGTTTACAGACTTAAACGACCACTCATTTTTTCCTATTTTTGCAAGAAATCTGGATTCGTTTCCCTCGCTGTACATGCCCATAGGATTATATATCCTTCCATGGGTACCAACCTTAATAAGGTATCTGGTACTGATCTCACCATCAACATATTTTGCTAAGGTTTTTGGTGATTCTTTGTTCATTCGTGGGTTATTCTGATCGTCAATAAAATCATGTTCACCAAAAATACAATAGTAATATTCTGTACTACTAGGATTGACAGGTTTATTTGTGACGGGTCTAAATATGAAATCTGATGTACTCATAATATCATGTCCATTTTGTTTTAGTTTTTGGCTTAGTTAATCTACTCATACCCTTTGGCAGTGGTTTGTTTTCTGTGGTCTCTTTATAAGAATTATGCTTTTGTCTTAGGTGTTCCTTCTGGTCATCGCTCATCCTATCCGTATTCCTTTTTGCTAAATCCCCTACGGTTTTAAGCTCATCATCTGATTTTCTTACAGACGAACTAATACTTTGAGCATCTTCAATATATAATCTATATACTTGCTTATTTTTATTACAATATTTGCAGGGTAGCTTATCGTGATAAGCCCTAATGCTACATACTACCTCGTATTTTTTATTACAACTATCGCAGAAAAAAGTATATGACGGCATTATGGATAAGATTCTGGTAGGTATATGGACCATTCGATAGGTATATCTTGTCTTATTTTATTCAATAACCCGGTCACAGGCAAGTACTTTGCGCTTTTACGAGGTATTACTGGCAAATTGAGCAGAGGCATTTTCGCTTGTTTAGGTGTTTTATTTCCTTTTTTACGGTTGCAACCTGTGCAGGCTGTTACTATATTTGTCCATGTGGTCGGAGACCCATCTTTCCTATCCCATAAAGATTTTGGAATAATATGATCGTATGTTAATTTTGATATATCACATTCTATTCCACAATATTGACAAGTATAATTATCTCTTATAAAGAGATTTTTTCTAGAAAAACTAACCCGGTGATCATGAATACGAAAATATCTGTTTGTTTTTATAACAGCAGGGATTGGGTGTTTTTTATTGTTAGTTCCTTGTATAAAATCATTTTTATAAAAGTCTATAATGTCTACATACTTATAATTAGCTTTAGTAGTTTTGGATAACCACGTAATAGCTCTTTTCCAATCTATAATGCCTAAAGGTGAATAATCGGCATTAAGAACCAAGCATCTACTGTTCTCTAGCTTCATAAGAATCTAAACGTCCTAATACCTGTGCTATGATTGGATTTCTTACAATATCACTAGCTTCTAATCTAGATATACCTATTCCAGGTAGATCACCTAGAGCATTTATCAAATCACTAAAACCGCCCTGTAAATTTCTATTTAAGTCTGACTGTTTAACGTCACCAGTCAATATCATTTTACTGTTTTGTCCTATTCTTGTTATTAACATCTTTAATTGCTGATAAGAAGCATTTTGACATTCATCAGCAACAATAAAAGAGTTATGAAAATTTCTTCCTCTCATCAAACCAAGAGGAACAACCTCTATTTTATTATTAAGTCTAAGTGATGCGTATTGTGCTTGATTGATAAAGTAATTAATCTCATCTAATATTGGTAGTAAATAAGGGTGTAGTTTTTCTTCTGCGCTTCCTGGCAAATACCCTATTTTCTCTCCAGCTTCTAATACCGGCCTAGTGATTATAATTTTTTTGACCTTATCATCAAACAAATACTCAAGAGCCATACCAATAGCAATATGTGTTTTACCACTACCAGCTAATCCTTGACAGAACGTAATAGTATTTTCAGCAGCAGTTTTTATGTATTCCTTTTGATTCTCTGTTCTGGGCCTGAGTCTATTTCTATAAGTTGATATCTCCGGTTGCACACTGTTTGTAGCATCAACAACCCTACCTCTTCTTTTACTTGCTTTATTATTTTTTTTCAATTCATTACCCTTTCCAATACAGAGTATAACTATAAATCACAACTTTATATACACCCCGTATGGGTTTTGTAAGTTAAATTAAACAAGCTCCGCCCGCACAACTGATCTCTTCTATGCCGGTTGTATTATCTTCTGTTTCCGATAATTGTGTATAGTCTACTTTCTTAAAATTATCAAATAGATCGCAATAGATTTTCCAATTATAAACATCTTTCATACAATATGTTAATCGTCTAACATCATCATTAAAATATTTTTTTGCAAATCTCTTCATCTTGGTGCTAAACAATAGCTTGTCTTCTGAATCAGTATGTTTGATCTGATTAAGACTAATATAGTCACATGCGGCCCATAAGTTATTATTAAATGCATTTAATCCTAGTTCTATAAGACCAGAACACCACAATGCAGCATCTCCGTATTCTTTTACTATCTCTCTGCTTGTATATACGGTGGTAAAAGGAGCTTGGGGATAATCTTTGTCTCCGCTTTGTGGTATCAAACTTATACCAGCAAAATATTTACGATTATCATAAATGTATTTTGTAACATCGTCCCATTCTTCTGGTTTTACCGTGACCGTATTGCTTACATTATGACTAAGATACTCCTGTGTACACAAAGATCTATTTTTTCCAGAATGAACCCAATTCTTTTGAGTATCCTTTACCACCTTTAGCATTTCTACAGCGGGTAATTGATTCTTTAATTTTGCACCATCTGGTACTTCTATGGGGAATTTTATTACCTCATCCGTATTATTAGCAGACCATACAGATCTTTCACAGGCTCGCGGGTTTAGTTTTTTGAAGTGTTGGTACGGTGCTTCTAAAACATTAGTCTGTACATGGCGTATATATCGTTTGGCGTGATGTGGGTGGATCCCCGAACTAGTACCAAGCATACTTGATGAGGTTCCCTCCGGTTTCAAACAAGTTACCCGTGCGGCCTGATTAATGTTGATTTTTTTTGCTATATCCTTGTTGGTTTCTACTGCTATTTTTGCTCCTTTTATCAGCACTTTTTCTGATAATACAATTTCGTGTTTTTCCATAATTCCGGTTAACGAAACACCTAGTAGCGCTTCTCTATTAAAAACTCTTTCGCTAATATCTCCTAAATATTCTAACTTTGTAAATCCAGCTTGTAGTGTACCAATGATAGCAGCAGCTTTGCATCTCTCAAAAAAGTCTTCATCATCTTCTACACTTGAACAATTAATAGTTGATAGGTTGCAGCCTTGCCATCCGCTTTTCCCGGTTTGTTCATCTACGGGCCACATACCAATTTCTACGCAAGGATTAAATATCATCTCCTTGGATTCACTCCAAATAAATCCTGGTTCACCAAATTCTTTAACTGAATCCATTAGAGTCTGAAACTCTTCAAAGGTTGTTGAGTCTTTTAGCAAGAGTGCGGAGTTATTACTTCGTGCTCTTTGAGGATTGTCTATATACCAATTTCCAGTTTTAGCCTTAGCCATTTCTTCATCGTCATGACTAAATAGAGCCAGACTGGCTGATCGTCTTACTCCACCGCTCAAAACGGCATCGCTACTATGCATTACAATATCATATGCGTCAATTGGCCTTAGTCTTTTTTGACCGTTGGTTATACAACGATCAAGTAGTGTTCTAATTTTTTCCAAACCCTTTTGCAGAGGTTCGAACCCTGGGGCTTTTCCAACACCTGAACTTAGTGAAGACCCCTTTAATCTAATGTTGGAGTAATCAAAAACAATATGGGTATTTTTATATTGCTTAAATTCTTCAACTGGTTTGCTAGAATATGAACTGACCAAAACGCCTAGTGCATCAGCCCAACCCTCAATACTGTCTTCCACAATGTACTTTGTGCCCTCGTCATGCTTAACGTCATGTTCTAAAGTTGGTAGTTTTGCTATATGTTGTTTTTGAACACTGAATCCTGTTCCACTGCCACATAGTAGTAACCAAAAACATTCTTGGAAGAACCTTAGTCTATCACAGTAAGAACTAGTACAATTGTATATTTTTGCATTTCTTTTTAAGATTGGCTCTCCACCAAACTGTAGCGCTCTTTGACTACCAAGAACCTTCTTCTTGTACATCATATCATAAGCCCAATCGATATCTTCAGAGATACCAACCTGGTCATATTGAGTGTGCATCATATTTCGCACACGTTCAACCGCTTCCTTCCAGGTCTCTCTTCTATTTTTATCTTCTATCCAACGAGCATACTTACTAACGAATGTATAATTTTGTAGTTCTTGTAAAGCCGACATCTTATCTCCTGTTCAATAGAAGTAATAAACCTAGAATAACTATTCCACTTAAACTTTTTTCAGTCAATGATTGATCATTATTTATTAGTGCGTATACGTGTATAAATACTGAAATCCAAAAACATATAATCATAATTACACCACAATACCTTTTAGCCACGTAAGGTCAGGCTCTACCTTAAAAATTTTTATTCCACTCATTTGTACAAAAGTATCAAATCTTTCTTTGGCCTGTTTGTCAAATAGATGAGTACCATGATCATCAATCATAAAAACTGTACCCACCCCTTCTTGCCATAGAGCTATGATACAATCGTTGCAACACTGACCAGTTACATAGGCTATTCCATTGTCTGGTCGTATGACACAATTAGATAGTGCGTTTCTTTCAGAATGTACCATCCAGTGATATTTCTCCGGTCTGGATGTAGGGAGTTTTGCATCGTCTAACCCTTTAGGAAATCCGTTATATCCAACTCCTAGTATACGATTACTTTGGTCTGTAATAACACAGCCATGTTGTGTGTGAACATCATGGCTGCGTTGAGAAACGACCTTTGCTAATCCTAAAAAATAATTTGTCCAATCAGGACGCATAATTCCATTATTTTTCTAATAACTTCTTATAAAAAACCAAAGAAGCTATGGCTCCAGCCACTCCCATAATAATCCCTGCCGGTTGTAGGGCTGTCATACCCAGCAGATAGGTTATTATACCTCCACAGTATGATCCGGCAACCCCTAAAGCTATAGTTTTCCAAAATCCAAAATTTTCTTCTCCCGGTACTATGCTCTTAGCTATAGAGCCAACAAATAGACCATAAACTGACCATACCATAAGATTAAACATTTGATACCTCCACTAGGGTTTGAACTTCCTCGTCCGTGAGAACTTCTCCTGTATTTAGAATAGAATTAACAATAGACAATGAATATTTTTCATAGTCTTCTTTTTTCATCTCTCTTCTCAAGAGTTTCTTGATTCTCATTTTGGTAAACCAGCCTTTACGCATGCTGTATTGTTTTATTTCTTCACCATATAGAGAACACTTATCGGCCAAGGAACAACTGTTTGATAATTTATTTTTATTGCACTCTTGTAATATTCTTACTAGTGTTAGTATAATACTAATTATCATTAGTATAGTAAAAGGATCAAAAGTATGCGTACTATTTTTAGGCATATTTGTTTGATCTAATATTTTTAATGCAATATTTTTAAGTTTTTCATTATTCATAAACTTATTTTCTATTGGTTGGACATTTGCCGTTTGGACAATTAGAACCGGGGGCTGATGGGGCGGGTATACTACCCGATAAAGATAGTTTATTTTCAGGTTCGCAATATGAACATTCTATCCGTTTGATACCATCTCCGCTCATATACCATCCCTTGCCCTTGCATACTGGGCAATCTTTTCTCTTATACTTTTGTGTATTTTCGGATTCGTGTTTAGCCTTGATTATACTTCCTGCAATTACTACAGGAGCCAGAGAAGATCCGTAGTATGATTGACTAGAAAAAATACTAACAGCTAATAATCCAATTAAAAATTTATTCATTTTTTATTTCTCCAAGGCACAGGAATATTATCTATAATCCTTTTAATAGGTTTAACCTTTGGTGTTTGTGTGGTACCAACTGTACTTTTTGGACTAAATTTTAATATGATATTTACTATTCTTTCTAATACACTAATTACAAGATTAACTAATGTTCTAACTTCTAGTCTGTCTCTTAGTTTCATAAATAATCCTCAAAACCGTATGAAGGTAGTTTTTGCACAGGGAACCCATCAAAATTGCTAAAAGCGTATGACCCGTTTTGTTTTAGCATCCCTTCTGCAACGTCAGCGTGGATCAAAAAAGAACCGTCTGGTATGGTGCCCCATTCGGGGTGACCACCATCGTTCCATTTACCCCAACTATTTTGCACCAAAAATGCTGGCTCGTCTCCGGTATCGTCACAAGCAATCCATGCCATGCAATGCCCCCAAGAGCCGGATTGTTTAGCAAATCCCTTTTTATCTCGTGTACTATTGAATCCATAATTAGAACATACGGCTAAACCATACCCATTAGCTAGGGCGTCTCTTGCCTGTTCCACGTTTTGAACTAATGAGGTCGTTTGCACCTGATGGTCGTTAGCCAAATCAAGTACCTTGTCTGGTAGCCCTCTTCCTCCCCAACCAGCTCCTAAATTACCATTATATTTTGATAAATCTATTACTCCAGAATAATTTTGTCTTACTAGAATACCACCAATTTTACTAACAAACTCTGCGGCTCTAGAACAACTCATTCCTTGACCAGAGAATCCGCGAGCGCCATAAATGGCCTCCGTCGCACCCCTTGCTATCCAGGATTCCCTTTCATTGTGTATATCTATTTCTACTGCTCTACTAACATCACAAGCGTTTCGTGTTCCGTGGCTTACACAATCTCCAGTAGTTTGTCTTTCATTATAAGGATTCTTATCAAATTTTAACACACTCTTATAAGGAGTAGATAGCTTTCCCTTACCAGAATTTTTAATTCTTTTGCTAGCATTCCCGAATAGGGGATACTTGAGCGTTTCCATTAAATGGTCAAAGTGATGAGGTTCCCATAAACACCCACTAAAACCCTTGCGATAATTATCATATAATTCTTTAGGAGTATATCTTGCCATTATTTACTAGCCTCATTATAAGCCCAAGCTAAAGCATTAAAGCCGTCTACTGCTTTAGCTCTTAATTCTGGTGTTAAATTAACATTATCATCACCAATACTAGCCACAATAACCTCTTTGGCTTCTTTAGCGAGATTAGCGTACTTTCCCTTAACGTCTAATCGTAGCATAATTCCAGAAAGACTATTGGCTTGACGAATTTCATCAGTATTTTTAATTACTGTGTCTTCACCGTCCAATTTAATTAATTGTCCAATATCTAATGATAAATCTCGTAATTTTTTATATTCGTTTTTATTACCACTAGATTTTTTAAGTAGGTCTACAACTTCTTGTGCTTCTTTTTTCAGATTTTCATCAGATGGTACTGATAGTTCTAGAACATCAACTGACACGGGAACATTGTTGTTATTAACAATATTCTTGATCTGTGACCCAAAAAGCCCCCAAGCTACTAAAGCTACGCCTATTAATAGAACTGTTTTTGTTTGATTATTCATATTAAGCATTATCCTTTTTTGAGCAACCCATAGGACTAAGATATGGAAACATTTGATCAGCGACTTTAATTGCCTCTTGACAACCACTTCGTACTGCTAAATCTCTTGTTTGTTTCCATGAAGCAACTAGCTGAAAAAATAGGTCTTCTTTATCTTCCACTACGGGCACCAATGGTAAAGACGGTAGTTCGGTGTTGTTCTTGACCTTGGCAAACAAATTCATTAAAAACTTTTGCACCGGACTAAGCTTATCCTTAAACATTACCCATAAAACTAAACCAACACCGGCATATAGTGCTAAATCTGTTGTACTAAATTTACTGCTAAAGTCTTGAAAACTATCTGTAAAGTTCATGTTTAATATCCTTTAATTATTTGTTTGGGTTGAAAAATTCCAACATTTCTGAAAGTGGCTACCATAGAATCTATAGTTGCCGATACCAATATCATAATTATTTTTTTTACGCTCTTGTGTATAATAGGCTCTAAAAATGATGGCGCAAAAGGAATATCTATGATTACAAAAACATTGTCATAAAATTGTGATATTGCGAGCATGGCTGTTTCTTTTTTATCTTTACCAGCTAGATCTGTAGCGATAGCTTCTATAGATTGTACTATACTAGCTATAGTAAGCTGTAATATGCCCCACGCCTCTCCTAATGCTACCCTTTTAGCTTCGTTTAGGTTGTTTCGACTTTGAGCTATTAGTTTTTCTAGTTCTGGTTTTAGTTTTTCTATTAAGTTCATTAGCTTCTTTTCTTTCTTCTGGATCAGCAGTATCCCACCATGTTTTTTTGATTTCTTTTCTGCTATTAATATACTTATATAAAATAGCTAATTGACCACCAATAAGAATACAACTTTCTACAGCATGGCTCACATTGCCGATCAATTCTTCTTTATGGCTATTGTCATTAATTATACCTAATAGGTATAAACCACTAAAAATAAAACTTACAGCGGTAAACCAAAATTCGCTAGTACGATATCCTGGTTTTATCATAATTTTAGCCCTATTATTAGTAGAAAGTATACTTCTATACTTAGGATACACTAAATAGCGAGTGGATAGTAGTGCTCAAATTAATAATTTAAATCGTTTTATTCTATCAAACTCTCTATAACTTCAAGTCTTTCTTTGGCCGCAAATAGTGTATTATGGGCCTATTAGATGACTTTTCATTATTCATTCCTTAAAACCTATAGGTTTGTAAAATTTTGTTTATTTTATCAATGTCATCCTTACTTAGGTGCAGGATAGCATGACGGCGGCGGGTTGGGGACAAACGTGCCAGCGGTGCCGCCGTTGTTGCAGGCAGAGTCAGTGAACGTGGCAGTCCCCGTTACCGCGCCGCTGTGGGCCGAATTGTCGTTGAAGGTCGCGTCTCCACTGACGATGCCTGCGTCGTTGGACGAACTGTCGTTGAAGGTCGCGTCTCCACTGACGGCGGCGTAGTTAATCGAATTCTCGTTGAACGTCGCGTTTCCATTGACGGTGCCGGAGTTGTGGCTTGAACTGTCGTTGAAGGTCGCGTCTCCACTGATGGTGCCGCCGTAGTCGTTGTATGTCGAGTCGTTGAACGTCGCGTTTCCACTGATGGTGCCGCCGTTGTTGCCCGCGTCGTTGTAAAACGTCGCGTCTCCACCGATGGGGCCGCTGTTGGCTGTACCGTCGTTGAACGTCGCGTTGCCACTGACGGCGCCGTCGCTAGACGAACCGCCGTTGAACGTCGCGTTGCCACTGACGGTGCCGGAGTTGAAGGTGTCTTGGTTGAACGTCGCGTTTCCACTGATGGTGCCGCCGTAGTCGTTGTATGTCGAGTCGTTGAACGTCGCGTTGCCCGTTATGAGTCCGTAGCCGCTATTAAACGCCATGTCATTAAACGTGCAGTCGCCAGTGACGGTGCCTTGGTTAGTCGCACGATCATTAAACGTCGCGTTGCCAGTGATAACGCCGGTGTTGTTGAACGTACTACCATTAAACGTCGCGGTTCCGGTGACGGTGACCCCAATAGCGAGAAAACCTTCATTAAGTGTCAGGTTCACCACAGTCGGCGCACTGCCGCTGTTGGTTTCGCATGTTGCACTAAGGACAACGCTATCGCTGCTAGTCGGCAGGGCAGACGCCTGCGTGGTGAACGCATCGCTCGTCCACCAGTTGCCGATTTCATCCCAGTCGCCGTCCACCGCGCCCGTGAAGTAGAGGGTGCGGGGCGCACTTTTTATTCTCGACAACAAACTGTTGTTACTGTAAAAACTCATACAACACCCATCGCTTCTAGCTTGTTAATAGATACTA
>Ga0247834_1008055_pt1 | contig 10815 bp, 8 predicted proteins | sample LaCruzMarch2015__8_FD_187118 | JGI IMG/M metagenome (GOLD analysis project Ga0247834, IMG submission 187118) | Freshwater microbial communities from meromictic Lake La Cruz, Castile-La Mancha, Spain - LaCruzMarch2015_12m | ecosystem: Environmental > Aquatic > Freshwater > Lake | place: Spain... | reverse complement strand
CGTTCTTGGATCGAGCGGGCATTTTTGGTAAGTGCTTCCTCGCTAAGAACCAGATTGTTGCCAACGCCAAGTTCCGTTCGCGATTGCCCGGCGAACAATCCATAGTCGGCATAGTGTCCCATGTCGATGACGGAGTATTCGGATTGGCCCAAGGGTTGACCATCGAATAGATCGGTTACCGCTGCGATTGCATCGTGCTGATAGGCTTGGTTTGGGTCGAACTGTAACTTCACTCGATGTCATCCTTTGGCTTTTCAATCCGCTTAATTTCCTTTTCAAAATCGCTTTCGAAAGTCCGATCCTGAGTTACACGGAAAATGTCGTACTGTCCTTCCGCGAGTTTTTTAGCCACTTCGGCTGAAACCTTCCCGGCGTCGTCCAATACGTCGTACTCGTTGAAAGACAGGAACGCATCAAGTCGCGAAACCCAGTCGACCATTTTCATTGGTATTTGTCTTGCCGCCTGGTTCTCGGCATAGTCGAGGTACATGGTGACGATTCGGTTGAGTTCCGCGATCTCAGTTTCAATTAGATAGTTTTTGGCGATGACAATGTCACTTTTTAGAACTTTGCCCGTCGGAGAGTTTTTCCAAGTTGTCAGTCCCATCGATGGTTTCGTGGCGTCGGCTCGCTCGGCGATGATTTCGGCGGCGGTCTTCCCTGTAACGGCCCAATGAAGCTTGTTCTGAACAATCTTAAAAAATGTCTTCGTAATCTCAGCCTCTTTGTCGTAGTCAATGCTGCACGATTCGTAGATGTCGGTTATTTTCAGATAGAAGCGACGTTCGCTTGCCCGGATTTCGCGGATACGTTCGAGCAACTCGTCGAAGTAGTCTTTTCCGAAACGCTTGTTCAGTTTGAGTCGCTCATCATCAAGGACAAAGCCTTTGACGATAAACTCGTTGAGAGTCTGGGTGGCCCAGATACGAAAAGCAGTCGCTTGAACGCTATTAACGCGATAGCCGACCGAAATAATGGCGTCCAGGTTGTAAAACTCGATTTCCCGCGTAACCTCCCGATTTCCTTCGGTTTGAACTCTCCTAATTTTTTGGAGAGTTGCCTCAGGTTTCAACTCGCCAGAGGCGTAAATCTCGCCGAGGTGGTAGCTTATGGTTCGTAAGTCGACGCCGAACAACTCAGCGATTTTCTTCTGATTCAGCCAAAATGTCTCTCCTTGATAGAGGACGGAGATTTTCGAAATCCCTTTTGGGGTTCGATAGAGGATCAAATCCCCTTCTTCAAAGTCTGCCTCACTCATAGCTCAACTCCTTTCCTGAACACTGAAAACTCACCTACACCGTCCTAAAGCTTGCAACGCCTTTGGTCTTGAACGTCTGAACGGCGTTTGCCTTGAGTTGGTCGTTCCCTGCAAAGCCTTCGTCGAGGAACACAACTCGCTCAGGCTTGAGTTCGGCGATCGCACGAATCAGCCTCAGCGTTAGGTTGCCATCCAAGCAGATCATCAATGCACCGCCTGCGATGCTATAGACGGTTTTACCTTCGATTGTCTGTTGCTCAACGGGTGTCGTCAGAGGGAAACCGCTTTTGAGAAGTAGTTCGTAGAGAATGTCTTCGGGAGTTCGGTTATCGCGAATATGGTCGATGTGCAAATCAAGTTGCCGCTCGACCTTTGCTGAGTCGTGTTCAACGGATGAATTCCAAGCGTTGAAATTGGATTGATCCAGCTTGAAAACTCGGAAGCCAAGGTCTAAGGTTTTCGGTGCGCCGACTTCAGTTGCCAATTGGTCCGCATTCGTAAAGTCCAACATCCTTTGCTGCTTCTTCAATTCAACGACATGTTCGGCTTCGATTTTTTTGATAACACGGCGAAGTCGCTCTTTAGTAACGTCGGCAATCGATTGGAACTTTGCCGAATCGATTTTTTCAGGTAATTGAACGAGGATGAACTGACGATTTGCTTGAATCTCAGTCGCGGTTTCTATTGCTGCTTGACCGGTTGTCCCCGATCCTGCAAAAAAATCCAATATGATTGCATTGTCTCCAGCAAATGTCTCAAGCAACCTTGATAGAAGCTTTACCGGCTTGGCTGTATCAAACGGCGATACTCCATCGAATAGAGCCTTGATTTCCAACGTTGCTTCCTTATTATGTCCAGCATAATCGTGTGGCCACCATGTGTTTGGTGTGACGCCATCGCTTGCATCTGACAGAAAGGATTTTAACATGGGTCTCGCTGTACCTTCTACGCCGAACCAGATTCGGTTATCTTCAAGCCACGCATCATACTGTTCACGATTGCATCTCCAGTATCTACCGGGAGGAGGATCGCAAACCAAACCATGTGGAGTTGTAATCGAGAATTGCCCAGCTTTGTAGAATTTGCTTGCGGACAGATCCTGTGCTCGCCATGGCCCACGAGCATCGTTATCCGGATTCTTATAAGCTTTGAGCTGTTCATCGCTCCTCTTCAGTCGATTGACTGATAGAGATTCGATTGATCGGCAAAATACAATAAGGTGATCGTGCATATCAGATAAATACTTCGCAGTCATGTTTGACACGTAACGTTTCTGCCAAACTATATGTGCAACAAAATTCTCTTCCCCGAATAACTCCGAACACAATTTCTTTAGGTTGTCGATCTCGTGATCGTCGATGCTAATGCAAATAATTCCGTCCTCTTTAAGCAAATTTCTCGCCAAGTACAACCGTGGATACATCATGTTCATCCACTTCGAATGAAACCGCCCGTCCGCTTCCGTGTTGCTTCCAAATTTGCGGCCTTCGTCGTCAACTTGCCCTGTGTATTGGAGGTACGTGTTGAGGCTCTCCGAGTAGTTGTCGGGATAGATGAAGTCGTTGCCTGTGTTGTACGGCGGGTCGATGTAGATCATCTTCACCTTGCCAAGATACGACTTTTGAAGCAGCTTCAGGACTTCGAGGTTGTCCCCTTCGATGATGAGATTTTCGGTGGTGTCGAAGTTCACGCTCTCCTCGCGGCATGGTCGCAGTGTGCCCATGCTGGGGGCTTGAATTGTTTTGAAGCAGTCCGCTTTGCCCGGCCAGTTCATCCCGTATCGCTCGCGACCCACATCAACCGATTCACCCAATGCCAGCTTGAGTCGATCGAAATCGAGCTTGCCACCTTCGGTTCGAATCTCGGGGAAGAGACGAAGGAGTTCGGAAATCTTGTCGGATGCAGTATTGTGTGACCGCAGGTCAAATGGTTCTGGCAGTTCGGAAGTTGTCGTAGTCATTATTTTCGCTTGGTTGCGTTTTTCGTGGATCGTTTTGGTTTTTCGGTCGCTTTGTTTACGGCCTTCTTGGTTGAAATCCTAGCGACCGTAGGTTTTGGCTTGGACTTTGGTTTTTTGGAATCCACCGAGTCGTCGTCAGTCAAATCTGCTAACTCTTGTTCAATCTGCTCCACTGTGGGTAGGGAAGAAACAAAATCCGTTGGCAATGCTCTGGTCAGGTCATATTCAGAAATGCCAATGGGTGCATCGGTTCGACGAAGAGAATACTCAGCAATAATTTGGTTGCGGTCTTGGCAAAGGATTAGACCAATCGATGGATTGTCGGATGAATGGCGAAGTTTGTCGTCGACAACGCTCAGATAGAAATTCATCTTGCCTGCATACTCAGGCTTGAACTTGCCTCTCTTGAGATCAATTACGACAAAGCATCGAAGCTTCAAATGGTAGAACAGAAGATCGATCGAGAATTCATCATTGCCAACAACGAGACCAACTTGCCGACCAACGAATGAAAAACCTTGGCCCAATTCAAGTAAGAACCGTTGTAGGTGCGACATGAGCCCCAATTCGAGTTCACGTTCGTGGAATGTGTCTTGAAGCGTGAGAAAGTCGAAAATATATGGGTCTTTGAGGGACTGTTGAATCAGATCCGATTGTGGCGATGGCAACAATCGTTCGAAGTTCGAGATGGCCTTTCCTTGTCGTAGGTGGGCACCGGACTGGATCATTAGCGAAAGGATATTGCGACTCCAACCGTTTTCGATTGTCTGCTGCATGTACCAAGCACGAACGTCGAGGTCTTTGACCTTTTCCATCAATATAATCTGATGTGACCAAGGTACAGTCCAAATGAACTTGTTGAGTAAAAGTGCCACTGACGGTGGCACTTTTGAATTAGTTCCTGAAAGTGCAGCGGCCTGCTGCACTTTTGCCTTTCCATTTTTTGCCGCTGACGGTGGCAAAATCGCAGCTGGTGTCAATTGTGCCACTGCCTGTGGCACAATTATGGCTGGATAAGGATAGGTCCTGTAAAACGCAAGCATTCGCTTGATGTTTCGCTCTGAAAATCCCTTCAGCTCAGGCAACTCGTTCTTCAATTCGGTCGCCAATCGTGGAATCACGGCGGCTCCCCAACCTTCGGCGGACTGCCGGAGGTCGATCAGTCTGCCAATGTCCCAATAGAGCCGCAACATCTCCGCATTGACGGCTAAGACCGCACTGGTCTGAGAAGTACGAATTCGGTCTCGAATATCTATCAACAAATTCTGGAAAAGCTTTGGCTTCATCGCGGCCAACTTTTTCATATCAACCTCCATCGGACGGTAAAGAGCGTAACCAACTCCGTTCGCTGCGACAGTTTCTTGCTCACATCATCGAGGAGGTTTTCCTTTTGCGAGTCGATTTCACGGGCTGCAACTTTGTATCGTGGAAGAGCTTCATCGTACTTGGATTCGAATTGCCGAATCTTGCGTTGCAACTCAAGCTTTTCAGGCAAGGTTGCAGCGTTCCTCGCAGCCTTCTTGGCATCCTTAATCTCGACTTCAAGAGTCTCAAGCTCGCTCTTGAGGGACTGACGCCGATCGTCTGCCCATCGATCGAGTTTGTCCATTTCGGTATCAAACCAACGTCCATTGTTCTCGGCAATGTGCTGGAGGATTCGGCTTTGCTCGCTGGTCATTGATTCAGAAAGCTGAACATCGATATCCGTAGTTACTCGAACTTTCGACCCAATCGTCGACCCGCAATCGAGCAGGCGACGAGATTGGACTTCATCGAGAATTTGCCCATCGTCGGTGAATGCCGCAAAAAGCAAATTCTCTTCCGTGCCAATGGTGGTCGACGTTAGACTCGCAAGTCGGAACCAACCCGACTTGCCAACGAGTTCTTCGAGTACGGAAATCTTTTTGCGATCCGTGCTGTAGTTGATCAAAAGCTCAGCGGGAGCAAGTTCCATCGCTTTGGCATCGGCCAACAACCGTTGAGCGAGTGGATGCCCAATGCGGTACGTGTTGGCGTCCTCAACATGCTTACCAAGTCGATAGGGTCCGGGATGGATCTGGTCACCCTCGAAAGGATTAGATTGTAGGGTAAAAACCGTTTCGTCGTCGGCGAACTCTGCATGATCGGCAAGCAGATACCGTGTTAGGAGCCAGAGTCGTTCGTGGAACTGATCCAGCAGTCCTTTGCTTTCGGACTTGATCTTCTCGATTACTTCTTGGTCAAAATTATCGAGCAATTTCTCGCGTGCATCTTTGTGGCCGGCTGAAATTTGAGTGTCGAGTTCTTTTTGAAGCTGATCGAACTCGAATTGGATTTGCTCAGGCGTTCGGCATTGCTGATAAATCGCTGCGATTCGTTTTTCGAAATCAACGCCTGACTCGACAGCACCAAGAACCTCATCGCTGGACCCAAAAACGCCATCGAAGAGCTTGAATTTTTGCTCTAACAGTTCGTAGACTCGTTGGTCGGCAGCGTTTCGCTTGTTCAGGAAATTAACAACCACCACATCACATTTTTGACCGTACCGATGACAGCGTCCGATGCGTTGCTCGATCCGCTGCGGATTCCATGGCAAGTCGTAATTCACAACGAGATTGCAGAACTGGAGGTTGATCCCTTCGGCGGCAGCTTCGGTTGCGATCATGATGATTGCGTTGTCTCGGAAATGTTCAACGAGAGCCGCACGCATATCGGCAGCCGGTGAGCCAGAGATGCGGTCTGTTCCCTGGTGCTTTTCACGCCAAGCCCGATAGATTGCTTTCGATGATGAATCGCTATTCGTACCGTTAAAAAGGACCATCTTGCCTGCAAACTCGGTCTCCTCCAAGATGCGAAGTAAATACTCTTGTGTTCTTCGCGATTCGGTGAAAATGATCGCCTTTTGCTGAACTCGACCGGCTCCTTTTGCACCTCGTTTTTGGGCTTCAGCAGATGCCGTAAGGCCCTTGCGTAACGCCGTCAGTAGGACTTCACCTTTCGAGTTTTTTGTAATCGACTTTGCCAGTTCATGAAATGCTTGCAGCCGTTCCATTTCCTGTTTCATCGATGAAACATCGCACGAGTCAAATCCCTTTTTTCGTTCACGAACCTCATTTGGCGAATCCTCCGAAATCTCATCGGATTCGGATGACCATTCGTCGGCGATTTCGTCGAACTCTTCGAGGTTCTCACGAACTTGTTCGGGGATTTCTAAAACAGCCGTTGCATTCATGGTTGCCTCAGCAAGTTTTGAAGACAGCCCTTTTAAGGTATCTGAGATAGCGAACGTCGATGAAGCAAGTAGCTTTCGTAGAATAAGAGTCATCAACGATCGCTGGCTCGCGGGCAGGGCGTATAGTGTTTCGTTTTGCAGATACTCAGTCACCATGTCATACAGGCGTTGTTCGCCGTCCGAAGGCTCAAACTCTTGGACGATGGCATGGCGTTCGGTGTACTTGATGTACTCCATGACTTGCTTGCGGAGTGTACGCTTGACAATTGGGCGAAGTCGTTCTTTTAGTTCATCGAAGTCTTCGTTTTCTCCGAGGCGAGTGAATCTGGCCTTGTAAGTCTTGAGGTCACCGAATGCAAAGTCATCGATAATGCTGACAAGACCATAGATTTCAAGCAATGAATTCTGAAGGGGCGTCGCCGTGAGAAGGACTTTCTTGTACGGTGCAATGGCTTGTTTGATCGCATTGCCAATTTTGTTGGTCGGTTTGTAGACGTTTCGAAGTCGGTGGGCTTCATCGATCACGACGAGGTCCCATAGAGTTTGTTGCACGTAGGTTGCCATCCGCTTTGCAAACTGATAAGAACAAATGACAATGGCATCTTGTTGAAATGGATTGAGGTTACCTCGCTTGATGAATTCGCCGAACGTGCCGTTCTCCAGAATGATCGATGGCAAAAAGAATTTGTCAGAAAGTTCTTGAGCCCATTGTTTCCTGAGGTTCGCAGGGGCAATGACAAGAAGTCGGTGCTTTCTCTCGGCCCACAGTTGAGCAAGTAGCAGTCCAGCTTCGATCGTCTTTCCGAGCCCCACTTCGTCGGCAAGTATTGCTCCCTTGGACAGTGGATTTCGAAACGCAAAAAGTGCAGCCTCAATTTGATGTGGATTCAAATCCACTTGTGCATCGGACAAGACAGCGGTCAACTTCCCAAGGTCGTTTGATGCAAATCGTCGCGTTAGCTCGTATGCCAAGTATTTTGCGTGATACGGTGTGGTAGGAATTTCAGCGGCAGGAAGCATGGAACGGTCCAAGCGCATTTCCAATGATTTGGAAACGGGGGTGGAACTTGCAGAAGATTTCGCACTGTTATTCTGCTGATTTTGGGACTTGTCGGGTGATGGCGTGGGGTGTCCAAAGGGATAGAACCAAACCTGCCCGGGTTGCTGTTCTGGATTCGGAGGAACCGGTGAGTCGAAACGAATCGGGTCGGCGAGATGCCATTCGAATTCCCCGTCCTCCCCCGTGCAGTCGACGATTTCAACACTACCGACAACAACGCCCTTGGGTACCTCTTTCCAAGTGAAGCCGATTTCGGATTCAAGTTGTTGATCCGTTAGTCCGCTTTTGGTTGCACTCGCATAGATGTACACTCGCCCACGAAAACGGCAGGGAATCGAACGATATTCGATCGTTTTTTCGCCAGTCATGATTTGTTCAGCCCACGGCTGCCGAACGCTGATTGCTTTCCATTTCTCTAGATCGTGGGCCATCTGAACCAAAAATCCGAATCGTGCGGGAAATCTACCGTGCATCCATGCATGGGCAAAACGGAGCTAAGCAACGTTTGCTTACCTATCCAACGTTTTGAAAGTACGGGAGGGCGTGACACCTTTGGTCACAGGTTCGAAATTCTAGCAGATTATTCGATTGAAATGGTTCTTTGCCCCAAGCCGAGCGTTGTGGCAAACCGATCTTTTGGCCCCGTACATTGACACACGGCATTGTCACACGGCATCAAGGTCTGCGGTCGCCCGAATGCATCGGGGCTTGTCTCTCACCCGAACCCGCGAATACATTTTTTATTGATGAACACCCTTTGCGAGCGGGGACCGGTTTACACGCCGCGTCGCATTGGTGTATCGCTAAGAACACAAATAACAGTATCGATATCGACTGATATTCCCTCACTTACCATTATTTCAACAAGATACCCCTGCTCCGGGATTTCGAACTCCATATTAAACTCGTCGGTTTCTAATTCCAGTAATATATCACCAGCGCGAACCTTATCTCCAATTTTTTTGTGCCATCTGACGATGGTGCCTGAGGTCATAGTAGGACTTAATTGAGGCATTTTGATTAACGTTTCCATAATATACATACCCATACATTTCGCTTCGCAGTGCTGCGCCCTACTAATTTCCTAAAGCGGAGGGGTGTTCGGGTGATGCCCCTTTTTATTTTTGGTTTTGCCCAACGGTTGCATGGATGCTGCCTTGGCTTTGAGCGCCGGGCATGGGCCGTGTAATCGAGCATGCAAACCGTTGGGCGGGTTTAATGGCTGTTCAAATACACCCATAGACGGGGGGTAGGCTACCTTATGACTCCATCTTGGTTGGCTCCGCTAAGCTTGGCTCCGCTAAGGTTGGCTCCGCTAAGGTTGGCTTCGCTAAGGACGGCTCCGCTAAGGACGGCTCCGCTAAGGTTGGCTCCGCTAAGGACGACTCCGCTGAGGTCGGCTCCGCTAAGGTCGGCTCCGCTAAGGTCGGCTCCGCTAAGGTTGGCTCCGCTAAGGTCGGCTCCGCTAAGGTTGGCATTCATAAGGCTGGCGTCGCTAAGGGCCGCTCCGTTAAGGTTGACTCCGCCAAGGTGGACTCCGTCAAGGTTGGCTTCGCGAAGGTCGGCTCCTTCAAGGTGGGCTCCGCAAAGGTCGGCTTCTCTAAGGTCGGCTCGGCTAAGGTTGGCTAGGCTAAGGTTGGCTCCGCTAAGGTTGGCTTCGCTAAGGTTGGCTGCGCTAAGGTCGGCTTCGCGAAGGTCGGCTCCGCTAAGGTCGACTCCGATAAGGTGGGCTGCGCTAAGGTGGACTCCGATAAGGTCGGCTCCGCTAAAGTCTCTTTCACCTTTGGCGTATGCAGCCAATAATTCTTGTGCTGTCATGTTGCTTCCATTGCCCACAAATAACGCTTCGCTTGGCAGTGCTGCGCCCTACTAGTTTCCCAAAGCGGAGGGGTGTTCGGGTGATGCCCCTGTTTGTTTTTGATTGTGCCCAACGGTTGCCTGGATGCTGCCTTGGCTTGGTTGAATACCGGGCATGGGCCGTGTAATCGAGCATGCAAACCATTGGGCGGGTTTCATGGCTGTTCAAATACACCCACAGACGGACAGACGGGGGGGCTATTTTAAGTCTCTATTCCTCCTTCAAATATGACTCCGAAATAATCTGCACGTCGTTTTCCTCTTCGTCGTCGGCGACTATGGCTCCATCAAGGTTGGCTCCGCTAAGGTGGGCTCCGCCAAGGTTGGCTTCGCGAAGGTCGGCTCGGCTAAGGTTGGCCCCGCTAAGGATGGCTTCCATAAGGTTGGCCCTAAAAAGGTCGGCTCCGCTAAAGTTGGCTTCGCTCAGGGTGGCTCCCATAAGGTTGGCTCCGCTAAGATTGGCTTCGCTAAGATTGGTTCGGCCAAGGTTGGCTTTGCTAAGGTTGGCTTCCATAAGGTTGGCTCTGCGGAGGTTGGCTTCGCTAAGGATGGCTCCGCGAAGGTCGGCGCGGCTAAGGTCGGCTCCGCTAAGGTCGGCTCCGCTAAAGTTTCTTTCATCTGCGGCGTATGCAGCCAATAATTCTTGTGCTGTCATGTTGTTTCCATTACCCACGAATAACGCTTCGCTTGGCAGTGCTGCGCCCTACTAGTTTCCCAAAGCGGAGGGGTGTTCGGGTGATGCCCCTTTTTGTTTTTGCTTGTGCCCAACGGTTGCCTGGATGCTGCCCTTCCTGGGCTTTGATCGCCGGGCATGTGCCGCATAACATAGCATGCAAACCATTGGGCGGGTTTCATTGCTGTTCAAATACACCAACAGAATGGGAGAGGCTACCTTATGACTCCATCTTGGTTGGCTCCGCTAAGGTCGGCTCCGTTAAGCTTGGCTCCGCGAATGTCGGCTCCGCTAAGGTTGGCTCCGCTAAGGTTGGCTCCGCTAAGGATGGCTCGGCTAAGGTTGGCTCCGCTAAGGTTGGCTGCGCTAAGGACGGCTTCGACAAGGACGGCTCGGCTAAGGTTGGCATCCATAAGGCTGGCTCCGTTTAGGTTGGCTCCGCCAAGGTTTGCTCCGCTAAGGTTGGCATTCATAAGGTCGGCTCGGCTAAGGTTGGCTCGGCTAAGTTTGACTCGGCTAAGGTTGGCTCCGCTAAGCTTGACTCCCTCAAGGTTGGCGTTGCTAAGGTTGGCGTCGCTAAGGTTGGCGTTGCGAAGGTCGGCTGTGCTAAAGTCGGCTCCGCTAAGGTTGGCTCGGCTAAGTTTAGCTCCGCTAAGGTCGGCTCCGCTAAGGTTCGCTGTGCGAAGGTCGGCTCCGCTAAGGTTGGCTGTGCGAAGGTCGGCTCCGCTAAGGTTGGCTCCGCTAAGGTCGGCTCCGCTAAGGTCGGCTCCGCTAAAGTTTCTTTCACCTGCGGCGT
>Ga0247834_1008052_pt1 | contig 10818 bp, 9 predicted proteins | sample LaCruzMarch2015__8_FD_187118 | JGI IMG/M metagenome (GOLD analysis project Ga0247834, IMG submission 187118) | Freshwater microbial communities from meromictic Lake La Cruz, Castile-La Mancha, Spain - LaCruzMarch2015_12m | ecosystem: Environmental > Aquatic > Freshwater > Lake | place: Spain... | reverse complement strand
CTTATCGAAGGTCAATGGGTTGCTTTCCCAAATCACTCTGATTTAGAAAAAGCTGTCTTTGACATGGTAGTAGCCGGTCGAATTTCAGATGGCGATGTTGCAATCATGATGGTTGAAGCAGAGGCTACAACTAAGACCATTGATCTAATTAAGGCTGGCGCAACTGTGCCAACTGAAGAGATTGTTGGCCAAGGATTAGAGGCAGCAAAGCCATTTATTCGCACACTTTGCGAAGCACAATTGGCGCTAGCTAAGCAGGCTGCAAAGCCAACTGGTGAATTCCCAGTATTCCTTGATTACCAAGATGATATTTATGCAGTTGTTGAAAAGGCTGCAAAGGATGATCTAGCAAAGGCATTAACAATTGCTGGTAAGCAAGAGCGTGAGACAAAGCTTGATGAGATCAATAAGGATGTTACTGCGAAGATCACAGTTGATTTTCCAGAGCGCGTTAAAGAGATCTCAGCTTCACTTCGCTCAGTTACTAAGAAATTAGTACGTCAGCGAGTATTACGCGAGAAGATTCGTATTGATGGTCGCGGGCTACGCGATATCCGTGCATTAACCGCTGAGGTTGAGGTAATTCCTCGCGTTCACGGTTCGGCAATATTTGAAAGAGGTGAGACTCAGATTCTGGGTATCACAACTTTAAATATGCTTAAGATGGAGCAACAGCTAGACACTCTTTCTCCAGAGGATCACAAGCGTTATATGCATAACTACAACTTCCCGCCTTACTCTGTTGGTGAGACTGGTCGAGTTGGTTCTCCTAAGCGTCGTGAAATTGGTCATGGTGCGCTCGCAGAGCGTGCATTACTTCCAGTTCTGCCAACTCGCGAAGAGTTTCCTTATGCAATTCGTCAGGTTTCAGAAGCTTTAGGTTCAAATGGATCAACATCTATGGGATCTGTTTGTGCTTCAACAATGTCATTACTAAATGCAGGTGTGCCACTCAAGGCAGCTGTAGCTGGTATTGCAATGGGACTTATCTCTGATGATGTTGATGGTAAAACTGAGTACGTAGCACTTACCGATATTTTGGGTGCAGAAGATGCATTCGGAGATATGGACTTTAAAGTTGCTGGTACAAAAGAGTTTGTTACCGCACTTCAATTAGATACAAAACTTGATGGTATTCCAGCATCCGTTCTTTCAGCAGCTTTGCTGCAAGCAAAGGAAGCTCGTCTTGCCATCCTTGATGTTATGAATCAAGCAATTTCATCTCCAGATGAAATGTCACTGCTTGCTCCTCGCATTATTTCAATCAAGGTGCCTGTGGACATGATCGGTGCAGTTATCGGGCCTAAGGGCAAGATGATTAATCAGATTCAAGACGAGACAGGCGCAGATATCACAATTGAAGATGATGGAACTATTTATATCGGTGCAACTGAAGGTTCTGCTGCTGAGGCTGCGAAGGCGCAAATTAATGCGATCGCAAATCCAGTACAGCTTTCTGTTGGCGATAAGTTCAATGGTTCTGTTGTAAAACTTGCAACATTTGGTGCTTTCATAAACCTAGCTCCAGGTAAAGATGGCTTGCTACACATCTCGCAAATTCGCAAGATGCATGGTGGAAAGCGCATTGAAAACCTTGAAGAGGTTATGAAGGTTGGCGAGAAGATTGAAGTTGTAATTAATGAGATTGATCCAAAGGGTAAATACTCATTAGTTCCAGCAAATCTTCCAGAAGAAGCAAAGAGCGAGTAATTTGGCAAGAACGGTCTTACCTAGTGGCTTACGAATAGTCACGGAAGAGGAAAGATCTGTTCGCTCTGCAGCTTTTGGTATTTGGGTTAATGTTGGCTCCCGGGATGAATCAGTTTCAACCGCGGGAGCTTCACATTTTCTAGAGCATTTATTATTTAAAGGAACTAAAAAACGCTCATCCCTTGAAATTTCATCCGCTATTGAAGCGGTAGGTGGTGAAACAAATGCATTTACCTCCAAGGAGTACACCTGCTTTTATGCCCGAGTAATTGATAAAGATCTACCACTTGCAGTGGATGTAATTAGTGATTTGATCACTTCATCTGTAGTTAAACCAGATGATGTTGATGCTGAACGAAAAGTAGTTCTAGAAGAGATTGCCATGCGTGATGATGATCCAAGTGATCTAATCCATGATCTTTTTTTAGAGAAGTATTACGGTGATACACCACTTGGTCGGCCAATTTTAGGAACTGTTGAGTCGATTAAAGGTATGAGTAGAAGTACAGTCTTTAACTACTATCAAAATAGATATAAACCAGAGGATTTAGTTGTTTCAGTTGCTGGAAATATTAAGCATAAAAAAGTAGTCGAGCTGGTTGAAGATGCACTTTCCAAGGATGATTTTCTAGATCAACCTAAAACAGATTTTAAAGTAAGAAAGTCACCTGCGATAAAGGTTCCGGGCAAAGGTGAAGTAACTCTGCTTGATCGCAAAACTGAACAGGCACACATTGTTTATGGCGTGCCAGGTGTTGCTCGGGATGATAAGCGCAGGTTTGCATTAAGCATTTTATCTTCTGCTTTAGGTGGCGGAATGTCTTCCAGGTTGTTTCAAGAGATTAGAGAAAAGCGTGGCCTTGCATATTCCACTTATGCATACAGTCAGCAATTTGCCGGCAGCGGAGTTTTATCTTTTTATGTTGGCTGCAAGCCTGATAAAGCAGAAGAATCAATTAAAATTATCAAATCTATATTGCATGATGTGGCAGAGAATGGATTAACGGCGGAGGAGATTATTAGGGCAAAGGGAGCAGTTTCTGGATCACTGGTGTTAAGCCAAGAGGACACTGGTTCTAGAATGACCAGAATTGGCAAAAGTGAGTTGGTTTATGGCCAGGTCCTAAGCTTTGATGAAATTTTGCGTGAGATTTCTAATGTAACACATGAGCAAATTATGGAAATTGCCCGCCAAATCCTGCCGACATCTCCTACCCTTGCGGTAGTGGGACCATTTAGGTCAAGTAGTAAATTTGAAAGGTTAATCTCATGAAGGTTGCAGTGCTTGGTGCCAAAGGAAGAATGGGCGCGGAAACAGTCGCAGCTATTGAGAGTGCAAGTGACTTAACACTTAGTTCGGCGTTAGATCTGGGTGATTCATTAGATCAACTAATTAAAACTAGCACAGAGGTTATTGTTGATTTCACGCACCCTGATTCAGTAATGAAAAATCTTGAGTTTGCAATAACTAATGGAATTCATGTTGTAGTTGGTACTACAGGATTTGATGATAAAAAGCTCTCTGAACTAAAAAATTTGCTCTCCAAGAATTCAAAAGTTGGCGCATTAATTGCTCCCAACTTTGGCCTTGGCGCAGTCCTTATGATGCAGTTCTCTCAAAAAGCTGCCCAGTACTTTGAAAGTGTTGAAATTATTGAACTTCATCATGCAAATAAAGTTGATGCTCCATCTGGAACAGCAATTAGAACTGCTGAGCTAATTACTGATGCTAGAAAGCAGAGTAAAAAAGGAGCGATGCCAGACGCTAGTAAAACAATTATTCCAGGAGCTAGAGGTGCAAAGGTTGGGGATGTACCAATTCACTCGGTTCGCTCTCATGGATACGTTGCTCACCAAGAGGTAATTTTTGGTGATGCGGGTGAAACTTTAAGTATTAGACATGATTCGATAAATCGAGCAGGATTTATGCCAGGAGTTTTAATTGGAGTTAGAAATGTTGCAAAACATCCAGGACTAACAGTTGGTCTTGAAAATTATATGGAGGGAATGAAATGAGCGATATAACAATGTATGGAGCTGAGTGGTGTGGAGATTGCCGCCGTTCTAAGAGATTTTTAGATGCAAATAATGTGAAGTACAACTACGTCGATGTGGAAGCAGACGCTGTAGCAAGTGATAAAGTAATTGAGATTAATGGTGGCATGCGATCAATACCAGTAATTATCTTCTCAGATGGCACTCACTTAACTGAGCCTTCAGATATAGCACTTAAAGAAAAACTAGAGGCTTTAAAAGTACTTTAAAACCAGTTATATATTGCGGCGGAAGTAATGGCTGCTGACACAACTACAACTGGGAATGGTGCTTTAAACTTTAAAGCAATCAGTGCTACGCCAACGCCAGCCAGACGTTGATCTATCACTAACTCCTTTTTATCTGCAAATGTTTGAACACCAACTAATGCGCTCAGTAGCACTATTGGGACCAAAGTATTTATTCTTTTAAACCTTGGTTTATCTAGCCATTTTTCTGGAACGCTGTGGCCAAAATACTTATTTAAAAATGCGGTAACACTTGCACCAATAACCGCTATCCATATTTGACTCATTCTTTCCACCCAAAAATGATGGCCAAAATTACAGTTGTAATTATTGGAACACCGGCAGGAGTAAGCGGTGTAAGTATTAATGCCCAAGAGATGGCAGCAGCCGATACTATAAATTGAGTTTTATTTTTAAGTCTTGGCCAAATTAGACCACAGAAGGCGGCAGGTACTGCTGCATCTAAACCCCAAACTGATGGGTCACCAATTGCACTTGCACCAAGTGCACCTAGGAAAGTAAATAGATTCCAAAATACATAAACACCGATACCGGTAATGTAGAAGCCACGTTTTCTGTCAGCATCATTTTCCTGCAAAGTTGCAACCGCAGTTGATTCATCTATTGTGATTTGAGCTGCAAGAATTCTCTTAATTCCTGTGACTTTTAAAATTGGCGCCATTTGAAGACCGTAAAGTGCGTTACGAAATCCAAGCAAAGTCGAGGTCGCAATTGCACTAATTGCTCCACCACCAGCTCCCATAATTCCAACGACAGCAAATTGCGATGCACCAGAGAATAGAAGTAGTGAAAGTAAGCAGGTCTGAATAATTGAAAATCCGGCGGTTACTCCGGCAGCGCCAAAGGCGGCACCATAAAGCCCGACAGTGAAAGCAACGCTAAGGGCGGTGCGATCTATCGGGTTTGACCGAGGATTTATTGACACGCCGACACTTTAATCCAGCCATTCATCAATTACCAAAGATAGGGTCGCAACCATGAGTGATGAGATCGTTTTTCGTGAGGATATGTCGGTTGAGTTAGTTAAATCTAGCGCAAGTGATGCAGATGTTATTTGGGCTGCTCGGGTTTCAACCGCTGGTGATAAATCACTAGAAGATGTAGGAAATGATGCTTCAAAATCTGAAGGGCTAATTAATTATTTAGCCAGAGAGCGTCATGGTTCCCCGTTTGAGCACACATCAATGACTTTCTTTATCTCGGCACCAATTTTTGTTTTTAGAGAGTTTATGAGACATCGAATTGCTTCTTATAATGAAGAGAGCGGAAGATACCGAGAGTTAAAACCAGTTTTTTATATTCCGAGCAAAGAAAGAAAGCTAGTGCAGATCGGTAAAGCTGGTGCTTATACATTTGTTGATGGCACACCAGAGCAATATGAAATTACTGTTAAGTCAATTAAAGAAACTTGCGTCTTGGCGTATGATAATTATCAGAAAATGTTAGATGCTGGAGTTGCAAGAGAGGTTGCAAGAGCAGTATTGCCAGTAACTTTGTACTCATCAATGTATGTGACTATGAATGCCAGGGCATTGATGAATTTTCTTTCCCTTAGAACTTCGCGTGAGGGTTCACATTTCCCGTCATATCCACAACGGGAGATTGAGATGGTGGCGGAGAAGATGGAAGCCGAGTTCGCCAAACTAATGCCTATTACCTACGGAGCATTCCAAAAATCAGGCCGCATAGCGCCATAAATAAGCGGTAGCCTTAAGCCATGCAAATCACTCCACCATTTGGCAGATTAATTACTGCCATGGTCACTCCCTTTTCAAAGAGTGGCGAGATTGATTGGGCTGGATTAGAAAAAATTGCAGCTCATCTGGTTTCAACTGGTCATGATGGAATTGCTGTTAACGGCACAACCGGTGAAGCGCCAACCACTTCAGATGATGAAAAAGATCAAATAATTAAAGCTGTACGAAAAATTGTTGGCGATAAGATTAAAATTATTGCTGGGGCTGGAAATAATGAAACCTCTCACTCGGTGGAGCAAGCACAGCGAGCTGCTAAAGCAGGAGCTGATGGTTTATTAGTTGTTACTCCTTATTACAACAAACCACCACAAGCGGGAATTGAAGCCCACTTTCGGGCAATGGCTGATGCCACTGATTTACCAGTAATGATGTATGACATTCCAGGAAGAACTGGAGTGGAAATTGAGTCAGATACGATTGTTAAATTAGCAGAGCATAAGAATATTGCCGCTTTAAAAGATGCAAAGGGAAATCCAGCTGCTACTTCTTGGGTAATCAAAAGATCATCAATTCCAGTTTATTCCGGTGATGACATTTTGAATTTGCCATTGCTTTCAGTTGGCGCAGTTGGTTTTGTATCAGTTTGTGGGCACACTGTTGGTGCAGAGTTAAGAGCAATGCTAGATGCATGGTTTGCTGGTAATTCAAATAAAGCTCTTGAGATTCATCAGCAATTACTTCCAGTATTTACTGGAACATTCCGTACGCAAGGTGCGATTCTTACTAAAGCGGCTTTAAATTTGATGGGACTTCCGGGCGGATTTACAAGATTGCCACTTGTTGATGCAACTGATGCGCAAATTGCGCAGTTAAAGGTTGATCTACAAGCTGGTGGCGTTAATTTAAAGTAACTTAATGAATCATCCCCATCCAGGTCTGCCTTACCCTTCAAAGTTAGCTAAAAAAACTCTACGTATTGTTGCCTTAGGTGGTTTAGGTGAAATCGGTCGAAATATGACCGTCTTTGAATATGAGGGAAGATTACTAATCGTTGATTGCGGTGTTTTATTTCCCGGCGATGACCAGCCTGGAATCGATTTAATTTTGCCCGATTTTTCTTATCTTAAAGATCGCATGAATGATATCGAAGCAATCTTTTTAACCCATGGCCATGAAGATCATATTGGGGCTGTGCCATACCTAGTTAGAGAGCGCAGTGATATTCGGATTATTGGCTCCCAATTAACGCTGGCATTTGTAACACCAAAATTAAAAGAGCGCAGAATTACTGCGCCAATGACTCAGGTTAAAGCTGGGCAGATAGAAAAAGTTGGTCCCTTCACTCTTGAGTTTGTAACTGTTAACCATTCAATTCCAGATTCACTTGCAGTAGCAATCAAAACAGATGCTGGAGTTGTTTTACATACCGGAGATTTTAAGATGGACAAGATGCCACTTGATGGCAAAGTTACCGATCTAGAAACCTTTGCAAGGTTGGGTAAAGAGGGTGTGGATCTATTTTTAGTTGATTCAACTAATGCTGATGTACCAGGACTTACAGTTGCCGAGAAAGATATTTATCCAGCTCTAAAGGAGGCGATTGCTAAAACTCCACGTCGAGTAGTAGTTACATCCTTTGCCTCTCATGTTCATCGAATTCAGCAAGTATTAAATGCTGCGCAAGAGGCAAACCGCAAGGTGGCATATGTCGGTAGATCAATGGTTAGAAATATGAAATTGGCAGAAGATTTAGGTTATTTAAAAGTTCCAACCGGTCTAGTTGTTGACTACAAAGATATTGATAGTTTCGGGGACAAAATTATCTTAGTTTGCACCGGCTCACAAGGTGAACCGCTTGCTGCCTTATCTCGAATTGCAAATGGTGATCATGAGATTCAAGTAGGAAAAGGTGACACAGTAGTGCTGGCATCATCTTTGATTCCTGGCAATGAGAAATCGGTTTACCGAGTAATAAATGAGCTGACAAGATTTGGCGCACATGTAGTTCATAAAGGAAATGCAATGGTGCATGTTTCTGGCCATGCTTCTGCTGGCGAGCTATTACATTGCTATGAAGTAGTAAAGCCAAAAAATGTTCTACCAGTTCACGGTGAGTGGCGACATATGAGAGCAAATGCTGATCTTGCTATGCAATCTGGATTATCAGAACATAATGTTGTTATTGCCGAAAATGGCATAACTATTGATGTGGCAAATGGGCATGCAGATATCTCAGGTTCAGTTCCCTGCGGTTATGTTTATGTTGACGGACAAAGTGTCGGTGAGATAACTGAAAGCTCTCTTAAGGATCGAAGAATTTTAGGTGATGAAGGATTTATCTCCGTCGTAGTTGTGATTGATTCTCAAAGCGGCAAAATTGTTGCCGGCCCAGATATTCATGCCAGAGGCTTTACGGAAGATAAATCTTTATTTGATGATGTTAAGGGAGATATTGAAAAGGCTTTGAGCAAAGCAGTTGCCGGCGGTTTCAATGGCACGCATCAACTTTCTCAAGTTGTTCGCCGAACTATTGGCAGCTGGGTTGGGGAGGAGCATCGTCGTAAACCGATGATCATTCCGCTAGTAATTGAGGTTTAGGAAAACTGTTTAGATTAACTTTCCCAGTAAAGTGCGTGCCGATTACGCGAAGTAATTAACTTATTCTTTAGGCTTATCTTCTTATGGCTAAGAAGAAAAAAAACTCAAAGGGCAGTTTTATTCTTGCTCCGCTCCTGCGTGGGCTAAGTTGGGTTTGGCGTTTAATTTCGAAGATTCTTGGCAACTCCATAAGGTTTATTTTTAGATCATCTAAAGAGTTAGATCCTGCACATCAAAGAGATGGCATTGCATTCTTTGTATTTATCTTGGCCCTAATCGCAATAGCTGGCACATGGTTTAAATTGGATAATCTGTTAGGCAGATCGATACATTCATTTTTATTGGGCGGTGTTGGCCGACTGGCATATCTCGTGCCGGTTATTTTTGTTTACTTTGCATACAGACTGTTTAAAACTCCCGATGAGTCAAATGAGCTCGGTCGGATAACAATTGGTACGTTGTTGCTACTTACTAGCGCAACCGCGTTAATGCATATTATTAATGGCTCAACTGGAACCGGTGCGACAGCAATGCGACAGGGCGGTGGCTGGATTGGCTATGGAGTCTCTACCGGATTAGTTGCACTTGTTACTGAAATTTTAGCGATCCCAATTTTAATTATATTTTTTATCTTTGGTCTTTTAGTTATTACAAAAACGCCATTTTCAAAGGTAATCGGCCGAATTGGGCAATTATTCAAAATGGGAGGTGCTGGCATAAGTAATGCCAGAGCACGTAGAGCTGAAAGATTAGTAGATGAAGATTTTGAGGTCAGCGAAAGTCCACCATTTGAAACTCCATTAGTGAAGGATCTTGTGCAGGAGTTTGAACCGCAACAATTAGATTATGAGGTTGAGTTAGAGGATTTTGAAGAGATTACTCAAGCAGTTCCAACTGCAATTAAATCAAATAAGGCAGAACACTCTAGGCCTATGCAATTACTTCTGACTTCAGATTCAAAGTATGAATTACCTCCGGCTGATTTGTTAAGAGGTGGGCCGGCATCCAAAGGTAAATCAAAAGCAAATGAAACTGTTGTGGCTGCACTCAAACAGGTTTTTGAACAGTTTGATGTTGACGCCCAAGTTACTGGATTTATGCGTGGCCCGACCGTTACACGGTACGAAGTTGAATTAGGAAATGGCGTAAAGGTAGAGGCGATTTCAGCGCTCTCTAAAAATATTGCATATGCGGTTGCAAGTGGTGAGATCAGAATTCTTTCGCCAATTCCTGGTAAATCCGCGGTTGGAATTGAGATTCCAAACTCAGACCGCGAGATTGTGGCATTAGGGGATGTGCTTAGATCTTCAGTTTCTTCAAGTGATCCTCACCCAATGTTGATTGCTTTAGGCAAAGATGTTGAAGGCTCATTCTTGTGTGCAAATTTAGCAAAGATGCCACATTTACTAGTAGCTGGTGCAACAGGTGCAGGTAAATCATCGATGATTAACTCGTTGGTGGTTTCAATATTAATGAGAGCCACACCTGATGAGGTGCGCCTAGTAATGATTGATCCCAAGCGAGTTGAACTAACAAATTACGAAGGCGTGCCCCATTTAATTGCGCCAATTATCACTAACCCGAAAAAGGCAGCAGATGTTTTGGCTTGGGTGGTACGCGAGATGGAGATGCGGTACGACGATCTTTCCGTTTTTGGATTTAGACACATCGATGACTTTAATAAGGCGGTAAAAGCTGGAAAGGTAACACCACCTGCTGGAAGTGAGCGAACACTAGAACCATATCCATACTTATTAGTCATTGTCGATGAGTTAGCAGATTTAATGATGGTAGCTGCTCGTGAGGTTGAAGATTCAATTGTTCGTATTACTCAATTAGCAAGAGCGGCTGGAATTCACTTAGTTCTTGCAACTCAAAGGCCAAGTGTTGATATTGTCACTGGTTTAATCAAAGCTAATGTGCCATCAAGATTATCTTTTGCAACCAGCAGTCTTGCTGACTCAAGAGTTATTCTTGATACTCCTGGAGCAGAAAAACTAGTTGGCCAAGGCGATGGTTTATTCCTGCCAATGGGAGCAAGTAAGGCCGTGCGTATTCAAGGTGCTTATGTTTCAGAGCGCGAGATTGAGGCAGTGGTTAATCATGTCAAAGGCCAACTGCAACCGGTTTATAGAATTGATTTAAATGCACCAATAAAATCAAATGTTGTAACTGATGATGTTGGTGATGATTTAGATCTACTACTTCAAGCAGTTCAGTTAGTTGTATCTACCCAATTTGGTTCCACTTCAATGTTGCAACGTAAATTACGGATCGGATTTGCAAAAGCTGGTCGGCTAATGGATTTAATGGAAACTCGTGGAATTGTTGGACCAACTGAAGGATCTAAGGCTCGGGCAGTTTTGATTAACGCCGAGCAAATGCCGGATGTCTTGGAGTCACTTCGAGGTAATCTGTAGTTCACCTTGGGGTGAAAACAACGGGTGAAATCTTAAATCTGCAATTCTCAGGCGCGATGTCCCCAATACTGCCCTCAAAAATTATTGCCT
>Ga0247834_1008051_pt1 | contig 10818 bp, 7 predicted proteins | sample LaCruzMarch2015__8_FD_187118 | JGI IMG/M metagenome (GOLD analysis project Ga0247834, IMG submission 187118) | Freshwater microbial communities from meromictic Lake La Cruz, Castile-La Mancha, Spain - LaCruzMarch2015_12m | ecosystem: Environmental > Aquatic > Freshwater > Lake | place: Spain... | reverse complement strand
TATTGAACCAAACTTGCAGGAAATCATATTCGGACCTATTAGAGTAGGTTTGATCACTCAGAAACAATATTGGGACCATTTAAAAAAATGCCATTCCTGGGGCCGGACCCCCTAATCTTGGATAAAGCCTCTGAAAGGGAGGAGATGTTGTATAAGAACGGTCATTTGAAGAATACACTCATCTATCTCAGTGCTACGATTAATGAAAAGGACCAAAAGCTGGATCATGTGATGTTTGGAGAACCAACGGCTGCCATGGTGACCATCCTCGCACTGAAGACTGGAGAGGACAAATCGGAAGGGATGGTATCTCTTTTCAACACCAATGCTAGACAGCAGAAGGCTGATCCTAATAACGAGTACAACGCCAAGATCCAGAACCGTGACAATGTCAATTATGACCGGATTATGGGTGCTGCCTACATGAGTGGCAATGTTGCATCGACCATGATGGAGAGTATGAACAAAAACTCCAACCATTCGGGTCTCAGTATTATTCATTTTGGCAAGTATGGCAAAGCTACTATCGATGCACTACAGCAGGAAGGACAGCGTCAACTGCTAGAGGCTGCAATTGGTGAGACAGAGGGTAACGCAACCAAGAAGCGGACCACCTTTCATCCGGTGGATTTTTTTCACTCCATGGGTCAAGTTGCCTGCCTTTATGCCAACTTCATGAATTGCGTCGAGGCATCTTTTATTTGTTCATTAGGCAAGCAGCCGGTAGTGTACCAGGTAGCAGAACGTTTTTTCAGGTTCTGTATCGACCCGAAGACTATTGAATGGTGTAAAAATAACCCCATGCCAGGCCTTCCTATGTTCCTGGTGAGTCTTATGGATGAATTGTATGCAAGTAGTTCCGAGATGGGAGGCAGTTACATCAATCGGTTGGCCAGACAGGCCGATAAGCCCGAGGATTTGGCTATTGAAAGCTTCCAGGCTACTACTATGAAGGTCTTGGATACACTTCGAGAGTTGACCAAGAAGAGGGATTGGAAAGCCCCTTGGCCGCCCAACGATCTCCCCGCTTGGATAAGGAATATGAAAGAGATTGCGGAGCCAGAGGCGGGGTCGAATACTGGTGCAAGGTCAACTAGCCCAAATAAGCGTAAATTCGACAAGCCCACTGGTGACACTCCTCCAACGGGTGGTTCTAATGTTAGTGGTGGGGCCCCCCCTACTGTGCCTGGCCAAGCGACTCAACCTTCAGAGCGTGGACGCCTTCGCGAGAGCGGTGATGGTGGAAGTTTTGTCAAGCCTCCCAGCCGGAATGGATGCTATCTCCTCACGGGCATGGACACTAAGCCTGAATTGGCACTCTGTCCAGAGGCTCGCTCAGAGTTCTGTGGTCACCATGCAGTGGTTCATAAAAGCTGTGGCAATAAGGAATGCAAGAAGAACCACAAGTGGTGGCATGAGTACAGTGAGGACTTGAAGGCGAAGCAGCTTCAGTATGTGGCTGCCAATCCAACAGTTGTAAAGTTTTCCCCAAAGGCAGCGGCAACAATTCGGGCATTGCCCAGTGGCATGGATCATTTGATTGGCGGTGAGAACTGAAGCTGCCGTGAATAGGGATATGCAATTGTGTTATGTGTTGTGCACTTTGGTTAGCTTCGGCTTATGCAATCTTTGTTTTAGTTTTCACGCCGCTGGCAGGTCCAAGCGTTATATCTACATCCACGGGTGATGCTGCTATTAGGATGTTTCACACTAACATTATGCTAGCAAATTATACCATGTCAAAAATAGCCCCCACTTGTCCAGCTCGATCATTGCCAACTACAACTCGCACAACTGCACAACAGCAAGCGACGGTGGGGGCTTCGCCTTGCATCGCAACCCAGCAACCTCCCTCTTTGACTGTATCTCGAGTAGCTATTAATGGAGGTGTGAGCATCGCTGCAGTGGCTCCACCTCCACCAACAAGGAAGCCAGTCTCCGCGGCGCAGAAGAAGAGAGGTAAGGATCATGATCCCCCATTTGCTTGTGAATTGTATCGTACCTATCCGCAGAATGTCATGCAGTACTATCAGACAGAAGGTGATTTTTCGAATGTGATTTTTTTCTTGGTAAAAGAGGGATGGCTCAGCGAGCAGGATCTACACTCAGTTTCGATGATGCACCCGGATTTTATGGACATGATAGACTCAGTACCTGCTCTGCTTGGGGTAGATTTCTCTAGCCTGCGCGATCCAGTGTTCGACTATGCTTCTCAGACCGAGATCGACCCTGATAGAGTCCGACTTATGACAGCATGCGCGGTGCACTACAATCTTGATATTGGTTTGGTAGTACGGTATTTGGGCGGAGAGTATACTGCCTCGTGGCGCAACAGACCTGAGATCCTGGCGGCAGCCGAGCCATACCTTTCCGATGAAGTGTACAATCATTTGCATAGAGTCCTGACGACTGGTTGTCCAGCAAATTTTAATTGGAATGAGCCAGCCAGTAATAAGCGTCGTGCCATTGCCATCGGTAATCTCCCATCGGTGAGCCAGCACGAAGAGGTAGCGCAGAAGACAGTTACAAAAGAGGTTAGGAACAGTCATCTTTTACCACTTGCAAGATGGATTTGTACTTGTTCGGCACATGCCCGGCATACGCCACAGAACATCCTCGTCAAGCCAGGCAAGAAGCCTCGTCTCATTTGGGATGGGACAACCCGGCAATCCTGGTGGGATCGTACAATGAATATGATGACACCGATAGACGCCGAGCTGACAGTTACCTTCGGTACCGCTTTCCTCATGCTCTGTACTTGGATATGGAACCTGCGAATCTCATACCCAAATGAAGATATTCTCCTGGCTTTCGTTGACATATCATCATGTTTCCGCTTCCCACGTATGGCAGCGGATCTGGCAGGGGCGTCTGGTTTTATCATTGGCACTTGCTTCTTTGCGGCCAATGCAGGGGTATTTGGCAGTGTCATCTCAGCTAGCTCATGGGAGCCGTTCAGGATCGCCATAGCAGCAATCGCTCAGGCATGTTTCATCTGTCACCACCTAACCTCAAAACACGCTGATCTTCTGAAGCTCATCCGTTTCGACATTGCAGCACCAGCAAATACACAATTTGTACAAGCCCAACGCTGTTCACGGAATGATGGGGTGTTTGACCAGCACAACAACAGGCTGCCTACCCCTCACAACATTTATGTCGATGATGACTTGCTGGCTGAGGTTGGACCTCGCATGCCACAGGCCCTCGCATCGGCATTTGAGGCAGTTTTTACAGTGATGGGTAAGCCAGAGCTGGTCCGTCGGCCGATTGCGGTTGCGGTCGACAAGTTGTTGGAGCTATTTGTTTCTCACAATCAGATCCTTTTGGGCTTGGAAATCAACACTCGGGCTATGACAGTTGGTATCTCACCACAGTACCGGGCCGAAGTATTACACATCTTACAGTCAACATGGCACAGTGGTCGTCAATCATTCACAGTCAAAGAGATGGAATTACTGGTTGGGAAACTTGGACGGATCGCTCAGGCTTTCCGGCCTTTATACTACCTAATGTCTCACCTCTACTCATCATTGGCATATGCATTACGTGCAAATAAAGCGTACCTTGTGACAACGTCTAGACAGTTTAGGAAATTGGTGGATACATCCAAACGTGCATTGACTGATAAGGATACTGATGACTGGCGGGAAATCACGTTTGCTGCAAGTCGAGTAGCACGTCTATTTCATGGATGCAAACAGACATACCGCATTCCACCTTCTTTAGCTGCTGAAATTGCCTTCATCCGATCACTCATGGCAGACTCAAGCTTCCCCTTGTGTACACCAATTGGACATATCGTATCGCGCGATTTTACCTACTCCATGTTTGCCGATTCCTGCAAATTATCAGGAGGAGGCTGGTGTACAGATTTGAGCTTTTGGTGGTACTTGGAATATCCGCTGGAGATCATCCGCAAGGCACAGCTAAAGAATAACAAGCATGGTGACTACATCTCAATCAACGTATTGGAAATGATGTGTGTGATTATCAACTATGCAGCGGCTATACACATTTGTCATCTGGATGGTGTTGATATCAGTCATGCTCCAACCATTCTGAACTGGTGCGACAATACATCAGCAGTCAGTTGGATCAACACTCGGTGTAAAGACAGTCTTGCTGGTCGGGCTCTAGGTCGCCTCTTTTGTGGTTTACTGATGGGTTCAACTATTGGTCTGTGTACGGATTGGATATCAACAACACAGAATGTTATTGCGGATGATGTCTCCCGTGTCAAACGTTCCGCTGAAGATGGAAAATATGATTTTTCTCAACTGCTTACTGATCACCCCTCCTTGCGTTCTTGTCGTTTATTCCAGCCGTCGGAGCTCCTTCTTTCGATGTTTTGGGAGATATTGTTGAACAAAGGCTCTCCGGATGTACTGATGCTAAAGGAGCTACGACCCGAGAATCTCGGCTTAGTAACTTCATAGACTTCTTACAGAATAATAATATTGATAATTATCTCACGCCTGATCCAAAGTGGGTGGATACGGTTGTCAGTAGATACGTCGTGTACATAATGAACGGATACGGATGCACTACTAAATACATTGCGGTCAAGACCGTCAAAGAGTATCTTAAAGAAATTAACAAGCATTACACGACCTATGGTCTGCCACCCCCTTGGGTGAATACAGCTCAAACCAAGACAGCTAAGCGTCGCGAACCGCTTACACAGAGTTGTATTGAAACCATGTTGGAATTAGCAGCACACTATGGCCATAGCGAAGACTGCTTTGAATGCTTAATGAGAGATATGGTGACCTTGGGTCGATATACCGGAAATCGCATCCAGGAATATGCAATGGATTCCCCGAACGTGATCAAGTATTATGCAACCCCGGATGGTAACGTGATGCGAGCTTTCTCAGTCAGCAACATATTATTTCGCGATGCTCATGGAATGCCCCTCGCGACGTCTGTGGCAATGGACACACCAAATCTAGTTGTGCAAGTAGGCACCCGCTATGATATTCAAAAGAATAGAAATAATGGTCAGGTGCTATGGTACCACAGGGACACCCTGAACCCAGACTATTGTCCAGTTGTACGAGCATTGAGTTTGGTACGACGTGCGATAAGGCTTGGTCAATCTTCTTCTGATCCATTGTGTGTGTATTTGAAGAATGGTGTTAAGGTGTTCCTGACAGGAAACGATGTTACAAACTACTTTCGGTATACTATGAAGTTAGCTCACCCAACTATTAACGAAGAAATGCTTTCAGCAATATCAACACATTCATTGCGAGTGACAGCATGCATCCTCCTTGCGGAGGCTGGAAAACCCATTTACTTTATCAAGTTACGATTACGATGGAAAAGTAACTGTTTTGAGATATACCTACGAAATACCTCTCGTGTTGCTTTGCAGCACATGCAAGCAATTACTCCAGGAAACATTCACCCTGGGTCTGTTGGTCTGTTTAGAGCAAACCTAGGGTACTATTTATCACATTGAGAAATAGACCCATAGTGTTATTTTAGCCGATCGATCTATACCTGGGAACAAGTATAGATCGAATTTGTCTTTCCTATTTAAATACGTAAAGCACAATTATGCTTGATTAATTGTTTCTTTAGTATATTAATAGGTGTCTTTGCTCTATCTTTTGCGTGATTCCAATTTCAGCCATTAAATGTGACCAACAAAGGTCAAGGCGCATAAAGGAAATCTATTGATTTGAATGAAGTCCTGAATGAGAATGACTGCACTTCTTGAATCATCTTCTGACCAAAATTTCGGGCTTGCTGGGTTGGCGCAGTGGCAGCGCTTTCGTTTCCGATGCGAAGGGTCGCGGGTTCAAGTCCCGCACTCAGTATTGATGAACCCCCTTTTGCTTCATTGTAGTGTCATTGACACATTGGTTTATTCCATGCTTACGATACTGTGCTGCTTACTCTAACCTAAATGACAACCTACTTATATTAGCATATTTCTACATTACTAGCTCATCTGCTATAGCATTACCACTAACTGCGATTGCATATCCACCAACAACATCCGCGGCGGCATCTCCAACAACATCCATCTTGTACCCACCCTCCTGCACGAAGACGCATGGGACATTCTTATCCATCATACATTTGCCAATGTACACTCCCATTTTGAAATAATCATCGCCGCTCAATTGGAATCCACCTCTGTTCACGGCCACGGCATCTCCCGCATATGTGTCAAGTCCTAATGATATGACCAATGCCCGTGGCTCAAACTTGCTTATTGCCTCCATGGCTTGCCTCAATGCTCTTTTGTACGACGAACTACCACCACTCGATGAATCATCATCATCATCATCATGCCATGCGGAACCTTTAGGTAATGGTATATGCAACGTAGTCCCCATACCCTCGCCGACTCCCGTCTGATCTGCAAATCCAGAATTCCACGGGTAATCAATTTCGGGATCACAATGTATCGAACATACGAATATATCAGGACGGTCGTAGAATATGGAGGCAGTACCATTCCCACAATGATAATCCACGTCGAGTATTGCAACTCGTGTACGATGAAGTTGTTGTGACAATGACGACGACGAAGTTGACAATTTCGACTTCTTTATCGAAGGATGATCGTCATCATCATCATCATCTGTCCAATAATTAGCAGCATCAATCGCACCATCATCATTCAAGATCGACTTTCCCGTTTCAATTCGACGTTGCAATAACCGGGCTGCTAATGCGGCATTGTTCAAGTAACAGTACCCCCCGAAACAATCATAATTGGCGTGATGTCCCGGATGTGTTGTTACGGCATACGATACTGAAGCCGATGCATTACTAGTAGTAGTGGCAGCAGTGAAGACGGAATGCACGGCAGTACAAATGACGTATGCATCCTCTATCAATTCATGCACCAACCCCCCCACGATGGGCGTAATCATATCCGTGGCATAATACCCAATAGCGCCCATCACATTAGTCGATGGACGTTCGCTCCCATCATTATTACCATTTCTACGTCGAAATGCCGAATGTAATGGCACTAACGGCGGGACCGTGCCGCTAGTTTCCGACCATGATGGATGACAATTGTCTTTATCCCACAGCGGGCCCATGGTTTTCCACCTCGAGTATGCGGTACATAAAAAATGTATCATGGACGTATCATGTATTATGGAATATAGCTCGGTTAGTATAGGCGACGCATCTTCTTCGTCACGATTGTTACCACCCGATGATTTGACTACGGGAGTAGCAAAGGAGATTATTTTTGAATACTTATTTTCAAGTGATGATAGAATAATATTCCGACGCGTGCACGGCCGGTTATGCCTATCAAAGACATCGGCCGAATTCGTCGACGAGACATCTCGTCGACCTGCCGAGACGACGTGCAGCAGCTTCTTCGATTCCGTCATGGTCATGATGTGGTTTACTAGAGGTAGATATGGTAGAAAAACAAACAGAGCGAGACAAGGGTCGTGTTAAGTGATGATGCACCCAACCAACACCAGGAGTGTTGCATATCGATGTGACGAGAAGCGGCCTGTCTAAATGACTGTGCACTCTCCTGGGCCGATCATATGGACATGTAACGATTTAACGATATATCTCCGGGCTTCTATGTTTTTCGTGACTTTTGGGGTGCGCAAAAATACGCGCTAATCTCGTATGTAGCTGTTCGTAGGCGCGGAGTCGTTTTAGACACACCGTCCGAAGGCCCGGACAGATTGTTTGTCCAAATAGAGACAGTGTTTGTCCAAATAGTGACAAAATATACTTAACGGTAGTGACGTTTAGATTTCTTTTGCTATTTTTTGCTTATTACGAGAAGCGCGACTCATTTTTCCCTTCCGGTTCGTGGATTGCCCTCTTTTGGCTTCCCGCCGAGACGCTGAGTCTAAAAGACTCCGCGGCGCTCTAGGGGTTTAGTTACAAAGTACGTAAATGCTTCACGGTCGCGGCGACATGTAGGTCATGCGTGGCGTGGGGTTTATTATTATTAGGAGTGAAGTAAACGCATGATGGCAACAAACAGCTGCTGTGCCGAATGCGGTGAGGAGGGGGGCGTCACTCTCAAGATATGCAAGGCTTGTATGTTCGTCAGGTATTGTAACGCATCGTGCCAACACAAGCATTGGCCGACTCACAAAAAACTATGTAAGCTACGAGCAACCGAGCTACGCGATGAGGCGCTGTTCAAAGACCCACCGGCCAAGGAGGAATGTCCCATTTGCTTCGTACCGATGCCGATAACTATTATTTCGTGTGCCTCGCTTCCACCCGCGACCATATCGTCCGTACCAATTTACGACTTCGCAATTGCAAATGAAAATGAAAATGTGGTAAATCAGGATAGACATAAATATACGGAAGAATATTATCCATGTTGCGGAAAGGGCATTTGTAGAGGATGTGTCCACTCCTTTCGTAAGTCTGGAAACATTGCAAAGTGTCCTTTTTGCAATTCTGACCGAGCTGACAAAACAGATGAAGAAAGGTTTGAACAAATGATGGAGCGAATTGAGGCAAATGATGCCGCTTCAATGTGTATGCTGTCTTCTCACTATTACCGCGGAGTAGGAGGTCTGCAGCAGGACCATTCAAAGTCGATGGAACTCTTGGCTAAGGCAGCAGATCTTGGATTTACTAAGGCGCATAGTCGCTTAGGTTATCTTTATGAATTAGGGGGAGATTGGAAGAAGGCCAATTTCCACAACGAGGCCGCGGCTATGGCTGGACATGAAATTGCAAGGTGCAATCTTGGACTCATGGAGTATAATTCTGGAAACATGGAACGAGCTGTAAAACATTGGACGATTTCTGCGTCAGGTGGGTGTTACCAGTCCATGCATCACTTGAGAGAATCATTCGAAGGAGGTTATGTCAGCAGGGAATTAATTGACTCGACTTTGACAACCTACAATAATTCTTGTGCAGAGATGAGGAGCGAATCAAGAGATGAATACATTCGTTTTGTAACAGAATTTGCAGATTCATTATCGTGAAATGAGCTGTATTGGTTAGCTGTTATCACTGGGGGATAGATTTGATGTAGGTACCTCTACATTGGACTGAAAAATGTTTGTTCATTTTGCTTTATGCGACATTATGGTTGTTAACTTTTTGAATTATGATACCTATGCATGGACGAAACAGCAAACCCGCTCTAAATAGTAAGACTGTTTCAAAAATTTATACTGTTCATTCTTATTACAATACTGGTCTGCGTGTTGTTGGTCTCTTCATAGTAGGTTTGCGTGTTGTTGGATTTTTCGTATTTGTAGGTCTTCGCGTTGTCGGTTTACTCGTAGATGGTCGTTTTGACTGATGGGAAGTTGGTGGTGTCGTTATTCTGCGAATAATATTCTATTGAAGTAGTTTGATACTTCTGCTGACACATTATTGGTGGTAGACCATATCTAAATGGGAGGAATCAAGAGTCTTCGAGTGAAGCAATCGCGGCATATGAGGCTGTCTCCATGTTTGGCTCAGTTATGATGAAAGCATTTGGAAATGGCTTATCGGCAGATGAATCATATAACAAGAATGCCAACGTTGCATGTCAAATCTTTAACATTGGACGTTTTTAACCGCCACTGAGATCCGTTCGGCAGATAGATATTGGCATGTTTACAGTCCAAAACGAAATAAAGTCTATCCCGATTCATACACACCACTGGCAGTAGCAGTAGGAATGATGTGGGATACAATGGCGCAGTTTCAGACTTGGTTTGGATCTGAGCCTTATCTTGCGTATGGAATACAGTTATTACCATTTACTCCAATCTCTGAGCGAAGAGATAGCGATCAGTGGATACGACAACTTTATCCTAGTTACGTGGCGAGTTGTGAAGCAGATCCAGGTCTGTGTCAAAGAAGGATGGAGTGTGATGGTCTATGCCGTTCTTGCTACATTGGGACATCAGGAGGCGGCAATAAACAAGACCCTGGATATGCCATGCTCTGCATTCAACACCGCGTGGGGCAATGGCCATTCTCTAACAAACACGTTGTGGTACATTGCCTCCCGCCCTACCCCGATTGTGCCTTATGATTTGGATAATCCATCCACAACAATTGACAGTGTGGCAGTCCCAGCCTCGGAACAGGATACGATTCTCGATTGTGGCTGTCCAGATACATGCACCAGTGATGTGTTGAGCACAAATGCAGATGAATTTACATGTAAGGAATGTATTCAATGGCTTGTGAAGAATCGAGGCATTTCTGAACTTGGAGCATGTCGCCAAGTGTCTGTGAAGTATCATGGTGAATGTGGCCTGTGTGATCCAGAGCTTTGTTCTAAATCAAACTTTGCTGGATGTCCTCCCTGTGATGAGGACACATGTTTGTCTGATATTAATCGATGTCAGAAAGGCAGTGCTCCATTTCTATGCTATGAAGGGAGTTCCATTGGCGGTTGCTCTTCTACACCGTGGGATTTGAGTACGATGAAATGTGTGGCTTGCTGCCAGTTGTTCGACGGATGTGAGGGGACTACGATAGCCTAGATGGTTACTAACATATCAAGTAACTATTGGAACTGTTCTAATAGAGTCTTTTGAGACCAGAGAAACATGAATAAAATTCAATTGCCTAGCTTATCACTATCGAATTTGGTACTAACTATCAGGGATTATTTGAAAGTACTCCCTAACATATACTGTTCATAATATCTAGTTATCAAAAATAATTTTTACACATAAAGACAGAGACTGTATGTTGTTGTTAAGACTATCTTTTTCGATATACAACCTCCCCATTAAAGTAACGAGGTGCAATAACACGCACAAATGGATATTCATTCGCAGTTCCCATACTATTTATACTAATATCATTATTCTGAACAAACCCTGATTG
>Ga0247834_1008050_pt1 | contig 10821 bp, 10 predicted proteins | sample LaCruzMarch2015__8_FD_187118 | JGI IMG/M metagenome (GOLD analysis project Ga0247834, IMG submission 187118) | Freshwater microbial communities from meromictic Lake La Cruz, Castile-La Mancha, Spain - LaCruzMarch2015_12m | ecosystem: Environmental > Aquatic > Freshwater > Lake | place: Spain... | reverse complement strand
GTTGTTGTTGTTGTTGTTGTTGTTGTTGTTGTTGTTGTTGTTGTTGTTGTTGTTGTTGTTGTTGTTGTTGTTGTTGTTGTTGTTGTTGTTGTTGTTGTTGTTGTTGTTGTTGTTGTTGTTGTTGTTTGATAGTGAAAGATGGGGGTGTGTAGAATGTATCAAATATGATGATGATATCATGGAGGTAGAAGTATTTTCATCTATTATAACAGTAGTAGTTGTATCAGCATTGTCAATAATAGTGTTGAAGTGGTGATCCCAAAGCTGGGCTATCAACATCTCAATAGTGTTATTATTACCACTATTATTATTATTATTATTATTTGCATCTATATTATTAGTATTATTATCAGTATGAGTATTTTCAAACAAATTTTCAGAAAAAAAAAATTGATGGCTTATTCTTCTTGTTGTATCATTATTATCATTGTCATTTTTGGTGGTTGGAAAGCGGGTGTCAAGTTCAGACGCCCATTGCTCATCTGGAAAACTTCCTGTAGCCCACATTTTCTGATTGGCTTGACCAGCACGACAAATGGGACACCTCATGTCATTGGTCACAAAATGAGTAAATAGTGCCATGGCGCTAAATCGATGACCACATACAGGAAGCTCTGCACAGGTAAGCAGCGGGTTTGACTGCATGGGTGGTTGTGAATCCTTGATTGGCTGCATGGTGATGCTGCACAACTCTTCTTCTTCCTCCCCATTGTTTTGGTTATTGGTTGTATCATAATGATGATGGTTTGGTTGCATAAGTTTAATTTTGGAATTTCTTGTAGTAGTTTCTTCTTCTGTCATCATCATTGCTTGTCTTCCTCTTTTTCTTGATTTGAGCTCCACTATTATAGAAACTGCTTCTTCTTTCATGTTTGATGTGGATGTGAATATGGTGGTTGTACTGCTGCTATACCCTGGTGAATTAGTAATATCATCATAAAGTGGTTTTGTGAGTGGATTGTTTGACTGCATTTTGAACAGGCTATTTAAGTCTATTGCTTTTATTATTTTTAGTATGCAGTGCAGTATAATTATTATTAGAAATAGTAGCAGTATTTTATTTCACTTTAAGGGTTTGTTTATATAATACAATGAGTAGCAACAATACTAATTATACTGTTAATAATACACAACAGCCCCTTGATGAAATGATTGCAGAAGTGACTACTGCTACTCCACTACTATCCTTATCCCACACAAAAAATAGTAAAAAACAACAGCAACAGCAATATTTTCACAAAAAAAAACAGTCTGATTTTTTATGTTCAGAATTTTTCAATGCTGAAAATAGCAATAATAGTGATATAGCCGCAGTAGTAGAAGTAGATGATAATCATGATGATGGTGGTTTGATGGCAAGAATCTTTGCTACTACTACTACAATGATTGCTGCTAATGGTATACAAACAGCAGCACCACTACCATCACCAGTCTCTTCTATCATGCTACTTCCTCCTGATATTGCTTCTCTGGCTACAGCTACAGAGGCCAGACAGCTGGCTCAATTGGCAGAGAATCATATTAATTCTCCACGCTGGAAATTGGATGATGATATATGGCATATTGTGCGTGATTTGTTATGTGTGCGTGCTGAAGGGGACAGGGCAAACATTCTAGATGCCTTTTCAAGTATGGTTTGTTATCGTTTCCCTGGAGATATATTGCGCATGCTTATGAATATTAATAGAAACACTCCCTATCCAGTTCCCTTACTTAACAGAAGAGCAAGAGGGGTGGGTGGCAGATTTCCTTTGCATAAGAATCATCAGAGCATCAAGGCTGCTGATGCAAATGTGCTTCTTAGGGGACATACTCGTGCCACAGTGCACCCTGGAGGGCCAGAGTGCTTTGAGGTTGTGAATTTGCCAGTTGAGCTTCGTGTATTTGAGTTAAATACTGATTGGAGAGAGCATCCAGAATTTAATAACATTAATACAACATGGATGTCTGCTGTAGCACACATGCTTGACCAGCTCATGCTTGGTTCAGTTTGTTTCTCTGGTGTGGATGAGACTGAACAGCAGCAGCAGCAGCAGCATTGTTATACCAGCAAACCATTCCCATGCCCCTTTGAGATTGAAAAAATACCCTTTCATACTATTGCAGCACTGTGTAATTATAGGAGACAGCAGCAAGTGGTGGGGGTGGACACAGAATCATCAATGATGATGATAATTGAAATACTCAAGGTATTATTTTATTTTAATTTTAGATTACTTATATGTTTAATGGATGCATATTATGTTATGGTAAAGGATTGGGGGCTCATTTTACGATGGGGGCTTGCTGAATTGAGCCCATCAGAGCTGAAAGAAATTGAGCAAGGACGAGGTCGAACTGCTATTCCCAGATCCTCTTTGGAAAAGTGCTATGAGCGTGCCACCTTACATTGGCTAGTGCAGCGTTTAGGTTATGATCGTTGTTGCTTATGAGGATGTTGTGTGAGGTGATGATGATGATTATTGACTGTTTTTATTTCTCTTGTTTCACTATTTCTACTATTACTACTACTACTACTACTACTATCAACACTATAGTCTTTGCCTTCTTTTTTTCTGATATTTTGGTTTTGTTTTGCAGGAGGAGGTAGTGAAGTGGGGGTTTGTTGTTGGTGTGTTGTTTCTTCAGTTTCAGTCATTGCATCCACATAAACCTCATTACTACTACTACTATTTCTAGTATCAATCTCTGGTGTAGCAGAAGTAGCAGTAGTTATGCTAGGAGGGGGCAGCTTTCCTTTTATTTTTTTTGATGAGGCTGGTAGCACCAACAATGATGATGCATCTAAAATAGCATTCATGAGGAGAAGGCTTTTAGTAGCAGCATCATCACTACTATTCTTATTTTTGTTGTTATTGTTATCATCATCCTCTGCAACTTCAGTGACCAAAATATCAAGCAATGTAGGCATTTTTTGTACTAGTTGAGTCTGGTTTATTGCAGCTGGGTTATTATTAATATTTGAATTATAGAAGGACTCAAGTTCTGTTTCTATATCCTGTAGAAAGGTTTCAGAAAGAGAGAGCTGCTGGTCTTTGGTTGGATTATTATTTTTGTCATGGCTTTTTTCAGGCTCTGATGATGATGATGATGATTTTTTTCCTTCATTTTTTTCAAATTTTTCAATGTTGGTCTCAGCTATGAAATTGCCAGTATCTATAGCAGTAGCAGCTACAGTCAGTAATGGCTGCTCTGTAGCAGCAGCAATAGTAGTGCCTTTTGTATTTAGATCATTGCTGTTGATGGGTGGTGCTGCATCAATCAGCAAGGCATGTACACAGCAAACAAGACAGACTAGTAAATGTGGATGATTCATTTTTTATAATGGTATCTAGATTGTTACTTAAATACTTTCAGATGTTGGAATCTTAATGATGATACCAAACTTAAAAAAAAAGGATATATGCATATGTATTGTGATATATATAAGCCTATAACTTTTTTATTTAAAATGGAGCCTCATATTATTATGGCATTTATTTTGCTGGGTATTGCTCTTGTGCTTTTGCTTCATCATGGTTACAAGCATAGCCAAGAAGATCCAAAGGAGAGTGATGCAAAGAAAGAAAGCTGTGGTATAGTGTGTTTTTTTCAGCCAAAGGACATTACAAATCATGAAACATGGATTTTGGTATGTCTCACCAATGCCTTGTCGCTTGGAGTGATTGGTCCTTTAGTAGTTATTAATCAGACTTCAAATAACATCACCACCAATTAAAAAAAGTAAATTTCATCTGATGGCAATAAACTATGTCTGCGTTGTAGCAGCATAGATTGTTGCTGTTGTGGCTTTTGGTATTGCCAATGCACTGGTAAGTCTGGTGAGCATTTTATAAGCATGTTGTCTGTGTTGTTATTATCTTTGCTTGGTAAAACATATCTGATGATAGCAATTATAAGGATGATGACACTTAGCATCATGACGATACCCAAAATAGAGAGAAAAAGCACAAATGATGATGAGGAGGATGATGGTGATGATAATTCAGTGATGATAAAAAAGAGGTTACTTTTATTGCCACTTTTACTACTACTATCTTTTTTCTCTCCTTTTATTTTTTTTAGCATTTCTGAAATAACTGCTTGTAGCCCAGTTAGAATGCCTGCTGAAGACTTCTCCCCCATGTTTTTTTTAGGATGATATGATGAAACTTGAGAGCATATGTCATTATGCTGACGCAGCATGCGTGAAGCAAACTGAGGGTCTGCACACTGCTGTATCAGCCATGCATCATCCTCCATGCGCTGCATGTGTGCTGCATATGCTTTCCGAAATATGGATATGTAACTACTATTACTGCTACTGGTGTGGCTTGTTGTCAGTGCTATTATTATTATTATTATTATTATTATTATTATTGCTATAATCACCATAGCCATTTGTGTTGCAAGCCAGCAGCAGCTATGGCTATTGTGACAATTACCCTTAAAATATTCTTTTTTTCGTCCTCCTCTTTCTATCATCTGTATTTTTAAAATTTATATCACTTACTATAATTAAATTTTTTGTTTTGATGATTATAAATAATATGTTTTATATTCTTTTATGTATTCAAAAAATAAATAGCAGCTAGTACCATTGTATAGCTTCTTCTGGGTCATTAGAAAAAAGTAAAAAGGCAAGTGCTAACTTTGCATGTGAAGTTTTAAGCTCTTTAGAAAACCCAGCCAGATAATACTCCCATGCTTCATGTATCTGATTATCAAACTGCATTATATTATTATTTATAAAATCTTTAAATTCTGTTTTAGTCACACCCCAATACTCCTCAGGTAAAAATACAGCCATAGCATCAGGATTAGTATGCAATAAAAGAGCAAAATCAAATGGATCTGCTATGATATTGTCACATGCCAGGTTTAACCATTCCTTTGGGGGGATACCTCTACATGATTTGGTAAGAAATGATATCAATTTTTTAGGACTGATATTGTGATTTTCGTTATTATTTTGGGACAGAAAATGATTTTTTATTAGTTTTTTATTTGATAGGTGAGGTATAATTAGTTTGTTAATTATTTTTAGTTTTTTCATTATTTGCTCTGCAAGACCTACACAGACTTGGAATAAAACTGGGAAAACAGCTGTGATTATTTGCTGTGGGGTTAAAGTTTCTATGGTAATAGTAGTGTTATTATTATTATTATTATTATTGCTATTGTTACTTGATCTTTTGATATTGTTGTATGCAGCTTCTAGGTTGCTAATAAAAGCATCACCTAAAGCAATATCTTGTTTTCTTTTGGTTATTTTCCACATGAGTCTCAAATCACTCATAATGTGTTCTAATCCAAGATATTGAAGATATAAAGTGAATGTTTCCTTATTTAAAATATCTCTGTCATCTTCAGTTACATTTTTAACCTCATTGATATCTAAAAACACATCCTTGATTGCATCATAAAATGGATCAAATGCATTAATTGGTAAGATAGTATTAGCATTATAAAATGCATTCATCTCATTGATATAATCTGGCTTGATTTTTTTTAGCACTTGATTTGTTTCAGTCAAGAATCTTTCTATCAGAGTCATTGAACATGATGACATCTGAATAGCAGCAGCAGCAGTTTTAGAAGTAAACAGGGAATAGTATGCCTCATCATATTTTTTGAGGCGTTTCTCTTCATCAAATTTTATTCTCACCAATTCAGAGCTGGGGTGAAATAGATTCACACATCCTAAAATTCTCCAACCAGAAGATAGATTTCTTATTTGAAAAATATATGCTGATTTATGTGGCTGGATTATGTCATAAGTAATATCATAGGACACATCTAGTACAGGGAGCAAAAAGGATAGATATTTCAATACATGTGGAATCACAACAGACCCTGCTTTGTCTTCTCTTACATGGGAAGCAATTTGTCCTCTGAGCTGGGTGGTAGTCATAAATTTGTCCTTTGTTACTGAGTTTGGCTGTGGCTGCAGTGTGCTTTCCTCAAATCCCATTGTTTTGGCATGTGCTATGCAACCACAATGAATAGTGCATATTCTCTTTTGTTCTGATGTCACATATTTTTCTCTGAAAGTTTTATTTTGGAGTGGGAGTTTGGGTGAGCAAGCATACAGTGTTACTATATCATAGGTAGATTCATTTTCTTTGGATTCATATGATATGGGAGCAAGTGTAGTGATAATATGATATAGATATTTATTAATTTTTATTTCTGAGCTAGTCCAACAGACAAAGGTGGTTGGATCTTTGGGGGAAGGGGGTCTGAGCTCTGGTAGCACTTCTGCATCCTCAATAGGGTTGATATCCCTGAAAATTGACTTATCAAGGAAATGAACTTTCCAGTCATCCAGATTATCCAAGGCTTTGGGATAGGTATATTGTTCATTAGTGGTCATATTTTTAACGGTTACCAGATATTTAAAATTTGAATAGGCTGCTCTTGAAAGATTTGATTTTTTCCTGTATGAATCTTTAACAGCCTGTGTAAGGGTTTGGATAGGATCCTCTAGTTTGGGGCAAAAGGCAGCAGCATCTCCTGACATCAGTCTTGCAGCCTTTGCGCCAGATAAAACACCAGTGAAAACATCATTTGGAATTTTGTTCATTATAGGTTGATTTTTTTGTTGTTGAAGCAGCTGGACTTTTTTTATTTTTTTTAAATTCTGCAGTTGTTTATAGGGTAGATTGGCAGAGCAGCATAAATAGTATTCTGGACTCTTTATGCATCACTGATTTTAAGTTATAATAATATTATGAATACTTCATCATGGATATCTTCAACAACAGGAGGAGGTGCCAGTGGTGAGGCTGTCAATATGCTTAGCATAATGATGCATGATGAGCCTATGTTGCAGCTTGGCATTCGTCTCTTACAGAATTTCTGCCTAGCTGGTGGATTGCAGTTGCGATTTAAGGGAAATGTACCCCCTACCCCCAATTTTGCAAGACATATAGAGCGACACTACCTGCCATTCTGCAGAGAGGCCATATACTCTTTCATGATGGTTGGTTTTGCGCCTTATAGAATCAGATTACTGGAGAATGGAAGCAGTATACCTGAGATGCTTCCTTTGGTATTTATTTTATTTAAAATATGCATAGTATTTTCATTGATATATTTGTAATAAAGGGCACATATTCATGGTATATTGCCCGAGACCCTGTTGGAGTGCCCACAGCATGGTATTCATCCATGGATGTGCCATTTGGCACTAAACCTGCAGTAGCAGTGGGTGAAGCAAGAAAACCACCACCACCTGCAGACAAGCCCATTTTGCGCTATGAAGTCACTTCTGTGTATAGTACCAGCCATGTAAGTGTCTATACCTTTACCCAGCCTCAATCACTCTTCACTTGCTCCTCTCAGCTGAGTGCGTTGATAGAGCCTTATATAGCGCTGTGCCATAAGCGGGCGTGCATGAGGCGTGCAGATATGTACAATAGCCAGCTCAGCGCTGTATTTGAGAAGCAGCACAGAGGCACAGCTAAAGATCAGGCAGATACTGGTGGGGGGGTTGGGACTGAAGAATCAGGCAAGATAATTGCAATGAAAGAAGGCCTGGAGAATTACCAGAAGCTTCAATATGAAGTCCTTTCTTCACTTAAAAGCTTTTCAAACCTTCCTGATGATACAGTGACTATATTTGCACCCACCAATTACTCTGTTCATAGCCTGGATAAAGTTATTTCACCACAGGTTATTTTTATGTTTTTTATAGTAGAATATAAAAAAAATTGATTAAAAAAAGCAGGACATGCTCCGTGAGGAGCTGGCATTCAATCGATTGGTGGCAATGGCACTGGGGCTCCCCCCTTCGTTGTTGCTACAGGGCAGTGGTGCACTTGCTTCAGGGAGCACATCCACCTCTTCTGGGGGCGATGGATGGTCTGACACTGCAGAAAGCTGCAATCGCATGGTGTTGGATACATGCAGGTACATCAATTTTCACCTGGAGATGCTTCTACTGGATGTCTACACCAAAATTTATGATAAGAAGAATACAAGTCCTAGGTTCCAAATTTTGACTGCTCCTACAGTAAGCATAGAGCAGCTGATGGCAATGTTCAATGCACACATTGTGGATGACACAGCCTTTTCAAGAATGCTCCAGGTTTTTAATTTTTTAATTTTTTAATATTTAATATTTAATATTTAATATTATTTATTTTATTTGGAAGGCCACGTGGGGTGCTAGCTTGGGTGAAAAGGCTAAGACTGCCCGTGAAGAGCAGCGGCGCGCTGAATATGTTCTGCCTTTCAAGGATAAAAAAGATGCCCCAAAATAATAATAATAATAATAATAATAATAATAATAATAATAATAATAATAATAATAATAATAATAATAATAATATAATAGTTGTCTTTAATATGATAATAATATTGCTATTCAAACAAAATATTTTGGGTGAAGATCTATTTTGGGTGAAGACCTATTTTGGGAATAATAAAGATAATATACTAAAAATACTGAATAAAAGCCCACCTCCTCCTCCTCCTTATCCAAAACAAACTGCAACATTTGCATTGATGAGAGCCAGGGCACACCCTACCATTTTTACCACTGCTACCATTTCCATTGATACAAGTTCAAACAAAAAACAGCGAAGTAAGGGGAGGTTTCAACAACGACAAAAGAGAGCAGGGCAGGACAGGCATGACCAACGAACATCACGCGTCATTCTGCGATATCAGGGAGATAGTCCACTCAGAATCTTCCAGGACTCTATTTTCAAGGATATCAAGCAAATTGAATATACCAATCATCTTGAGACCTATTGGCTAGTGTTGTTAACATATGGCTGTAGTGGAGGTGGAAAAGATAAGCAGAAGAGCAAACGCAAATTGATATCCAAATCTAAGCTGCTGGCAGATATAGAGCTTGCAAGTGAGCTGTACAAATTCAGATTGGTGATGGCAGCTGATGATTTTGGTGGAATGCTTTTTTGCACAGTTCCTCCTGAAGGCACTTTGTTCAGACAGCTGTTACAGTCTCTGCGAAAAGCACCAGACCGCCAGATCAGGGAATTTTTGGCCACTGATCCTTCTTTTCTTTTACCTGGCCACCATAAAACAACAAAAATTACTACTGCTGCTACTCAGACTGAAAGTAGCAGCATGGCCATTACTTCAACTGCTACTATATTCCAGTCAAAGAAAAAGGCTTATTTAAAGCGCTTTTTTATTTGCTTCTCTTTCAATCCTACTGCTACTACTACTACCAGTATAGAGGAGGTTATTTTGAAAATTTTCACTGAATCTGTCATTTTTGGGGTAATGAGGATAACTAGCATAGAGATTGCTCCTCCTTCAGCTGAAGTAGGAGGAGAAAGAGTGTGGATGGCCCTTATGCATGCTGGGTATCGCTGTACAGTGTCTCGCTTAATTAAGTGCATAGAAACTCATAATCACAATAATGTCAGCATCAATGATGGAATTATTGATTCCAGTGGACCAGAAAATACAGTTTGGCAGATCTCATTGATTTTTCCAGTTTTTTTTGACAGTGGTGAATATGCCTTGGAATTCAAGACACATGTTTCCCATTTGCGCAAATTACCCAATCGTTTTTTGTGGGTGAGAGGTATTGGACGTATTTCAATGTTTCAATCACCAAACAACGGCAATGCTTGTTTCAAGCAGCAGGGTGTTGTGTACATGGTTGCCATTGTATTCACTATGATGCGGCTCCCATCTTGCCCAGAAATGCATCCACTTTTTATTTCAGCTAAGAATAGAAGCCAAAGTGGTGCAACAGCATTATTATTGCATGGAATTGAGGTGTGTGAGATAGCCTGTTTGGAATCCAAACCCTATATTTACTGTGCTTTGCTGCATTCCTCCAATGGTGTCTCAATCCAACACTTTGCTAAAAAATTGGCAAAGCAAAATGAGGAAGGATGTCTAGATTCCACTGCTATTCAAATGATACTCAGCTGTGTTGGTGGGGGTCTTTTCATCAAAGGGGATCCAAATTTCACAGATGTGGTTTCCTATATTAAGCGATTGAGGAAGCAGAAACTTGAACATGTGATTCCATATGAGCGTTGGTCTGCTTAATAATAAGTGCCATTTGTGGACTTTTTGAGATAATAAAAAGAAATGAATTTCATTTGTGTTTAATATGATAATAATAATATGCAATCTTGGTGTTTTATTATAAGAGTCATATAGTATATATATAAAATAATCTAAATTGTAAGGTGATACTACTACTTTAGCTACATAAAATAAATGCCAAAGCGAACTGCAGAGGAAGCTGGGCTATGTGATTTTACTGCACATAATTACTATTATTTTTATGATAATAATAATAATAATGAAAATATGATAAGTGATGAAGATGGCAGTAACAGTGCCATGACACAGCATCATCAATATTCACTTGATAATAATATGGATACAAATTGGAAACAGACTAGTGACCAAATGATTCAGATTTATGAATCTGATTATGAAAGTTTCAGATTGGCTTCAGTGGCAATGGTAGGAGCTGATGATGCTATTATTAATAATGATGATAATGAAGAAAATATCAGTATAATTTTGGATAATGCCTCATCAACTGATAGCAGTAGTAGCAGCACTGCTACTGTTGCTACATAGTTAATTATTATAGCTATTAATCATCAGGCCAGCCACTTATATCATAGTCATCACTGCATATTATATCCTTATTTTTGTGGCACTTAAGTCTTAATCTCTCTTCCTCACATGACTGCAAAAAGTTGCAGCAGGGGGGGGGTGAGTAGCAGCTTCCCCTGTTGTCAATGAGAGGAGTATTGGCATAAATTATGGATCCATTTTGATCATTGTAGCGCAAATGACCTCCTAGATAGATTGAATCTGGTTGCAGTCCTT
>Ga0247834_1008048_pt1 | contig 10825 bp, 3 predicted proteins | sample LaCruzMarch2015__8_FD_187118 | JGI IMG/M metagenome (GOLD analysis project Ga0247834, IMG submission 187118) | Freshwater microbial communities from meromictic Lake La Cruz, Castile-La Mancha, Spain - LaCruzMarch2015_12m | ecosystem: Environmental > Aquatic > Freshwater > Lake | place: Spain... | reverse complement strand
TCACAGCAGCCAATATCAGCACCAACATTGCCAATGGTAATGTGGGTATTTCAGGCAATGGTTCGGGTTATGTGTTGCTCAGCAATGTATTGCCATGGAATGCCAACACCGGACCGGCAAATAATGCAGTTGATCTTGGCAGTGCCGCATATCAGTTTAGAGATTTGTATGTAGGTAATGTCATAACTCCAGCAGGTAATCAAGGTAATGCTACACAGATACAGCCAGCTTCGGGTGTGGGAGAAAGCGGTGTTGCATTTATCGATGCCATCTCTGGATCACCCGCTGATGTGTCGGCAGGCATTCTTTATATAGAAACTGTAAACGCCACTGGCAACATCACGGTCGATACTTATATCGAAGCCAACGAACTGATAAGTCTGGCAAATCTAACTGTCGGGGACAATGCCAACATAGCCAATGGCATCAAGGTCGGAGGATATGCCAATTTCTTGGGCAACCTACGGGCAGAAAATATCGCCGCTGTGACCAATATCGAAGCACAGTTCTTCTATGGTAACGGATATTATCTCACAGGATTAAATGCTGCCAATCTCATTGGAGCATACAGCAACGCTAACGTGGCCAATTATCTGCCCACATACAACGGCAACATCTTGGCAGGTAATCTCACAGTCAGCAACAATGTCATAATCCAAGGCAATCTACAGGTCCTGGGTAATACCACTACCATCGAGGCCAACAGTTTAATCATCAGCGACAAAGACATAACAGTGGCCAACGGGGCATTAAACGCCAGTCAGGCCAATGGTGCTGGTATCATAGTAGGCGCCAGCAACATCGCTAACATAATCTACCTCAGCACTCCCAACTACTGGAGCCTCTATCCGGGCGTGTACACTGCCGGCAATGTCACAGCAGAAGGCAACGTCAACGCAACAGGTAATATCAATGCTAACAATGCCACCATTGGCAACATATTGACTGCCAACACAGGTAACTTTATCTGCTGTCTCCAGATTGGAGGCGCTACTACCACTTATTTCAATGCCTACACTACCAGTAATGCAGCTGATCAAGTGTTGTATCAAGCCAACGCTGACATCAGCGCACAGTTAGATTTCAATATCATAGCAACAGACCCCACACTCATGGGTGGCAGCAGACAAAGTTCCAAGATCCTCAGCACAACCTACGGAAACAGCACCGACTTCGTGGAATATGGGGGTGTATACATAAATACTCCAGTAGGAGATTTTTCAGTGGATCAATCCAGTGGCAACGTGAGATTGCTGGTCACCCCACAGACAAATGCTAACATAGCATACAGCGTGTTGGTAACAAGATTATTATAATATAAGGGGCAACTTAAAATGGCATTGAAATCATTGAATTCACCAGGCGGTTTTAGTGTAGGTGAAATCACCACAGGCGCGATTAATGTAATCAGTAGCACAGGTAATGTTACCACAGGCAACCTGATCAGCAACTCCGGCAACACGGGCAACATCAATGTCATTGCCGGTAACTTAATCGTTGATTCGGGCACAGGTTACATCTACGGTAACGGATATTTCTTGTCAGGTGTTGCTGTAAGCAGCACATATGGCAACAGCAATGTAGCCAACTTCTTGGCTTCAAATGCCAATGTCACTCTTACCATTGGCACAGGTAACGTTACCACACAAGGCAACATCTCGGGCAGTTACTTGATAGGCAATGGATCAACACTATCCAGTCTTAAATTTGCCAACATAGATCAGTTTGCCACAGCAGGTCTTACAGTTGATGAGTTATATCTCCAAGCAGTAACACGGTTAAATGTTACTGCCAGCGGTTCATCTGGTTACATATTTGATCAATATGGCGCTGGACTAAATCCTGTGTTGTACGTTACATCTGGCGAAACCATTGCTTTTAATTTAGATGTCGCAGGACATCCATTCTTGATCCAAACATCGGACGGATCTAATTATAACGATGGGTTAGTCCATGTAACAACATCAGGTATAGTCACAACAGGTGCGTCTGCACAGGGACAGATAGCCGGAACTTTATACTGGAAAGTACCCTATGGCATCACTGGCAATTACAAGTATCGGTGTTCCATCCACGCAGGCATGCAGAACGCCATTGTCATAAGTGATGGTAATGTTGCTAATCTAAATGTAAACTCAGCAACAACAGCAGGTACCGTCACAACCGCAGCACAACCAAATATCACCAGCGTTGGTAATCTATCATCACTGACGGTATTGGGCAACGCCACAGTAGGTAACTTGTCCACTGCGGGCAATGTCACGGCAACAACGGTCAAGACCGGTACTATCACTACCACGTCGGGTGATCTTATACTTAATTCCGTGGGCGGTGCCCTGCAGTGGGATGGTGCTGGCAATATAGTGATGAATTATCAGTGGATCAACAATCTTGCCAATCCCGTACAAGATCAAGATGCTGCTAGTAAGATCTATGTAGATAATTTAGTCTCTACTGCTATATCATATCACACATCAGTGGTGGCAGCCACCAATATCGACCTGGCTACCGCTACGGGTGGTACCATTACCTATAATCAACCAAATGGAGTTGGTAATGGTGTGGGTGCCACACTTACTACCACAGGTTCGTTCAACCTCATCGACACAGCCAACGTACAGTCAGCCAATGCTCGTATCTTGGTCAAGAATGAATCCAATGGCGCACACAATGGTATCTATGTTTGGTCCAATGCCACTGCTATCACCAGAGCAGACAATGAGGATACTGCCGGCGTAGGCACTGCGTTTGCCCTAGGTCTCAATGACTACTTCTTTGTCACTGGCGGTAACGTCAATCTTGGCACAGCATACATCGTAGATTCTCCCAATACTGCCATAGTTTTTGGCAACAGCAATATCCAGTTTGCACAATTTAGCCAAACACAGGTCTACTCAGCCAATAGTCAAGCTGGTCTGCAGCTGATTGGCCAGCAGTTCAATGCAAAAATTGACAACAATACCACAGCATTTGATGCAGGTGGCAATATCATTGTCAAAGCCGGCGCTAACTTAACTACACCCAATATTGGTGCTGCCACTGGTACTAGCCTTTCTGTTACAGGCAACGTTTCGGGCGGTAATCTCACTGCAACCGGTCAAGTATCTGCCACAGGTAATATCAGTGGTGATTATCTATTAGGCAATGGCTATTTTATTACAGGTATCCAGTACAGCAATATCAATGGTGCATACGGTAATTCCAATGTAGCAAATTACCTAGGCAGCAACTCGGCTGTTACTATACTGACCACTGCTAATATCACCAGCGCTGCCAACATCGCTGGTAATTACATACTGGGTAATGGCGCATTCTTGACCGGCATTGCCGGTACATACGGCAATGCAGATGTGGCCAACTACTTGGCCAGCAATGCCAATGTGACTATTACCACCACAGGTAATATCACTACCACTGGTAATATTTCAGCTGGTAATTATCTAGGTTCAGGCGACAATGTTACAATTACAGCCGGCTCCTACAACTGGACATTTGACAATCTAGGCAATGTCACAGGTACAGGCAATATAGTGACCACGGCCAATGTTGTGGCAAATTACTTTATTGGTAACGGAGCGCTGCTAACTGGATTATCTGCTTCCTACAACAATGCCAACGTAGCTGCTTATCTAGCCAGTGCGCCCAATAACTTTATCACACTGGGCAATAGCAACAGCAACATCACCACAGGTGGTACTGTACGCACCTATGGCGATGCCATAGCCAACAACTTTACTGCAAATAATGCGCTGATTTTGAATGGCATAGAATTTAATGCTGTTACTGTAGAGGCCTATACTCAGCAAACCACTACAACTTCGCTGTCTAATATTGCGTCTATCACTGTGGCCAGTTTGCCCGCAGATACTTCTGCTGTAGAGGTTACCCTGCGTGGCCGCGATCTTACCAACACACAAGCAGGCAAGATCATAATCACTTGGGGCGGTGCTAACATGAACTTCACACGCTATGCTGAAGTTATCGCTGGCAACGGTTGCGGAACACCAAATGTGGCCTATGACGGAACTACGCTGACACTGCAGGTCACTCCTGTGACCGCTAACTTGATAACTTGGAATGCCAAAGTAGTTACAGTATAATCACAGTTGAATGCTGGAAAACCACCGTTCAACGGTGGTTTTTTTTGTCTGAGCCGTTGCTGCAAAAACCAATAAATAAGTTAAAACGTGTAGATCTATATGGCCCAAAAATCTTTATTTTCTCCCCAAGGCTTCAGTGTTGGTAATCTGTTTAATCCCACCGGTGTCATACTAGCCAACGCTGATATCACTGCTGGCAATGCAGTCAGTGCCAACTTCTTCATTGGTAACGGTGCTTTTTTAACTGGTATATCGGTAGGCACTGGCTATGGCAATGCCAATGTAGCTAACTATCTAGCCAGCAATGCCAATGTTACCATCACAGTTGGCGTGGCCAATATCACTACTCGGGGCAACATCACAGCAGGTTATTTTTTAGGTAATGCTACCTTTGCAGAGGGAGTCAGTAACACTTTTTTTGGCAACGTAGCGCCCAGTTCACCAGCACAGGGCGACATCTGGATTGACAGTGACACAGGTATACAGACCATTTATTTTGTAGATGCCGATGGCGGCCAGTGGGCTGAGATGGAAGCCAGCAAGGCATTTTCAGTCAATAATTCTAGTACTATGGGTGGTGCTAATCTTACCTACAGCAACACAGCACCTGCTTATGCTGTTGTGGGAGATATGTGGATCACAGCCAATACAGCCAAACAATTTGTCTATTTCAATGATGGAACCAGCAATATCTGGGCTGAAATGGAAGCCTATCAGACCTTTTCCAGCACAGGGACAACTTATGGAAATGCAAACTTAGTATCCTATGGTGAACAGGGTTGGGCAGGCAACATCATACCATCTACCAGTAACATATACAATCTTGGCAGCGCCAACTATCAATGGAACAGTTTGTATGTGGCCAGCAATACAATTTACTTTAACAATGTACCAGTGAGCGTATCCAATTCTGGACTGACTGTAAATGGCAGCCCCACTGTCACTAGTAATGCAGCAAGATATGTGTTTGTATCTACGTCGGCTCCTACATCCGGCCAAGGTAATGTAGGCGATATCTGGTATCAGACATACTGATGAAAGAATACATAGTTACTCTTAACAAAGATGCCGACCTTGATGCTTTTTGGGCAGAAATAGAAAACAGCGGCAATCTTGCACCCACAGTACCAGCCAGATCTGTGGCCATAGTCAACAATCGCAATCCCATGCCTAGACTGTGTCACTATCTCTTGACTGATCAAGAAGCTGATACACTGCGGCAGGATCCCAGAGTAGCAGGCGTAGAAATACCTCCGGAACAGAATCCTGACATCATACTAAGTCGTAATCGCACAGTACAGTTCAGAGATAATTTTAACAAAACCAGTCTCAGTATCAGCGACTATGTTAATTGGGGATTGGTACGCAACAGTTCCTTGACCAATTCCTATGGTAACAGTCTAATATCTAACATTGGATATGGCTACTTTGTGGATGGCACAGGAGTAGACATGGTCATAGTAGACAGCGGCATACAGGCCAATCATCCGGAATTCCGTTATATTGGTAATTTAACATCTCGGGTTCAACAGATCAATTGGTTTACCGAATCGGGTGTTACCGGAACCATGCCGGGAAACTTTTACACAGATTACAGTGGTCACGGCACACATGTGGCTGGCATAGCCGCGGGACAGACCTATGGTTGGGCTAAAAATGCTGCTGTCTATGCCATTAAATTGGAAGGGCTACAGGGTGCCACAGATCCTGGCTCAGGCTTGACCATAGATCAGACATTTGACGTGTTAGCGGGTTGGCATGAACGCAAGATGAATCCAGCCAGTGGTTATTATACTGGACGTCCCACAGTGGTCAACATGAGTTTTGCCTATGGAACTGGCATAGTCAATTATTATTACTTGCAAGGTGGTAACTATCGCGGTAACAACTGGAGCACGGCCAATGTATGGAATAATTCTACATACGGGCTGACATGGTACAGCGGCACCACTTGTCCCATAAGATCGGCCAGCATAGATGATGGGGTAGAAACACTGATAGATGCTGGTATCAATGTCTGTATCGCTGCTGGCAACGAAAACTTAAAGATTGACGTGCCCGGTGGGTTGGATTATAACAATTACATAACAACAGTACAATCTGTTGGGGGAATTGGCAATCTGTTTTACTATCAGCGAGGTGCCAGTCCTTATTCTGCCAATGCCATGATAGTAGGAGCCATGGATTCAACTGTGCGCAATTCCACCACAGATCAAAAAGCCACTTACTCCATGGCAGGTCCTGGTGTGGATATTTTCGCAGCCGGCAGCAATGTCATGAGCGCCTGCAGTAACGTAGATGACATCGGTGGAGGTCAGACATACTACTGGAACAGCAACTACAAACAGATCAACATTGGCGGCACATCCATGGCCAGCCCGCAGGTAGCAGGTATCATATCTTTTTATCTTGAGCAATATCCCAATGCCAGTCCTTCTACAGTTAAAGACTGGGCAGTAAACAACGGTACATACACCATTTATAAACCCTATGACGCTGAAGACAATGACTACAACAACAATCGCAGCCAGTGGGGCGGCAACGCACCAGTGGCTTTTTCCAGCAGTCAAGGAGCATTGGTATCAACGGTGCAAAATAACTGGGCAGTGGCCAACACTGTTTACATTAAAACTGACAGTAGTTTTTGGACTATAGTGCAAAATATCTATACTAAAACCAGTGCCAACACCTGGCAAAAGGTATATTAGAGCTATGAATAAATATTAGAAACAGAGACAGAATCATCATGGCATTGAATTTTCCTTCCTCACCCAGCATCAATGATACCTATACCTACGGTGACAAAACCTGGGTTTGGAATGGTCGTTTCTGGCAAATACAAGCAGCGGGCGCTATCAATGATATCGCAATTGGTAACATCACTCCCAACACAGGCGCTTTTACCACACTAACTGCCACAGGTAATATCACTGCTCAGGGCAATGTCCAAGGGCAGTACATACTGGGCAATGGAGCATTCTTAACTGGCATTTCCGGCAGCAGCACTTATGGCAACGCCAACGTGGCCAATTATCTGCCCAACTATGGCGGCAACATTTCGACCAATGTAGTATCGGGTAATTTTTATGCCAACAGTATCCTGCCCTGGAGTCCCACAGCAGGACTAATCAATGATGCAGTAGATATTGGAAACAGCACCCTATCCTTTAGAGACATCTATGTTGGCAATGTCATAACTCCTGCAGGTGATCAAGGCAATGCCACGCAGATACAACCAGCGTCGGGCGTGGGAGAAAGTGGCGTGGCGTTTGTTGATGCCATCACCGGATCAGCAGCTGATGTATCAGCCGGAACACTTTATGTAGAATCTATCGATGCCATTGGTAATGTCACTGTAGATACATTTGTAGAAGCCAACGAAATCATTGCACTGTCTAATGTATCAGGCACAGGTGGCAACTTCTCGGCAAACGTTACAGCTGCTTATTTTTTAGGCAACGGTGCTTTCTTAACTGGTATTTCAGCAGGCAGTTCTTATAGCAACGCCAACGTGGCTGCTTATCTTCCCAACTATCAAGGACTGATTAGTAATGTAGATTTCCGCAGCACCAGTCCTGCTGCAGTGGCCATGGTAGTCACAGACAGACCCATTACCATTGGTGGTAATACCTACAGTTACATAACCATCCCCAATGATGGCAATGCTAACTCGGTGGCCACCGAGTTGACCAATCATGGTCTAGGTAATGTGCTGATCAGTTCTGGGCCCGACGATCACGAGTGGATTTTTGACAACACAGGAAACTTAACTGCACCTGGAAACATACAAGCAGGCAATGCTGTCAGCGCCAACTACTTTTTAGGTAATGGCGCATTACTAACTGGTATTACAACAAACTATTCCAATGCCAACGTCGCCAATTACTTGGCTACCTATAACGGTAATGCACTGTTCAGCAATGTCACTGTGTCACAAGATGCAGTAATTTTAGGCAATCTCCGTGTTGAAGGCAATACCACTTACATCAATGTATCTGATCTAATCGTAGAAGACAAAGATATCATAGTAGCGGCCAACGCCAATGCTACCATGACCGATCTCAACGGAGCAGGTCTGCAGATAGGTAACAGATCAGCTGGTGGCAACATCACATTCTTCTACAACAGCACCAGCAATGTCATGACATTAAGCCACGGTGCTAACATCGCCAACGTGCTGAATGTCGCTGGTAATATCACTGCCACAGGTAATGTCAACACTGGTAATTTAGTAGGATCAGGCACCAATGTAGAAATCGTAGGTGGATCCTATACTTGGACTTTCAACGGTTCGGGCAACTTAGTCCTGCCTGGCAATACATTTGCTGTAAACTATGCCAACGGCACACAGGTAGCATTGGCTGGATCTTACAGCAATACCAACGTCAAAGCATACTTAGGCAACTTCGATGGTAACATCATACCCAGCGCTAATATCACTTACGACTTGGGTAGCAACAGCAATCGTTGGAACGATTTATATCTCAACAACAGCACTATCTATATTGGTGCCCAGGAAATCACTGCCAATGCTGATTCCACAATCTTTTCTGGTAATATCTCAGTAGGTAATTTAGTTGGTACTGGTGATAATGTAGACATCAAAGCCGGTGCTTACACCTGGAGATTTGACAATGCTGGCAATCTTACACTGCCTGCCAATACATCGGCTATCAATTATGCCAATGGTGCAACAGTTCCCGTGGGCTATGGCAATGCCAGCGTGGCCGCATACCTGGGCAGTAATGCTAATCTAACTATCCTAAGTCAAGGCAACATCACTGGCAATTACTTTATTGGCAATGGCGCATTACTCACAGGTGTTGTAACATCCAGTTACTCAAACGCCAACGTAGCCAACTACTTGCCTACATACACAGGCAACATCGCAGCAGGCAATGTCACAGCCACTGGCAATGTACAGGGGGCTTACATACTGGGCAATGGTGCATTATTAACCGGACTGCCAGCCACATACGGCAACAGCAACGTAGCAGCTTATCTAGCCAGCAACGCCAATGTGACATTGGCTATCGGCACAGGTAATATAACAACACAGGGCAATTTAGCTGTTGGTAATTTGATTGGTTCTGGAGACAATGTAGATCTCAAAGCTGGGTCATATACCTGGCGTTTTGACAGCACTGGCAATCTAACACTGCCGGCCAATTCCACAGCCATATATTATGCCAACGGCACACAAGTTCCAGTAGGTTATGGTAATGCCAACGTCGCAACTTATTTGGCCAGCAATTCAGCAGTCACTATATTAACCACTGCCAACATAACTACTGCTGCCAATATCTCCGGTGCCTATATCTTAGGCAATGGCGCACTGTTGACAGGTCTGCCTGCTACTTACGGTAACAGCAACGTCGCTGCTTATCTTGCTGCCTACAACGGCAACGCACTGTTCAGCAACATCACAGTATCGCAAGATGCTGTTGTTCTGGGCAATCTTCGTGTTGAAGGTAATACCACTTATATCAACGTATCAGATCTCATAGTCGAAGACAAGGATATCATTGTAGCAGCCAATGCTTCGGCAACCATGACCGATCTCAATGGAGCAGGTCTACAGATAGGCAATAGAACATCTGGTGGCAACATCACGTTCTTCTATAACAGCACCAGTAACGTCATGTCGTTAAGTCATGGTGCTAATATCGCCAATGTGCTGAATGTTGCTGGTAATATCTCTGCTACAGGAAATGTTTCAGGCAATTGGTTTGTAGGTAATATCAACACTACTAACAGTCTAGTTACATCCGGTAATGTCACAGCCAACAACTTTTTAGGTTCTGGAAGTAATGTAACATTAGAATCAGACAGTTACTCCTGGATATTTGATAACGCAGGTAATCTTACTTTACCAGGTAATACATTTGCTGTAAACTACGCCAATGGCACACAAATATCTTTGGGCGGTTCATACAGCAATTCGATTGTGGCAAATTATCTAGCCAGTAATGCCAATCTAACAATATCAGTTGGTACAGGCAATATCACCACACAGGGCAACATCACAGGCAATTACTTTATAGGTAATGGCGCACTGTTGACAGGCGTGGTAACCTCCAGTTACAGCAATGCCAATGTAGCCAACTACTTGCCTACCTATACTGGCAATATCAGCGCAGGAAATATTACCGCTACTGGTAATGTTACTGCCAATGGTTTCATAGGTTCTAATGTTAATACTCGTATTATTTCCAGCAGTTACATCTGGACATTTAACAACACTGGTAACTTGGTACTTCCAGGCAATACATTTGGCGTCACATACGCCAACGGCACCACAGTTAGTCTAGGTGGAACTTACAGTAATGCAGATGTAGCAAATTATCTGCCCACTTATACAGGTAACATTACTGCGGGCAACGTAATCGCTACTGGTAATGTTATTGGTAACTGGTTCGTAGGCAATGTCAACACTACCAATAGTCTAGTAACTTCGGGTAATGTCACAGCCAATAACTTCGTTGGTTCGGGCAACAATGTTACATTAGCATCTGACAGTTATACCTGGACCTTTGACAACACAGGTAACTTTATACTGCCCGGTAACAATACTGCTATCTATTATGCCAATGGCACACAAGTGCCTGTGGGCTATGGCAATGCAAATGTAGCTACATATCTACAGGCATACAATGCCAACGCCTTGTTTAGCAATGTCACTGTATCTAGAGATATCTTGATATTGGGCAACTTACGTGTTGAAG
>Ga0247834_1008042_pt1 | contig 10829 bp, 18 predicted proteins | sample LaCruzMarch2015__8_FD_187118 | JGI IMG/M metagenome (GOLD analysis project Ga0247834, IMG submission 187118) | Freshwater microbial communities from meromictic Lake La Cruz, Castile-La Mancha, Spain - LaCruzMarch2015_12m | ecosystem: Environmental > Aquatic > Freshwater > Lake | place: Spain... | reverse complement strand
TCATAGAAAGGTATAATCAATCTAGGATGTTCACCTTTAAAATTATTAAATGTATCTGATTTTACTTTATTCACCAAAGACATAAACTCCATACTTAAATATAATATATCGAAATACTTTTCAGGTATTCTTCGTTTGACAATATATTTTCTGGCAGGATGGCCTTCAGGTAATTCTGATATTGAAGGCAATTCTTCAATAACATTTACCTCTTTGAATACTGGTTTAGATATATCAAATTTAGGTTCTGGTGTTGATGGTGTTGAACCTTTATATCTTTCAAGTATAAATTCACTATGTAATTTAGGATCTATAAACTTAATAAAGTTTGCTAGATTTTGCCCCATATTACAATTGTGGCATTTAAAAAACATATCGTTCTTTACTCTATAAAAATATGCTCTGGCTTTATTCTTTGTCTTTTTAGAATCGCCACAGTGTGGGCATCTAAAGTTAAATAGATAATCGTTTTTTCTTTTAAACTTATCTAACCTAGATGATATAGTATTAATAAATTTTAGATCAATATAAGATGACATAACACAGTATTAATATACTATATTTTGTCTATTTTGTCAACCTAATTAAATAGACTAATTAATTTACCAAAATCTTTTGTTAGTAAAAATACAATCACTATAGCCGCACCTAATAAAATCCATCTAAGTTTTTCAAGCATACTAACTCTACCACCTATATCATTACGTAATGCTTTAATCTCTATAAGTAATCTTCTTTCAACTTGATTGATTTCTCTTTGCAACTCTCGGTATACACTGTCTATTTCATCAGCACGGTCTTTTATTTTTTCAAATATAACTTCGTCTGTTTTTTCTTGTTTAGTAATCTTTTCTTCGTGTACGGCCAACATAGATTTAATAGATGAAGAAACGTCTGTAAGCTTCTCAATGGCCGTATCTAAACGGTCATTAATGTTACTCACGTTTTCAAGGTCTTTTTTAATACCTTCTATCTGTACTCTTAAATCTAAATTATCTGCTGGCATATATTATCTTGCTAATGGATTTTTATTAGCTTCTCTTATTTCTTTAATTTGTACTTTAATTAATTCTAATTCTTTTTCTTGTATCAAAAGTTGTTTATTAACTTTTGACATAAGAGCTTCTGCTTTTTGAGGATCTACACTGTCAATCTTTGTCATAATTTCATTGTACTTAACAAAGCCAGTGCCAATAGTTCCTATTAAAGCAACTGCTGCTATAAAATAATTAATATTTTCTTTTATCTTATCAAACATTTTTAACTCCTTTTTAATTGTTCAATTTCTAATATAAGTCTGTTCATTTCTTCTTCTATCTCCATTTGGAGAGCTTGTCTTACAGCAATAGGGTCCTTATTGGTATACGCCGACAATGATACGTCTTTATATATTTGTTGCTGTGTTATATTTATCTGATTATAAAAGTCTGGATTCGGCACACCCACCATCTGCCTTACATCATAGAAAGCTTTATTTTCATAACCAGATAAGTTAGGTGCACCAGCTTTTAATCCATCTAATTTTATTTCTTGTATTGCTTTTGTTTTATCTTCTATTGATTTTAATTCTTTTTCTACCTTTTCTATTGCGGTTTTTATCTTTACCTCTACGCCGACATTAACAATCCCCTTTTCATTAGTTGTAACCGATTTATCTGATACAGCTTTTTCATCAGCCTTCTCCGTCTGCGATCCTTCTGTTTTCTGATTTTCATTTGTAACTGATTGAGATGTAGTAGTCTTGCTTTCTTCCGATTTCGTATCTGTGTTCGTGTTTGTTTTCTCACTAACTGTTGTATTTTCTTTATCTGATGAAGTTGTAGCATTTGACTCCTTAGTTGAAGTTGGCTCTGGGCTTTCAAAAAGAGTTGGGTTTGATTCTTTCATATCAGCCACAGCTTGCGTGTTTATTTCTGTTGTCATTTCTTTATAATCTAAATCACTCATACCAATATCTGCTTCAGTTAGTCCTACTTTAGCAAATTCTTCTTTAAATATTTGTTTAATTTCTTCTTCACTAATTAATTCTACAGGTTCAATTGTAGGTGGCACATAACAAGTACCTAATGACTCACAAGATATAATTGATGTAGTAATTGTTTGTTCAGTTAAAGATGTTGATGTTAATTTATTATATGTTATACTTAAATTAGGATTACTAATATCAACACCTTGCCAAGTAGCACCACCACCTGAACTTGATAAATCAAATCTCATTTTAGAAGTATATCCTGATGCTGAATTTTCTCCGATAATAATATTATCTAAACTTTTAGTTGATCCTGGAATACTGTTATTATGATTCCATTCTCTATTCTGTGTTATTGTAGCACCAGTATCATTATTAGTTATTGAATGAGAAAAATTTAAATAAGAATTCCAACCCCAAAAGTGGTACGTATGTGCTGATGCTGATTGTGTAAATCCTAAATTTTGTTCTGGCTTTGTAATACCAGCAGATGTTAAATTCTTTTCAGTTTGTAAATAAGTTTCACCTGCTTTACCTGTTATATAATTACAACCTAAATCACTTGTTGAACCTGAAGGATTTGAAGTCTTTTGTGTACCTGTCCAACTATTATCACAAAAATTTGTTGGTATTAAATTGCCACTATTTGTATTAGCAACCTGTGTTGCAATATCAGTTGTGGTTTGATTTGTAGTAGTAGTTGTTATATCACCAATGTTTGGTGTGTTTGGTGTATTTACAGTTGATACTGGTGTATTTGTAATTGTGGTTGTGGTTGTAGTATTACCATTAACTGTAACAGTAGTTGTTGAAGTTTGACCATAGGCACTTATAGCACCTAATAATAAACTTAAAACAAATAAAATTGATAAAATAATTTTAAATCTATTAGTCATATTAAAAATCTGATAAAATATAATAAGAAAAAATACAAAAAATAATAATTAAAATAACAGTATACTCCATTAGAGTTTCCTTTCTTAATTAATAACTATTACTTTTTTTCAGAAATTTCTTTTTTGCGTTCTTCTTCTTTTCTAGCATCTTCGATAACTTTAAGTTTATCTACGTATTGATTGTAGTCTGGTCTTAACTTATCATATTTTAACCATTGAATAGAAGCTTCGTTACCTATTTTACCTTCGAAAGGACAAGGTGTACCTGATTGTTCCATAGCATAGAACACTCTAGGGTCTTGGCACAAAATTGACACTGCAGCCACTTTCATACCTAAGTCATTTAATACTTTTGATAATTTTATTCTTTCGCAATTTTCGTCTGCTTTATATGAACCACCTGTAACACCTACGCCAAAAGTAGAAAGACCGGCAGAATATCCTACTAAACATAAGTCTTGTGAATATGCTGACATACTTGGAGCTGTTGCTGTGGCAGTTACTCTTGTATCTCCACTATAAGCGTTTGTTGTGTTTGAGGTTGTTGAAGTTGTATTACTTGACGAACCTGATTGATATGTTGATGTGGTATTTGAAGTGTACCCACCCGTAATGGCAGTGTTACTACCACTTGTATTATTCTGTGTTTGTCCAATTGCACTCGTTCCTAGAATTTGCCAGAACGCTATAGTAATACATAATGAATAAGTTAAAAACTTTTTCATTAATCCTTTTAGTAGTATTTATCTAATTACTTCTTCTTACTCTTATCAAATGCTCTATTACCAAACCAAAATGCTACAACAGAAGCAAATAATGCTGCTGTTTCTTCGTCCCAAAGTTTAGGTATAGCATCTACAAATGCTGAACCTGATTTCATATACACAATCAATGCACTTACTTTTATAACACAAAATAATATAAAAAATACGTAAGTAATAACAGGTCGAACAGAAGCTCTCATAGCGTCAATAAAACTGCCGCCTTTTAACGAAGCGTCGTGAGCATATAGGCCTGCTTGTTGTGCAGTAACGGCCTTTGCTTCTTCTACTTCGACCTGTGCTTTGATTTGTTTAATGTTAAGGTCGATACCCTTAGCTTGTAATTCTGCTCGAAGTTTTAATTCTTCTAAGTCAGCCGCTCTCTTTGATTTCTCTTTAAAGTGATCAAAGATTGTTGGTATAATTGATGTACCAAAACCTAATAGTGTACCTAATAAACTTAACATTTTAAACCTTTATTTTTTAAACTTTCCAATAATACTATTTATAAACTCTTTTGCTTTGTTTATAGCGGTATCTACAATAGGTGGTCTTGGAATATACCAACCTATAACAATACCAATCAGGATTAAGACTAATATTTTAATCATTCTTTTTATCTCCTTCTTTTTTTTTGTTTTTCTTATTTTGTAGGTTCTTAGATGCTGTGACGGCCTGTGTGCCTCTACTATCTCTACTGCCATCATTTTTTGGTGCAGTATCACCTAAGTCATATGTAGGGTGGAAACTATCTAAACTTCCTATTGAGAAACCACCTGTACCTACAAAGTTAGCGTCATCATACTCTTTCAAGTAATCTTTCGCAAACTCTTTGAAACTCTTAAATGTTCTTTTCTTATCTGACATTATATCTTTCTTTAAAAGACTTTTTTGGTTGTTGTTTAACCACTTCTATTTCTGTCTTAGGATTATTCATTGTATCTATTGCAACATCTACTTTATCAAGGCCATCTAATACTTGTTTTAATAATACATTATTATTATCAAAGTTTTCTTTTATATTTCTTTTAATTGTACCCATAACTATTGTTTTCTTTTTCTTTCTTTTAATACCAGGCTCACCAGCAGCACCTACACCTAGGCCTGCAATATTACCACCACCTACATTATTAGCAGGTGCATCTTCATTCTTTTTCATTGAGTTTATAAACTTACGATACACCGCAGCAGCAGATGCTTTACCCATTTCTTTTGCTCTTTGTTCCATCGCTACAGCGGCTTGTATTTTATGTGCGTGTGAACGACCACTATTTTTAATTTTTCTAACACTTGCTTCAGCGTCATCTTCTGTTGCAAATTTTAAACCTTGTATCGTACCTTTTGGATTTTCATCTGTGTATAAATCAGAATGTTTTTTCGAACCGGCAGGTTGACCAGGTTTTCTCGGTATTCTAGGTTCTTCTTTCATTAACATACCATCTTCATCAACTTTGTAACCAGATGGTATTGGTTTACATTTTTGATCTGTATTGCAATAATATTCACCAGCTTTACAAGTTGTATTTTCTTCTTTAAATTGTTTATACGATTTCATATTCAGATACCAATTCTCCGTTTCTTTCGTATATGTCTATACCAAAACAAGTCATATAAGGTTGTTCTACGCTTTCTTTTATTATACTTATTTCTTTTATCATTTCATCATATTGATTTGTTTCTTTTAAATAAGTTATAACGGCACTTTCTATTAAGGATTTATGTTTTATTAATTCTTGGTTTTCTTTTAGAATGAAGGCCAATGCTACACCAAAATTAGATAATGAACTTTTTAGTCCAAACTTCGCTAGTATTCTTTTTAGATTAAATATAAATCTATGTAATACTGTGTATGAATCTAATTCTGCTTGTGTATTTAATGTTCTTGATGGTCTTAATACTTTACCATTAGCATCTATAATACCAAACTTAAATGCTTCTTGGTCTTTAAAATCAGTAGATAATAATTTTACTATTCTATAAGTAATTAAAAAATCTATTGCTCTGTTTGCCATTATAGTCCTTTAAGTATTTCCCATACTTTCATATCTGCTTCCACTTCTTTTAATTCGTGTGGATAAAGATAATTCAAATAATCTAAAACAGATTTAAGAGCAGGCCAAAATCGCACATCTAATTTATATAATAATAACGTAACTGCCGCCTCTACACCAAAAACATTTTGCAAAACAATTATATGATTTACAACTAATCTAATATTTAAATCACCTGTAAAAACATATTTACGAAATAATCTTTTAAGATACTTAAATCTTTTTAAATCTTCGTAAAATTCTTTTTCACTATCCAATGTTGGATTATCATAATGATGTTGTGCAAACAATAACCAATTGTCTTTGGTAATCTGTTTAAACATTTGCTAATATCTTTATATTAGCTTAGCGTAAACCTTTGATGTATTATTACTTAATTTTTCAAAGTTAAACTCTAGTTTTAAACCACCAGTTTTTCTGTGGCTAATTCCATCGTCATTAATAACATCTTCAGGTTTAGTATCAACATCTTTACCAAATCTGCCACCAAATTGTTTAAGATCAACTGTTACAGAACCTTTATCACCTTCTAGTATTACGTTACCAAAAGATAATCCAATTCTTGCTAGTTTTTCTTTTAACTCATTGATTGCGTGAGATGGATTGATATACTCACGGTCTGCAATAGAACCTACAAAAGCATTAACTTGTTTTAATACTTCTGGATTTTCTATATTGTGTGCTCCAATGCGGCTATCTTCAACCGAATTTTGGTCTGAAGTGCCTACACCTTGAGCATCACCAGCGTAGTGAGCTTCTTTTATATGTTGTTTAAAACTTCTCATTTCTTTTTCCTTATTGTTTTCATTTGATAATATATCTTCTTCAAAATCTTTTAAATCATCCTCTTTAATATATGATTTAAACCTTTTCATAAAATTATGCAGCTACGTAACCGTGTCCAGCAATAATATTCCATTGTGAACCTTTAAATAATAATGTAACTGTTTCTCCTTCAGCATTTAAAGTTACTGTTGTATAACCTCTTAAATTTGCTGGTGTTATAACAACGTTATTTGTACCTGATGTTGATACATTAATGATTGTTTTAATTTGACCATCTGAACCGTCAGCTAATGTAACTGTACCTGTTGCTGAAGTTGCATTAACTGTAGTTATAGCTGTAGTAACGTTAGCTACTAAAGTTGTTGAACCATCACCTGTTAAAGCTTGAACTGCTTGTTTTAAACCTAACCAAGATGGTACATTATTAAATACATTTTCTGCTGATACTTTTTTATTAATTGGTGTGCCTGATGGATCGTCCACTACGTGAAACAAATCCACACTTGCTAGGCCTGTACCTAAATCGGTAAGCGCCGTGATTTTCTTATCTGCCATTTTTCATCTCCTATTAACCCTTACGGGAATGCTACTCTAGGTAATACCTAGATCACTTTGTTTATATATTTATAGAGGCGGCCTTACGGCCACCCCTATGATTTACTTATTATACGTTACTTGATAAACAAACTAATGTTTCAGCTGTTGTTCTTCCTGATCTTCCACCTGAACCAACTGTTGTTAAAACCCAACCTTGGTGTGCGCCAGCAGGAAATTGGCCAGCAGCTTCGTTAAATAATCCTACAGTTTTACCAGTGATTAAATTGTTCGCTGTTTGATTTTCAAATAATTTACCAGAACCCGCTGGTCCCATATTTGCACTCGTAGGTGCTTTGTTTACACTTGCTAAAGCCCATAACGGTGCTGAACCAAATGCGTCTGTTTTTCCCCAACTTGCCATTTTATTCTCTCCTTAATTAATGTTTAAGTACTCAATTTGTTGATGTATGTTATTATTTATAAGAAATACTATCTAAACCCTAGTTTTTTCAACTGTGATATTGTGCCGGCCGCACTGATATGGTGAATAGCTATACCACCACGTGCTCTAAATTGTGTGATATTCTTTATATAATCATCTATTAATAACGTAGGTTCGCCATTCAATTTAGCGAAGTTTTGTTTTTCTGCTCTTTTAACTAAATTAATTCTACTTGTTGGTAATCCTAGATGTGATTGTGCCCAAAATCTTTTACCAGGAATACAATTAGGATCTGTAGCGTGTTCAACGTATGCTGATAAAATATGTGGTGAATAATTATTAATGTAAGACCATAACTGTTGGCCACCTGGCTGCCAAGGTAATGTATGCCAAAATCTTTTATTGTCTATGATTGGTTTCCATTTACTTGCTTTATCTTTTTCGCCTAGGTGCATCCACTGTTCAATAGGTAAACCTGTATCTCTTACAGCGGCCGTTTTAAAGTCGCATAACACACCGTCCATATCACAGTAAATTCTTGGTAAATTATTCATCTTTTTTTTCGTAGTCGTAGTCGTAACTACCTTTTTCTTTTTCTGTTGTAATCCATTTAGCAGTATCTTCTACTGACCATATTTTAGTATTCACTAATCTGTCAATCAAAGTTTTGTTTACATCTATACCCATATTTGAGTCATAAACTTTTAATCGATTGTTTGGTTGTATGGCATAATTACCATCTTCTAATTCTATTACGTGGCCACATTTGTGTTGATCTGGCATTTCAGCATACCCATAATTTAATTCGTTGTAATCTCCTGCTGACCAATCAATTGTAAACAAATAATTTCCTTTTCTTTTAACACCTGTGCGTGATGTATATATCATTTTACTATTTGCTAAATAATAGAAAGTAGTAATTGACATATTATAACTAAAAGAATCCCATAACACTAATTCATTTAAAGGCAATTCTTTCGTGCCTGGTTTTTTACAGAAAGCCGATATAGGTGAACGCCACCATATACCACCATCTTCCATAACAAAAGAAAATAAAGGTACTTGTTTAGGTATAGAACTGACCGCAAACACGACACATTTAAAGTATTGATCGTGTGAGTCTTTTTGATCTCTTAAAAAGTTACCTCTTACATAACACTCTATAAGAGGTATGTTAGCGTTTAAATACATTTTTTATATAAACTTTAATATAGTATTGATAGCAGATTCTAGTTTAATTTTTATTTCTAATTCTTCTGCTTGTAAATTAAGTTTATCCGTATTTTTTAAATCATTTAATAATTCTTTATATTCGTCAACACTCATTTGACCAGAATTATATTCTTCTGTTATTTTAATTGCTAACTGAGCTCTTTTGGCAGCCCAATCACTTGATGTTAATAATTGTTTTAATTCATCCATTAGTTTCTACCTTGTAATGTTTTTGCTATGATGTTTGATTGTTCTATTAATATTGCTTTTTTATTTTCACAATAACTATTACTCATTGATTTTGTTTCTACTCTTTTGTAAAAATCTTGTAGAGTTGCATTATATACTTGTGTCATATTAAATATATCAGTTGTTTGTTTTGTTTCACTGTATATAATTAACCATTCTGTTTTTTCGTCAAGGTATTCTAAATGATCTTTTACTTCATTAATCTTCCATTTACAATCTATTCTTTTAGATTGTTGTTGTATATCTGTAATAGCTGCTGATTGATTTGGGTCCCAAGCACTTGGTAATAGTGTGGATAGGCCAGCAAGAGCCAAACAACCGTTTAAAGAAACTGCCAAAAATAAATATAATATAATTTTTTTCATTATTAACCTTCAATCTTTGGATTTACTTCAATCTTTGTTAAAGGTTTATCTGTTAAAGTTTTTTTCTTGCCATTCATTTCTTGTTCTTTTTTCACAGACATTTTTAAAGACTTATAAGATTGTTTAGCTTTATTCATTTCATTTACTGCTTTTTTCATATCACTCGCACTTTTTTGCATTAAATCTTGTAATCTTAATTTGGCAGTTGTAATGTCTGATTTAATTATAGCTTCTTTTGTTTTGCTTTCAGGCTTTGACATATCTAATTCGCCCATCTTTGTGGTCATCTTTTGAATTTTTTGATTTAAATTAGCAACTCTTTCAGGATCAACCGCTTCAGTTTTTTCACTTTCTTTATTTTTTTTCATCATATCAATTAATTCTTGTTCTTGTTTTTTAATTGACATTTCTAGTTTTTGTATTTGGTCTGCAATTGCGCTTTCATCGCCTTGCATAGCATTAGCCATTATAGCATTATATTTGTTTTTTAAGTTTTCTCTTTTATCTTTAGCCAGTTTAAGATCGCTTTTTCTTGTATCGATTTCTTTAAAACCACCTTCTGTAATTTCTACACCTTCTTCTGGTTTAAATTCTGCTGCTAATGAATATGAACTTTGTACCTTTTCTATATCTTTCATTTTAAAATACTTAAAATCACCATTTATATCAGAAGTTTTTATCACATCTCCATCAATTTTGTCTATTACGTACTGTTTAGATTTAACAGTAATGTAATTACCAGGTTTTAATAAATTATAATCTAAAGCCTCTAATTCTACTTCTTCTTTTTTTTCTTTTGCTTTAATAGCCTTTTGTAAAGCAGGTGGTAATTTTTTTTGGCCTGCTGTTAACTCATCTATTTTTTTAGCTTCAGGTATATAACTCTCGGCTTCTACGTAACCTTTTGATTTATAATCTGCTAATTTTTCTTTTGGTATTCTAATTACTTTTTCTTGTCCTGCTGGCGCACCTGGTTTTACAACCATAGTAGAATTTGTATCGTCTAATTTTTTTGCTGGTGCTTCTTCGTTTTTTGCATTATGCATTTTATCAATCTTATTAAAAAATGCTTTCTTTTCGGCATCAGTCATTTGTGCTAGACCTTTACCTGCTTTTTCTAATTCTGCTTTAAATACTGCTTGGTAATCATCACTTAATCTTTTGATAGTTTCTGATATACTGCCTGGTTTAATTTCTAAATATCTTTTCATTTAATTATCCTTTTACTTTCTTTGCTAAATCACTATCAGCTCCACCCCAAGTGCCTGATGATTTAGTTACAAAACTGTTAACTCTTGCCAATGCCCATTGTACTTGTGTTGTACCTGGTCGATGGCCACCTTTCCAAGCTGCCATTCCTCTATCATATACTTGTTTAAGTATAGAATATGGCATACCTGATTTTTCTGCTTTATTTTTCACTGCTACAATTGATTCAATATATAATCTTTTTTCTTCTTTTACACAATTAGGTACCATTCTTTTGCCTTTCTTTTTAAGGCCTACTTGTTTATATCCTGTCCAACAAGCTTCATCTAATTCTAATTGGTCTGGTGATGCG
>Ga0247834_1008038_pt1 | contig 10835 bp, 10 predicted proteins | sample LaCruzMarch2015__8_FD_187118 | JGI IMG/M metagenome (GOLD analysis project Ga0247834, IMG submission 187118) | Freshwater microbial communities from meromictic Lake La Cruz, Castile-La Mancha, Spain - LaCruzMarch2015_12m | ecosystem: Environmental > Aquatic > Freshwater > Lake | place: Spain... | reverse complement strand
ACAACTCAAAATGCGGAGCAAAGCCCTTGCCAAACGCCCCCAGCACCCCGAACCAATCACCACTCCCAGCCGTGATCACCATAGCTTAACTTCACGCAATCCTGGCCGATGAACGGGGTCCACCTCATCCCTACCGCTCCGCTCACTGCACATTCACTGTGAACCGCTGAGTGGGCTTTACGCTGAGTTCGAGCACCGCCAAGGACTCGACAGCGTCAGTGGGTTTTGTGGTCGGGGTTAGCGCCCAGGTGCGGTAGCCTACAGCAGTGTTCAGCGTGAGGCGGAGATTGAGGCCGAGTTGGCTGTTGCCATTCTCCAGTGCCCATTCATGCAGGTAAAGGTAGGTGCGGGGGACGGTGAGGCTGATCAGGCGGGTGTTCGTCGCTGTGGTGGTCAGAGAGGCCTTGAATTCCTTTGGCGCGTAGTTGGCGGCGTAGCCGGTACCAAAGGCCCACGCTGGGATGTCATGCACGTGACCGGGGCCGTCGGCAGCCGTGCCGGTGCTGCGGAGCGCAGCGGTGGCCCCGTTTTCGAGTCGTTTGCCATAGCTGCGGGCGTCCAGATTTATTTCGAGTTGCCAGGCTGGGGTGGCATCTAGCAGCAGGTCAGCAGTAGTCAGTTCGCAGGTCAGGGTGAGGGTATTTTTATCCGCAGTGGCGCGGAGGATGATGCCGCCTGGCGGATTGTCCTGTGTGAGTGCGGTCAGCGGCACTACTTGGGACAGACCCAGGTTGCGCGTAATCGTGACCTGGCGGGTGGTGGTGAGGGCAGGGCCATCGCCCTTTACTGTCAAGTTCAAGGGCAGCGTCTGCACGGGCGGGCTATCCGCAGGCAGGTCAAAGCGCAGATCGAGGGGGGATGTGCCGCCGGGGTTCAACTCGTAGCTCCCCGTGAGCTTCTTGCCACCAAACTCCGCCTCCCAGGTGCCTTTGAGGCCGCTCTGGCTGTTGTTCACGAGCTGGCATCCGGTGGAAAAAGTGGTCTCCTGATTGAACAACGTCTCCAGACTCCAGACCACGGCCATTGGCTGCACGGCAGCGCGCAGTGTCTCTACGCGGGCCTGCTCTCCGGCTGTGACGAGTAGCGGCAGGCGCACCAGTGGCTCTTGTAGCGGTAGGCTGCCTTGGCTCTGTAGGGCGTATTGCATCGTGATCGTCTGGCTGCCCCCGGCGGGCAGGGACACCTGTGGGCTGGCGGTGCGCGGCTTCCATCCAGCGGCGATGAGCGGCAGTGCGGTGATCTCCAGCCGTGCTTTGGAGGTATTTTGGATCGTGCAATTTACGGTCAACTGGCTGTCTGAGTCTAACTTTGCCGTGGCAGCGCTGAGTGTCCAGGGCAGGGTAGGGGGGCCATCCAGCAGCTCTTTGTAAACCAGGCTGCCGAACTGTGCGTGCAGAGCCGCGCGTGGGATGAAGTGCCCGTCTGCCGCCTCGTGGAAAAAGCCGCGATAAGTCGTCTCGATGCGCTCAAAAATCTGACCCTCGTCCTGTGCCGCAGCTTCAGGCACGCGCAGCAGGCGCGCGAGGTCACCGAGGTCGGCGTGGAGAACGCCCTCAGCCTCCGCCATTTCGTGCAGGGCATCTGCCAGCGGGCGGGTCATACCCAGGGAGGTCTCGGCGGCGGTCGCCATCGGCAGCCACGGGCTACAGAGGATCACCTCTGCACCGATCTCCCGCGCTGCATTCAGCGCAGCGTCAAGGGCACGTGTGAAGGTCACTGGCGACATGCTAACTGCCGCTTCGCTATAGCCGTAGCAGAGCAGCACCACGTCAACTCGGCTCTGTCGCGCGGTGGAGGCAAGGATAGGTGCAGCATCCAGCACACTGCCACCAGCGCGTGTGAGCGTGCGCAGCGAGATAGCTGGGCCGAGCTGGGGCTGGCCTGTCGCTGCCGCCCCTGCTTCCGCCACCCCGCCAGTGTAGAAAAACTGCGTCGCTAGCTCACGGGCAAAGAGGTTGGGAAAAGCCGGGGCAGAAGCAGCCGCCCACCCGGCAGCAGGGCTCCACACTTCCAGCGCGGCACGGTCCCCGAGCACGAGGAGATGGAACGGCTCCCTCTGGTTCAGCGTGCGCCAGGCCTTTGGCAGCAGTTTTTGAAAGCGCTCTTGCCGGGCAGGGCTGAGGTCGAAGGAGAGCTTCGGTGCGGCTTTCGGTGCAGGCAGGCGTGCCTCCAGCGCGCGCGCCTGGGTCAGCGTATCTGCCACAGGTGCAGGTGTCTGGGCATGACCAGAGGCCGACATCATGCCCAGCATGCCTGCCACCATTCCCCAGTTGTTGATCATCCGCGTGCCGCCTGTCATAGGCAGCCTATTTCAGCAGGCTGGGCGCGCTTTTCCAGTCCAATCAGCAGTCTTGCGACTCCCTGCCTCATGTGGTGTTCTTGGTCGCTATGAAAATCCTCCCACATCCCGCCCGCCGTCGTGAGTTCCTGCGTCGTCTCGTCTTCACCAGCGCTGGTCTCTATGTGCCGGGCGCGTTTGCTGAGGTTCTCACCCAAACACCCGCGCAGACCGAGGGGCCGTTTTACCCCGACAAACTCCCGCTCGATACGGACAACGACCTCCTCCTCCTCAACAACGCCATCACACCCGCCGTCGGGGAGGTCACCTACCTCAGCGGGCGCGTCCTGGATGCCAAGGGCAGCCCCATCCGCAACGCCCTGGTCGAAATCTGGCAGTGCGATGCCAAGGGTGTCTATATCCACAGCCGCGATAGCGGCAAAAAGGCTGCCGAGCAGGACCGGGCCTTCCAAGGCTTTGGCCGCTTCCTCACCGGTAGCGATGGGCGCTATCTTTTCCGTACCATCAAGCCCGTGCCCTACACTGGCCGTACACCGCACATCCATGTCAAAGTCCGCCGTGGGGACAAGCAGCTCCTCACCACCCAGTGCTACATCAAAGGCCACGCGCAGAACGCCAAGGATGGCATCTGGAAAAAGGCCACCGCAGGTGGCAGCGATGTCGTCAGCGTGGACTTCGCTCCGCTCCCCGGCAGCAGGGCAGGGGAACTCGCAGCCACCTTCGACCTCGTGCTCGGGGTGACGCCGGAGATGTGACTGGTTTTGCCCGGGGTGCCACTGCGCTCAAAACAACTCCGTCTGGCCGCTGACCGGCGGCACCAGACCCAGCTTGCGGTAGGCGGCGGGCATCGCCACACGACCACGCGGGGTGCGTTTGATGAAGCCCTGCATCACCAGGTAAGGCTCATGCACATCCTCCAAAGTGGTGGCATCCTCCCCCACGGCGACGGCCACGGAGCTAAGCCCCACAGGACCGCCATCGAATTTGTGGACCAGCGCCTCCAGGAAGCGTTTGTCCATCTCATCCAGGCCCGTCTCGTCAATGTCACGCATCGTCAACGCTTGTCTGGCCACGATTTCGGTGATGATGTTTTGCGCCTTCACCTGCGCGTAGTCGCGCACCCAGCGCAGCAGATGGTTAGCGATGCGCGGCGTGCCGCGTGAACGGCGTGCGATCTCATGCGCGCCGCCGTCCTCCATCGGCACGGTCATGAGCCGGGCGCTGCGCATGAGGATGTGTTCCAGTTCCTCCACCGTGTAATAATCTAGCCGGTTCGGGATGCCAAAGCGGCTGCGCATCGGCGCAGTGAGCATCCCCGCGCGCGTGGTGGCTCCCACGAGCGTGAAGGGCGGCAGATCAATGCGGATCGTGCGCGCCTTTGGCCCCTGATCAATGATGATGTCCAGCCGGAAGTCTTCGATAGCTGGGTAAAGGTACTCCTCAATGCTGGGATGCAGCCGGTGGATCTCGTCAATGAATAGGATGTCGCGCGCCTGGAGATTGGTGAGGATGCCCGCCAGATCTCCCGCGCGCTCAATCTGCGGCCCGCTGGTCGTGTGCAGTCGCGATCCCACGGCATTGGCGATCAGGTTGGCCAGGGTCGTTTTGCCAAGTCCGGGCGGGCCGCAAAGCAGCGCATGGTCCAGCGGCTCGCCACGCATCTTCGCGGCCTCGACCATGACCAGGAGCTGCTCCTTCACCTTCGTCTGCCCGTGAAAGTCCGCGAAGTCCGCTGGTCGCAGGGCCAGATCAAAAGGGGCGTCGGCTTCGTTGAGGGCGGGATTCACTGCCTGGAATAGGAGCGCGGACGCCCCCGTCCGCAACATTTGTCACTGCCAGACCGTCATTCATCGCATGAATCGCGTTTATCCATTCCTCGCTGTCTTCATCGTTGCTTCATTGCAGGCGCAGATTCTTCCCGGCACCGGGCCGCTAGAGCCGAATCCCGACTTCTCTGCGACAATGGTCGCTGGCATTGATCAATTCGCGCTGCGACTCACCGAGCAGTCCAAGATCGGTCGCAAACCTACCCGCGAGCGATTGAAGGCGATCATCGGTGTGGTGGATGAGCGGCTGCCGATCAAGGCGCTCGAACTCGTCGGCGATACGAACACGCCAGCCCTGCTCGCTGAAACGGAAACCGCGCGCATCTTCCGCGTGCGCTGGCCAGTGTTCGACGGTGTGCATGGTGAGGGCATTCTCATTCAGCCGAAGGAGAAACCAGTGGCACGGGTGATTTACATCCCCGATGCCGATACGGCCCCGGAGAAGCTCGCGAATGATGCCATGCTGGCCTACAGCGGCTGCGAAATTGTGATTCCGGCGCTCATCAGCCGTGGCAGTGAATTCAGCACGAATGACAAGTTCGGCGTGAAGACGAACATCCCGCATCGCGAGTGGATTTACCGTCAGTCGTATGAACTGGGGCGGCACATCATCGGCTATGAAGTGCAGAAGGTGATGTCGCTCGTTGATTACTTTGCCACGCAGGCGGAACTGCCACTGCTCGTCGCCGGACTCGGTGAAGGCGGCATGATCGCCCTGTATGCCGGTGCCGCCGACACACGCATCAGCTCCGTCTATGTTTGGGGTTACTTCTCACCACGCGAGGGTCTGTGGGCGGAGCCGATTTACCGCAATGTCTTCGGCCTGCTGCGTGACTTTGGCGATGCCGAGATCGCCTCTCTCATCGCGCCACGACCGTTGGTGGTTCAACACCTCGGCTTCCCGAATGTGCAAGGACCGCCTGCGGCTAAACAAGGCGAGCGCAACATCGCCGCGCCGGGAAAAATCGCAAAGCCCTCACTCGAAGCGGTGAAGGCCGAGGTTGCACGCGCACAAAGCCTTGTGCCTGGAAACTGGCTCAAACTCTGCACCGAAGAACATGGCTTGAAGGAAGTCGTGGCCCATCTGCTGCCTGCGGATGTGGCGGAGAAAATCGTGAAGCGCATCCAGCCTGTCATGCCGCAAAAAAACGAGCAGCGAGTGGCCACCGACGCGACACGCCAGCAGCGTATGGTGCACGAGTTGGAGGCATTCACTCAGCGTCTGCTCACCAGCACCGAGATGGAGCGTAACGAGCAGTTCTGGAAAAAACTGCCGCTCAAGTCCGTTGCCGAATTCGAGAAGCACACTGTATCGGAACGCGATCTCTTCTGGAACGAGGTCATCGGCCGCCTGCCTGATCCCGATCTGCCGACGAATGCGAAGAGCCGCTTCGTGCGCGAGACGGACAAGATCGTGATCTACGAGGTCACGCTCGATGTCTGGCAGGATGTCTTCGCCTGGGGCTGGCTGTGTTTGCCCAAGGATATCAAACCTGGTGAAAAACGCCCCGTCGTCGTCTGCCAGCATGGATTGGAAGGCATCCCAGAGGACACCATCAACGTTGATCCGCAGTCGAAGGCATTCGCCCCTTACAAAGCCTTCACGTTGCGCCTCGCCGAACAGGGCTTCATCACCTTTGCCCCGCACAATCCGTATCGCGGCAAGGACGCTTTCCGCACACTTCAGCGGAAGCTCAATCCGCTCGGCCTCACGCTCTACAGCGTCATCAACGGCCAGCACCAGCGCATTCTGGAATGGTTGAAGGTGCAGCCCTTCACGCAGCCGGACAAGATCGCCTTCTACGGCCTCAGTTATGGCGGTAAAAGCGCGATGCGCACGCCCGCCGTGCTCACCGGCTACTGCCTGAGCATCTGCAGCGGCGATTTCAACGAATGGGTGCGCAAGTGCGTGAGCACCGACATGCCTATGAGCTACATCCACACCGGCGAATACGAGATATGGGAATGGAACATGGGCCGCACGTTTAATTATGCCGAAATGGCTGCCCTCATCGCTCCGCGGCCCTTCATGGTCGAGCGCGGTCACAACGACGGCGTCAGCATTGATGAATGGGTGAACTACGAATTTGCCAAGGTTCGCCGCCTCTACAACAAGCTCCTCATCGGCGACCGCACCACCATTGAGCACTTCGACGGCCCGCACACGATCAACGGCGTGGGCACGTTTGAGTTTTTGAAGCAATGGCTGGAGCGAAAGTGAGGTGACTTTTATCACCCCTTCACCGAAGCCGTCGCGAGCACGGGTTGGACGTGCTGCTCGGACACGAGTGTGACAAGGAGATTGTTCACCAGAGCAGATTTGGCGGCGACGTCGAGCTGCACGATGCCGTCAGTTTCGAGCTTGCGCAGGGCCATCTCGACCATGCTGATGGCACCATCAACGATCATCTGCCGCGCGGCGATTACGGCCTGCGCCTGCTGACGGCGGAGCATGGCCTGGGCGATCTCAGGGCTATAGGCGAGGTGGCTGAGCTGCGCCTCCATGATCTCAATGCCAGCGACGCTGGCGCGTTCTTGAAGTTCGCTGCGGAGTTTTTGCGCGACTTCATGCGGGTGGCTGCGCAGCGAAATTTCGCCTTGCGTATGCGGTTCGTAGGGAAAGAGGTTGGAGAGGTGGCGCAAGGCGGTCTCGCACTGGAGGTGAATGAAGCCGTGGTAATCTTCGACTTCAAAGGTGGCCTTGGCCGTGTCCACGACGCGCCAGACGATGACGGTGGCGATCTCGATGGGGTTGCCGTGGGCGTCGTTGACCTTGAGTTGCTGGCTTTGGAAGTTGGTGATCTTGAGGGAGACTTTCCGGCGACCGGCAAAGGGATTGACCCACCAAAAGCCGTTTTGAATCAGGCTGCCGCTGTAGCTGCCGAAGAAGGTGAGCACCACAGCCTGGTTAGGCGGGACGATGGCAAAGCCTTTGAGCAGCAGGAAGCCGCCGACGGCGGCCGGGATCATGAGCGGCGGGATCATCCGCGTGTAGAATGTGAAGGCCGCGAGGGCCAGGGCGGCGAGGAGGACGAGGATGCCGGGAAGGGCGAACGCGTTATGTTCTTTCATGGGAGGAGTGCAGTTGATTGCCTGAGCGGAAGCACTCAACAGACCTGGTCTGGATCGTCACGGACAATTTCGGCAAGATTTTCTATTCAGGCGGCAACCGAAGTAAAACGAGTTTTCCAACTCGTTCAAGGCGTGCGGCCTTCCTCGACATCCATCAGATCAAAGAAGGTCACGAGGTCATCCCGATGGCCGAGCCCGGCCTCACCTTTCTGAATCTCCAGTCCCGCAGTGGCCGCGTCACGCCAGCCGCGCTTGCTCATGAAGCCGTTGAAGATTTCGATGTGTTCGGCGTCGGGTTTACGCCCGTTTTGAAAGCACCACTCCAGCACTTCCTCGTCCGTGCCGCCAGCCAGTACACGGGTATTGAGCGCGTCGAAGTCCACGGCGAGCAGCTTGCAGATGCGGTCGTCAAAGGTACGGTTGCCCGGCATGGGGCCGAGGTGGTAGCCCTCCGGCAGACCGCTCTGGGCATTGAGTCGGATTTTATCAAGGATGCGGCCAAATACCATGATGCCGCCAACGGAGTCGCGAGGGGAACGGAGAGGGAAGGACATGGTTTCTGATAGCGGAAATGCGGTGACAGGTCAATCCCACACACCCGCCGCGCGCAGCACGGTCTCATGCACGGCGATGTCATGCGCGGCATCCCAGGCAAGCTTCTTTTCCCCACGTACGATGCTGGCGAGGTCACGGAACTCGCCCTGATAGCGGTCTTTGGGCACATCAAGCTGAAAGGACTGCGAACCCTTCTTGTAGCTGCCGCGCGCCTGGGAGAGAGAGAGATTCACCTTCCCGGACTCCAGCGGCACGATCTCCAAAGTGCCTTCGGTGCCAGTGACATTGAAGCGGCGGCGGGGGCCACCAAAAGGATCGGCATGGTTGCAGCGGATCACGGCGGTGGCTTTGGCGTATTGCAGCACGGCCATCTGGTTGTCCTTCACGCCATCGGAGCGCGTGGGCGTGGAAACGGGATGCACGGAATCCGGCCTGCCAAGCAGCGTAACAACGGCATCTATCACATGGCATGCCAGCTCAAACACGCCACCGCCGGGCAGCGCGCCGATTTGCTTGCGTGTACCTGCTTCAGCCAGCTTGCCCATAGCGGCATCTATCTCAGTGATCTCCCCCAGCCAGCCTTCGCGCACAGCTTTGAAAAGCAGCTCAAAGGCGGGGTTGTAACGCAGCATATAACCCATCTGCACTGTTAGGCCGCGCATCTCTGCCGCCAGTCGCATGGCTTTGAATTCGGCATGATGCAAAGCACCTGGTTTGTCGAGATGAACATGTTTCCCGGCTTGAATGCAGCGCGCAGCTGTGGCGCAGGAGTCTTCGATGCGCGTTTCGACAGCGATGGCCTTGAGGTCAGGGCGGGAGAGGAGGTCCGTCTCGGTGAGTAGAGGGATACCATTGTAAGCATCTGATATCTGCTTCTTGTCTCTGCGTTCGGCATCCGGCTCCACCATTCCTACCACTGACCACAGTTCGGGCAGTGCGCGCAGCGCTGCCATCTTGCCACTCGCGTGCGCGTGGGCAGTGCCGATCTGCCCAATGTTTAGGCGTGATGTGGCAGCGAAGCCGGGAGTGCTAGCGCAGGCAGAGGCAGCGACAATAAAATGGCGGCGTGTCATGGCAGAATGAGACGGGATGGAAGCTGCGACTCTATCGCGTCTTACGCTTGCATTGGGGTGAAGACCCCATAGCGCCACAGGTATGTAAGCGCCAAAAATCAAGGCTTCACCGGCGAATGCTCTCTAACACTTCAACCATCTCCATTAGAAAGGCACACACTTCAATGACTCCGAACTCCGTCTTTTGCATCGCCTTTTCCCGCATTCAGGCTGACCAGATGGTCAAGCGGCTAAGAGGGGCGGCATTTTCTACCCAATATATCTCGGAGCTTTCCGCCACTGGGCCGATCGTCGCCGCGCTGGGTGATATGGTTACTGGGCTGCTGAAACAGGGAGTGCCTGCGCATAAGGCTAGGATTTATCAAGTAAGGGTGTTGGAGGGGCGCATCCTGATCTCTGTCCAGACTTGGAGTGATGAAGAGATATTTCTTGCGCGGGAGATACTCAGCAAGGCGGGCGGGAACGACATCTGCGCTACCAAGGAGCCGATGCAGGCAGGCCGCCGGACGATCAGCCCGCGCGCGGTGCAAATGCACGAGCCTCAACTCAGCCTAGCCTGATGTGCCAAGTCTCCTGCTGGGCGTAGGATTGCGTCGGCGACCCGCCCGCAGTAATCACGAGGACTGAACGAGTGCGCAATGAAGGATACCAGGGCGGCGGCAGAACGGGAGATGCTGTGTGCTATTTCCCGGCTGGAGACTGAGGCACCAGCGCAGCGGTAGCCGGTGCTGTGAAGGAGGACGGGCGAACAAAGGGACAAATAAAACTATGATGAAAACAAATATCGGTATGTGGATTGACCAGCGAAAGGCGGTGATCATCCTTTCCACGGACATGGGGGAAGAGACCAAGGTCATCCTCTCCAACGTTGATCGGCAGCCAGGACGCATTGATGGGGAGCGCTCTACGGCCCGCTTTGAATCCCTGCTCGTGGATGCGAATGATGTGACCGAGAGGCGAGACACATCACATCTACACCGCTATTATGACGAAGTAATCGCCTGTGTGCGTGAGGCGGAGGCGATCCTGGTCTTTGGCCCTGGTGAGGCGAAGGGGCAGTTGCTGCGGCAGCTCGAGGATGCTCTGCCCAAAGGCTACATCGTTGCTGTCGAAACGGCTGACAAGATGACGGACCGGCAGGTCGCAGCGAGAGTGCGTGACTATTTCAAGAAGGAGAGTCCAACCCTCGAACTGGGGTAAAAACCCCATAGCATCTGCGCGGATTTTCCGCTCATGCTCATGCCATGCACACTGCTCACACAACAAAACTGCTAACATTGGGGGAGTTCATCATTGGCGTTTATGACACCTGTGGTGAGCATCGTGCGGGCGTGATTGTGTGGCTAACCTTTAATACGCAATTGGTGGTGTTTCGCAGGCACGAAAACTGGACACCTCCGTCTCAAAACCTCCAAACAAATTCCGGTCTAACATGAGCACCCTAGCGGCCTTCCCTCGCAGCAACGGCAAGTCGGCGCGCACTCCGACCATATCGGCGGATGTGGCGCGGATGGGCGACGACAACTGGGCGGCGCGCACCGATCTGGCCATGAGAGCCAGCCTGGTCGTGAGTCAGGGGCGCGATTTGCAGGAGTGGTTAGAGACTGTGGTGGAGACGATGGAGCGAGATGAGACGTGAGTTTGGGGTGAAGACCCCATAGCATGTGCGGGATGCCCCGGCCTATGCTCGGCAAATGAACACCATCCTTATCGTTGTGCTCCTTCTCCTACTGCTCGGCGGCGGTGGGTACGGATTTAGGTCTGGCAATCACTACCTGGGAGGTGGCGCTGGTCTCCTCCTTATCATTCTGGTCGTCCTGCTCGTCACGGGGCGAGTTTAGTGACATTCCCAGGCGACTTCTTTAACCCTCCAATTCTCACCCCCTGAGCCTCTTGCAAAACCTTCAAGATGCAAGGTCGCGGAGAGTTTTTTCATCTCACGATGGCGGAGCTTTCATCGCATCGGATCACCCTTGGCTCTGAGTGCTCGGCATTGGCTTTCACGAGTGT
>Ga0247834_1008035_pt1 | contig 10836 bp, 12 predicted proteins | sample LaCruzMarch2015__8_FD_187118 | JGI IMG/M metagenome (GOLD analysis project Ga0247834, IMG submission 187118) | Freshwater microbial communities from meromictic Lake La Cruz, Castile-La Mancha, Spain - LaCruzMarch2015_12m | ecosystem: Environmental > Aquatic > Freshwater > Lake | place: Spain... | reverse complement strand
GCCTTCCCGGGCATCCCCGAACTGCTGCGACGGGTTGAGCCCGAGCAGATGGGCCTGGCCGTAGGCGGGCAAGACCTATCCCGCTGGCCCTCCCACAACGCCGCCTGTGAAGACCAAGTGCATGCTGGTCTCCAGGAACTGACCGGCAAATCCCACGCCGAGGCCTGCCGCTGCGTGCGGGATCTGGAAGTCCAGCACCGCGAGCGGCGCAGCTGGATTTGGGCCCAGCTCGGGCTCTCCCCCATGGCGAAGCTGCTTGAGCCGCTCGGCCTGCTCGCCCAACGCGCCGATCAACCCCTCGTGGGAAGCACACCTGATGAGTTCATCGCGCCCTACACAACCGATGGCTGGGAGGCTGATCTGAGCGCCTGGCAGGCAGTGGCGATGGCCAGCACCGCCGAGGAAGACGTGGTGCGTAAGGCAGTCGCAGCCTTGCTACGGATCTGGCTGAATGACACCGCTAGTCGCTTCCAAAAAGTCGTTGCCAGCACTGGCCTGCCGACTCCTCAAGATCAAGGGGCCATCACCGCAGATCCCGGCGAAGTGCTGCTGTTTGCCGATGGCCTCCGCTACGACATTGCCCGCCAGCTGCAGAAAGAGCTGGAGGTGATGGGCATCACCGGCAGCCTCACCACACGCTGGGCGGGGCTACCCACCGTCACAGCCACAGCCAAGCCCGCCATCACGCCCCTGATTGGCGAGATCCAAGGCCAGGCCCTACCGGAAGACTTCGCTCCAACCTTCCGCTCCGGCAAACCAACCAGTGCCGCCGAGCTGCGCAAGACCCTCACTGCCCAGGGCTACTCGGTGTTGAGCGACGACGAGTTGAACATCCCCGCTAGCCCAGAGGCGCGCGGCTGGCTGGAGATCGGCGACCTCGACCACCGTGGCCACCAGCTGCAGAACGATCTGCCCAAGGTGATCCACGATGAGATCGACCGGTTGGCTCTCCGCATCCAGAAGCTGCTGGATGCCGGTTGGCGCTCCGTGAAGGTCGTCACCGACCACGGCTGGCTGTTCTGCCCCGATGGCCTGCCCATAGCTGAGCTGCCCAAGCACCTCACCGCTAGCAAGTGGGCCCGCTGCGCTGCCATCAAGGGCGACTCCCAGGTGCCAGTTCCCACCGCCGCCTGGAGCTGGAACCCCAGCGAGCAGTTCGCTACCCCAAGCGGCGCTGCCTGCTTCAACACAGGGGGCAGCTACTCCTACGCCCACGGCGGCATCAGCCTGCAGGAGTGCCTCACCCCCGTGCTGGTGGTCTCCGGCGGAGCGAGCAGCACCCCTGCAGCGGCCATCACCGAGATCAGCTGGAAGGGCCTGCGCTGCAACCTGGAGGTGAGCGGCGGCACGGCCGGCATGACAGCCGACCTGCGCCGAGAAGCCGCTGGCGGCCCGTCAGTGGCCACCACGGCCAAACCGATCGACGATGGCGGTGCCCGCCTGCTGGTGGAAGATGACGAGTTGGAAGGAGCAGCAGTGGTGGCGGTGCTGTTGAGCCCTGATGGCCGGGTGATCGCCCAACGCCGCACCGTGGTGGGAGGAGACAACCCATGAGCAGCGCAGACATCGCCGCCACCAGCGAGATGGACCATCTCGATCAGCTCGGGGCCAGTGCCTTCGATGGCTTCCTGGTTCGCAAAGACCTGGTGCGCAAATACTCCCGCCAGTACCCGGTGCCCACCTACGTGGTGGAGTTCCTGCTGGGCCGCTACTGCGCCAGCACCGATCCCGCCGAGATCGAAGAAGGGCTGCAGATCGTGGAGAAGCAGCTGCAGGGGCGCACGGTGCGCACCGGAGAGGAGGAGCTATTCAAGGCACGGGCCCGTGATCAAGGCAGCGTCAAGATCATCGACATCGTGCGGGCCCGTCTAGATACCCGCAGCGATTCCTACGCGGCAGAGGTGCCTAGCCTGGCCATTAAGGACGCCCAGATCGACGACGAGCTAGTACGTGCCAACGAGCGCATGCTCACCGATGGCTTCTACGCCGAGGTGACGCTCGAATACGACCCGGTGATCGCCCAGGAACGCAATGGCCGGCCATTCAGCATCGCCGGGCTGCGGCCGATCCAGATGTCCAACCCCAATGTGATGGGGATCCTTGCTAAGGGCCGAGCTGCTTTCACCACAGCTGAATGGCGCGACTTCCTGATCCGCTCGATCGGCATTGAGCCAGCCGCCCTCGATGAACGGGCCAAGATGGTGGTGTTGCTGCGCATGGCTCCATTTGTGGAGCGCAACTTCAACCTGGTTGAACTGGGGCCCCGCGGCACAGGCAAGAGCCACCTGTTCCAACAGATCTCCCCTTATTCCCACTTGATCTCAGGTGGTAAGGCCACTGTCGCCAAGATGTTTGTTAATAACGGCAATGGCCAGCGCGGTCTGGTCTGTCAATACGACGTCGTCTGCTTCGATGAGGTGGCCGGCGTATCGTTTGATCAAAAGGACGGCGTCAACATCCTTAAGGGTTACATGGCCTCCGGTGAGTTCAGCCGCGGCAAGGAAAGTATCCGCGCCGAGGGCGGAATCGTGATGGTCGGCAACTTCGATGTCGATGTGGAGCAGCAGCAACGTATCGGCCATCTACTCAGTCCCTTGCCGCGCGAGATGCGCGACGACACAGCCTTCCAAGACCGCATCCACGCCTACGCTCCAGGCTGGGATTTTCCCAAGCTCAACCCCAACGTGCACCTCACGGGCCACTTCGCTTTAGTGAGTGACTTCCTAAGTGAATGCTGGAGCCGCCTGCGCGATGGCAGCCGCTTGGCGGCTATGCAGAACCGCATCCATCTCGGTGGTGCCCTCAGCGGCCGTGACATCGAAGGGGTCAACAAGACCGTGAGCGCCCTAATCAAGCTGCTGTTTCCAGATCCCGAGATGGAGATCCCCGACGAAGATCTCGAATGGATCGTGCGATTGGCGCTGGAATCACGTCGACGCGTCAAGGAGCAGCAGAAGCGCTGCCTCAAGAGCGAGTTCCGCAACACTCACTTCAGCTACACGCTTGGCCTTGATGGAGTGGAGAAGTTCGTGGCCACCCCCGAGCTCCACAGCGACGACGCCATTGACGGCGATCCATTACCACCTGGCCAGGTGTGGGCCATCAGCCCAGGCACCGGCGAAACCGGCCCCAGCCTCTACCGGATTGAGGTGGCAGTGGGGCCTGGCAGTGGGGTCAAGATCCTCAACCAGCCCGTGCCCCCTGCCTTCCGCGAGAGCACCAAGGTGGGCGAGCAGAACCTCTACTCGCGGGCGAAGGGCCTGGTGGGTGACCGCGACCCGCGCGGCCATGAGTACTCCATCCAGCTGCGCGCCATGGACAACGACCGCAGCGGTGCTGGCCTTGGCTTGCCGATCCTGGTGGCCTTGGTCGGGGGCCTGTTGGAGCGCAACACCCGTGGCAGCACCATCATCGTGGGTTCGCTCAACCTGGGCGGCTCGGTGGAGATGATCCCCAACACCGTGGCGATCGCTGAGCTAGCGGTGGAGAAGCAAGCCAGGGTGTTACTGATGCCCGTAGCAGCACGGCGTGGGCTCAACGACCTGCCCGATGATCTCTGGACCAAGATCTCAATTGAGTTTTACAAGGATCCGGAGGATGCGGTGTTTAAGAGTCTTGACGAATAGATGCTTTGGAATTCCTAGCCGATTGAATCACTGCCCAAGTCGTTACCTTACTTGCCACAAAATAAAGCGGCAAGTTCTAGTCACGTATTGCACGAAACGTCAGGTTAATGCGAGGGCCGATGGTCTGAGTTGTTTTTGGGATACTGTGCTCCCAAAGTGCTTGTGTTGAACCAGACATCCACAGCAGTGAGCCATGCGTAAGTTCAAATGACTTCACCACCTTATGATCGTCCCTCTTTCTAAGTAGAAACCTCCGAGTGGCCCCGAGGCTCAGGCTCGCAATTACTGGGTCCGGTCCCAGGTCAGGCTCGTCATCCGAATGCCAGGCAACGGAGTCTCGACCACTGCGATAGAAATTGCCAAGAGCTGTATTAAAACGCACTCCACCTTCATTCCAAAGGAGCTCCAGGATTACTTGCAGAACATCTGGAAAGGGCTCAGGGTGCATCTCAATCCCAGACCAATGATATGGCTGGTTAGAGTCTGCAAACCAACGATGCAGACGCGGTAACGGCCGTACTTGCCCGAAAATGCGAATGCAGTCTTGTCTCCATCCCTCCAAGTCTTTAAGAAAGTCAAAAAGATGATCTGCCTCTTGGGGAGCGATAAAAGACTTTGTAAATCGCACGTCGGCATCGTCAGATGTCAGTGCGATGCGCTCATTTGACACGTCATTCTCAAAAAGCAAAAGCTGATCCATTGCCTTAATCATGCTCTCGCCTCGATTTGCCATTCTGGGAATCGGGTCATCACCACACTAATCACCATGATTATTTGATTTTCGTAGGACACGCCATGCGACGTTCCCTGTAAGCCTCGAATCGCGACCGAACTTCTCTCGAAAGTCACTGAGCTCGTCTTTTTTCTCGCCTGGATCGTAAACCTTTCTCGTTCCCTCCCCCGATTTAAGGGTCTCCCACCCGATTCGGGAGGCTATCTCATCAAATCTCTCAAAGAATCGCGAGTCATTATTGTCGTTGAACAAAAGCACTGCGCCCGTCTTCGCTCTCTTTAGGACCTCTTCGATATAGTTCCATGCCGCATCCCCAAGGTGCGCAATTTCAGAGACAAAAAAGTTCATACTAAAGAGGTCGGCTTTTTCGAACTGCGCTGGGTGTGACCACACGTTTGTATCGCCTACAAGATGTGTCACGTAGTCCGTATTCAGTCGAACAGGGAGGTCAAGCGTGAAGCCAATGTCGGCCCATGTGCGCTTCCACAGCTCACAGCCATCCGCAATCTCACAGAAAATGGCTGGCATGTCCCCGCCGCGCTCGTCCAAGTGCTTCAACATCCCGACAAGGTCACTTCCGGGGCCACCCCCAATACAAGCGATGCGCACTTTGTCAGAATTAAACACAGCCTTGGCTTCTTCAGACCATCCGATTAACTCGCTGACCCAGTGGGCGTGCGCCGGCACATAGGCATAGACATAGGCAAATCGGTTGACAGGATTGGAAAACTCTGGACCACCACCGGTCAATACCCTTGCATATGTGCTTGAAAGATCACTCATGGCCGCCGCTATTTCTCGATCACGCGTCTCCTCATTCCCAGGGATCTCCTGATAAGTGTCCTCCAAAACTTTCCTGACAACCTCGAAGCACTTCATGGCCACTTCAGGATTCTGCTGATATCAAGATCCATGCTACACATCTCAGCTTCACCTCGCCTGAAATGGCTTTTGTCGAGTTGGCGGCTTCTGCGTCTGCGCTCCAGCTAAAAGTCTCAGTGACTGCGCTGGCGCTGAAGCAGCTGGTCGATCAGCTTCCCGGCGCCCCGGGCACGCCCCTGAGACTCACGCTCCTCGAGCCTCTGGTCCTCCAGGCGGTAGCCGCTCGGCTGAAGATCAGTCCGATGGCGGTGCAGTGGGCCTAGGAGAAGGCACTTGTAACTCTGTGCCACAAGCTGATTCGAGCGGGCTGACGCTCCTCCTGTTGACCTTATAGGATTGCAAGCAGAAGAACTTGCTAGGCTATACTTGATCACTGGCATTTACGAGTAAACAGCAATCGAGCACGATGAACTACTCGTTAAAGAGATGATCCGGAAATCCATCAAATCCCATTAGACCCAGTGCAGAGTAGTCACATCCTGGAAGGTTGGGCTTTTGATTAACCAGCTCCGCAAATTCCTTGAACCATTTAGAGTTTGGGCCAATTACTGTCATGAGCCTTGTAATTATAACCGCAACTCCATACAGCCTCTGCATTGCTGCTGGCTCGCTTATCCAGTGATCCATAAACGGATCACCTTTCAGCATGGGGAGAGAATTTTTGCTGGCGTAGTTCCAGATGCGTGAGTGATGCGCGCAACGATTGCGGAATTCACTAATCCCTCGAAGCCAGGCTCCCAGAACTCTTGCGTTGGTGATCCCAAAGCGTTTGGCAATCATCTGCTGATGTCGGCCTTTGAGAAGCTCGTAGTACCGCGAAGCCAGCCCGAAGCTCCATGCCTCGACAACAACCCAAAACGGCATAACTTTGCTATTCTGCTTGTGCCAGAGAATGCAGTCCTCAGAGCAGCGGGAGAGGTGCTTTTCGTGGTCCTCAAGCCATCGTCTCCAGTTATTTTGCATCCTGCCACTCTTACTGCTCTGATAATTTTGTAGGTTGCGAGGATTGACAAAGCTTTCCTTTTCGTGAGCAACTGGATCAAGTCGGCCAAGCTCATGGGCGATAACTGTGCGGAGGTGAACCTCAATTCGCTCAATCGCATCGAGAACGGCTAGTCTGAGTTGCTTGTCATAGAGATAGAGCTCAAGAACCCCCTCCAAGCTGGTTCCTTGCATGAAGGTATCTCGGCGCAGTGGCTTGCTTGTCCGTGGATCCAGGAACACTCGACCCTCCGCATCAATCTCCTGCTCTCGGCACGGATACCAGAAGCCACTCAGTCGGTAATAGCCGATCTGAGAAAGCTTTCGTTCAGCTCGTTCCAGATCTCCGACATACATACCCCGCGAACGGAGTAGTTCGACGAGTTCCGAGTACGTCTTGAAGGGCTTGGGCGGTAAGGGGCTGGGAGAGGGCGGCAAAGTCTCCCTAGAGCCAAATGGATGGCTCAAGCATGATGCAACTCCAAGGCTGCAACAGGGGCTTGAGCTCTATCGGTGAAAGCTTGCAACCCAAGAGGGGGGTCTGTCAACCCGTCAGAGGCCGGGCTCAGAACCGGGCCGCCAGTCCGGATTGGCTGCATCGCAACGGGTCTTGGCTGTTCAGTGGCCTGGTGAGAGGCTCAGAACTGAAGCAACACGATGCGGATGTACACTCACGACAAGGGGAGCGGCGCCGGTAGAAAGCCTGATCGCACGAGCCATCAGGGAGGAAGGGTGAGAGGCTTGCGCAGAGTCTCCACAGTCTGGGACCCTCCCGGCGTCGGGCCTCCGCTGGGAATGGTCCCGTCGCCTAGCCGCTCTCGGCCTCGAACACCATGGCCAGGTGACATGCGACTGCTTGGGTCTCGGACCAGTTTTCGCTGTCGCCTGACAGCAGGGCGCGCGTGAGGGGATTACGCATACCAACGCCCAGCTGGCTGCAGCTCGCCATCGTTGCCCCCGATGGAACCCATGGATTTGCACCCTGGTGTTCCGCGGCTGGGCTGATGGAGCGGCGTTTGATCTGCTGACCAACGGCCGCAGTGCCAAACCAGCTGAGCGCTGGCAGCAGCCCGCTGCCGCCCGAGACCCCTCAGGTGGCTAGCCCATCATCCCGGGGCTCCAGCTGCCCAGGCACCTCCGGACAAATCAGATCCGCCGCCTGCCGCGCCTCGCTGAGCACCTGGAACAGCACCTTGGGCGATTCCTTGAGCAGCTCGATCCAGTGGCCCAGATAGGCGGCGTGGCTCTCGATCTCGCTGCCGATCTCCAGCCGATCGCCCAGCAGCACCGCCCCCAGCTCGGCGACCAGCTCCTCGCGGGCATAGCGCGGCTTCCCGAAGGAACCGCCCAGATCCCTCTTCAGCCGGGATTCATGGCCGGTGGAGTGGATCTGCTCATGGGCCCAGGTGGCACAGAACGCCGCCGGTGAGAGGAAGCTGGCGCGATCGGGCAGCTGGATTCGATCGATGGTGGGCAGATAGCAAGCCCGATCCCCCCCAAAGCTGACCGGCACCGGCCAGGCACCCAGGACGGCCTCCGCCGCCTCCAGCCGCTCCGGCTCTGGTTTGGCCTCCACGCCCTCTGCCGCCTTGCGGGCTTCGATCAAGGCGGCGAGTGCCTCTCCCTCGAGATCAGCCGCATTGAACACCGCCACTGGCTGGTAGCTGGCCCAGCTGCGCAGGGTGATTTCGCCGCCAACGCCTGGCTCCTCTCGGCTGTGGAGCTGGGGCCGCAGGATGTGAACCGCCTTGCTGCCCTTGCGGGGGAAGATGCCGAGCCTTTTGGCCTCGGCAAAGCCGCACCAGAACGGCAGGGCTGATCCCCGGATGTGCATGCCGAGGGTGAGCAGGATCGGATTGGCGCCGCGGTAGCGATGGCCCGAGAGCAGATTGACGTGGTGGCCACCGCCGCTGCCATCCCAGGGCCGCCGCCAGGGGGCAGAGCCGACCTCCATCAGCTCGATCAAGGAGGCGACGATTTTTTCCTCGGCCGTGGGGCCTTCATAGGTTTTGCGTGAGCGGGACTGGGACGCGGCCATGAACGGCAAAGCGCGGGACGCCCGAGTGGTGCCCCGCGACGGCAAGGGCGGCGACGGCGCCTGTCGCCGAGCCGCTTGCGTCAGCCCTTGCCCGTGGGGCGACCATGAGGAATCCCGCGCGACCCATCCCCAAGGGAGTCAGTCCCGCAGCAGATCGCCGCTGCTCCAGCCACCGGTGCGCCGCATCCGTGAAGAGCGGGAGACGGTGGTCTTGATCATCTGCCGATCGAAGATGCCCCCTACGGGGCCATGGCAACGGAGAAGGCAACACCCGGTGCTCCGACGACCTGCTGGGGCCAGATGCCGGTGCGGGGCTTGGCGTGAACCCGAGCGATCTGAGCCGGGGCCTTCATCGATTTGGGGCTGATCAAGGTGGCGGGCATGGCGGAGCTCCTTGCGTTCAGGCTCCATTGCCAGGCCACGGTTGCCGCTGGCAAGGGGTGTTGACGTCTCCTTGCTGCGCTGATGCCTCCTGCTATTCGTGGCTCTGCCACGCGCGATCGGCTCGGCTCGGCGCTGCGTGAGAAGCCCTCGCCCTCAGACCCAGCAGGCTCCTGGCGCGTGACGGCCAGGATCAGTGGCGGCCTGGTGCAGATCAGCAACAACCACGAGTCGCGGGTGATCCGCAAGGCGGAAGTGGAGGCCTACCTGCGCCAGGGCAAGCCCTGGTGACAGGCGGGGCCTGAGGGGGCCAAGCCCCGAGGGGCAGAGCCCCAAAGGGGCCGGCGCTGACTGGCCCCAGGCGAGCTCAAGCCGCCAATGCTTCTGTTGCCATGGCGGCCTGGACCCGCTTGATCTCTGCTTCAGCGGCGGCCTCCAGCGCCGCATCGATCTCCTGGATGCGGGCCAGGAACTGCTCCATCGCGGGGATCAGCTCTTCCTCCAGCAGGGTGATTTCTTCCTCGCCATAGGGGTGATCGATCCAGAGACGGCGGATCGGCTTACCCCGGTGGCTGCGCAGCAGCCGGGTGAGCGCCAGGTGGCTGGAGTGGACGAGGGCGACGGGATCCTGGCGGGAGAGGGAATCGAGCCAGAGGGACATGGGACCTGGCGCCGTGGCGCAGCGATGGGACGCCAGCAGCACCGCCGGATCAGGCAAGGGGCGCGAAGCGCCTTGCGCAGCCCTTGCCCCGGCGGATGATGCGCGATCCCACCGCCAGCCCCAACGGGGCCAGCCCCAACGGGGCCAGCCCCAGAGGGGCAGCCCCTCTGTTGGGCCCTCAGGCCAGCTCGGCCTTGAGGGCGGCGAGGCCTGCCTGCCGGCTCCGCTGCACCGACATGGCGCTGATGCCCAGCTGCTGGCCAATCTGGCGGAGGCTCTGGCCCTCCAGCACCGAGAGCCGGATGATCGCCGCCTGGGCAGCCGGGAGCCGATCCAGCAGGGCCTCGATGCCCTCGCCATCGGGCTGGCCAGGCTGCTCGGGCGCCTCCAGCTGATCGATCCAGAGATCACCGCTGGGCATCGGGGCGTGCAGGCTCTGGTGGCTCCAGGGGTGGCCGCCCTTCTCGTGCTGACGCCTCGGGACGCGCACCAGGCGGCCGTGATCGCGGAGGTGGTGGAGCAGGGCGCCCTTGATGCAGCGCCTGAGATAGCCGGCGGCAGAGGCCGGATCGGTGACTTGCCGGCAGGAGAGCCAGAGCTGCATCTGGGCCACCTGGCGGGCATCCTCCAGCTCGATCACACGGCTGCTGGACGCCAGGCTGCGGGCAATGGATTCAGCAAGGGGCAGGAACTGCTGGAAGAGGGCATCGGCCTGGGATGGGGTGCGGGCCATGGCCTGATCGCGTAGGACGCGCGACCCCAGGCCTCGACGGAGGAGCAGGCCAAGCTGAGCAAGGCCAAGCAGCAGGCCAGCCGCCCCAACCCGCCGACCATCTGGGCGGTCTGCCTGCCGTTGAGCGCGGCTGCTGCCACCAGCCGATCGAGTGAGGCCCGGTGTGGCCCTACGGCCTTGGCGGACGCTCGCTACCTGAGAGGGCCTTGCCGCCGAGCAGCGCCAGCAGGGTGTTGAGCGCCACGCCGAAGGCGGTGTGGACGGCGTTGTCGAAGCGAGCACACAGGCCCCCCTGGGGCAACTGTTGCTGTGCGCCGCGCCAGGCGCAGACACCCGCCCCGAAGGCGTAGAGGGAGACCTCAGCGATCAGCACCAGGGCGACGAGCCGCAGCAGGAACCGTTCACGGTTGAACGTCGATGGGGGCCTGACCGGCCGCCGCTGTTCCGGTTCGTCTGCGGCGGTAGAGGACGGGCGAGGTGGCTGATCGGAGGGGGGCCGCCGATCACCCGGCTCAGGGCTCCTGGAAGACACCGACATAGACCGTGCCCGTCTCGTAGAGCGGCAGCACCTTGTCCCGCAGGTCGACGTTGTGGAGGCGGATGCAGCCGAGCGTCGGCAGCAGAGGCTGCTTTGCGGCCCAGGCGCCGGGCCATCCGCAGCCGGAGCCACCGCCGTGGAGCATGATCCCGGCCCGGCCGACCTTGATCTCCTGCTGCTCCAGCTCGACCAGATCGAAGCTGTACCAGCCGTAGGACATGGCGGTGTCGCTGCAGGGCGGGTTGGGGTTCTGCTCGTAATCG
>Ga0247834_1008034_pt1 | contig 10838 bp, 10 predicted proteins | sample LaCruzMarch2015__8_FD_187118 | JGI IMG/M metagenome (GOLD analysis project Ga0247834, IMG submission 187118) | Freshwater microbial communities from meromictic Lake La Cruz, Castile-La Mancha, Spain - LaCruzMarch2015_12m | ecosystem: Environmental > Aquatic > Freshwater > Lake | place: Spain... | reverse complement strand
TAAATTTATCATTTACGATCAGGTAAACGTTTTATAATATTATATATTCGCCGTGCTCGCTTTTTTTAAATCTATATATTATATTTCAATTCGCTCTCTCCCACTCACTCCATGTAAAAATATATATATATATATATATATATATATAACAGGAAGGTAATGGTCTATGTTGTGCCAATGGTAACGGATCATATACACTAATATCCAAAAATGAAATAGTCGGTCGAGGGGCCGAGTATGGGGCGTTGGATGAAATTATATTTACCATCGATCCTGCCGCCTACCTTTACGATGATGAAACTACCGATGCTACTGCTACAGCCAATACTAATGCCGATGTGATTGCATCGGTCGTTTCCCCCACAGCAAACACGGGAAGTAGTAGCAGTAACAGCAGCAGTAGCACTACCACGACTACTACGACTACTGAAAATAATAACTCTTGTCAATTATGTGCATCCAATAACAAACTATATCAACTAAATGAACGTCGTGTAGTATTACATCAATCGGTATATACTACATGCGAGGCAATGGCCGATGAATTAAATCATAATAGCGACATGGAGGACGAGATATGTATCGATAGTCAACGATCGTTATTTGCCGATTGTTGCGATGTTGGTACTTCGATACCATTGCCAACGCCGCCGGCAACGACGACAAATGGAGGAGGAGGAGATGGATTAGCAACGAGCGAAAGTAACGATGCTGGCAATTCGACGACGACGACGATATCCAAAGATGACGACGATGATAATTCAACAACGACGACATCGGCATCGTCGATCGAACCGGATCAGAATACGTGGTGGTGCGGCATATCGTGGGATCACGTCACGTCCAATTGCGATTCCGCCGTGCCCTGTCCGGGGGGGGACGCGGTCGATTGTCCCGCGGGACAGGCGTGCTTCGCCTCGACGCCGTGTACGCGTTCCCCGACGTACCGGCCGTCCGTCAATCCGAGCGGCGTGCCCAGCGCGGTACCGTCGAGCAGTCCGACGCGCACCCCATGGGGCGTGGAAACATTTGTCGATTTTATTTATGGCGATAGAGATGATACTACTGCTACTACTACTACTACTAATAATGGAGGTACGAACAACTACAATTCAGATGTTACATTGACAGATGGAGGGTTTGTGAATAGTAATAGTAATGATGATGATGATGATGATGATGATGATACCGACTTAAAGAATGTAACAAGTTTCAGCGTTGATGAATTAAAGTATCATTTCTTTTGTGGCAAATCTTGGACTGAGGCAGATGTGACATGTGATGTACATTGTCCAAGTGGTGATAAAAGTGATTGTCCAATGGGGCATGATTGTTATGCCAATACGTAAGTTTGTTTGTTTTTGTCTTCGTCATCGTCTGTACAAACAACGACGATGTATACATGTGCTCCATCTCACCATATCATCATCCATCATCATCGCTGATTGATAACTCTCTGTACACAGCGAATGCGATGGAAGAGATACTACTGCACCCAGCATCAGTCCTGGTCCGATGACTAGTAGCGTTGTGTCCACACCATCGAGTGGTGGAGAAGGGAGGATATGCACATTGTGTGACGCGGGCGAAAAGTTAGGTTCGGTAGTATCAATATCATATAAAACACAATCTACGACCTGTGGCAATCTAGATGTTATGCTTGGTATAGAAAGTATATTATCAACATCTGGTACATGCTCCTCCGTCCGTAATGCATACCGTCTATCTTGTTGCCAAGAGCAGTGTCAGCTATGTCAAACATCCAGTGGTGTATTACTTGACTTGATGAAAGAGAACACTGTACGGCAGGGGGGGTATGAAGCCACCTGTCAAGAAATTGGGAGTATGCTTAGTGAATACTCCTCCGGAGAGAGAATGTGCGCTGATGCTAAAACACAGTTAGCCGATCAATGCTGTTATAGACAGTGTTCGTTGTGTTCAACGGGTACGATGAGTACTGAATGGTACAAAACAGTAATCTTTCAGGGTTTGTCAACTACATGTTTGGGCCTTGACTTCTTACTTCGAAATGAACGCGTATCCGATGGGAGTTACCGTTGTAGTGAACTTCAGAATCAATATATGTCTCAGTGTTGCTGGGCATCAGCGTCGGCATGTGTACTGTGTTCATCAGATAAAACAATTTACAAGATGCATGCAAACAAGGATGTTATGGAGCAGTCGATGAGAACTACCTGTGCAGCGGTTAGCGATTCGTTGACTAGATTAGATAAGAGTGATCAGCAATGTACCCAACGAAAACAGGCGCTTTTTGGACAATGCTGTGAATTGGGTAGTGTGGTTGTGTTGGATAATGAATCGAATAATCAAGGAGGAGGTGGATCGGGAGCAGCCAATACAGCAACCGGTTTAAATTCAGGGAATATTCCCGTTTACTTACCGTCACCCGAAGGAGTGGGAGTTGCAAGGTCTCCCACTACCAAGCCTACTCCGAAAAGAGGAGAAAATCCAGGTTCCGTGATAGGGCCGTCGACTGCGACAAATACTCCAACAACTCCATCTGCTTGGGGATTGTCTGACAACAACATGTCATGGGTAGAAATATGGGATTCCAAGAAGAATCCTGAGAGTTGTGGTGTTTCGTTTGCACTTCCTGCATCTATTGCAGCTTTTGTTTTATCAAGTCTTGTATTCTTGTTTGTATAGTTCATATAAAGATATAAACTGTATTTAAATCCATACCTAGTATTTACCTATTTAGTCTCATGTCAGCACAATACAACACAAGTCAAATCTCCTACCTTTCTTCATCTCATCAAAGCATAACTACTACAACAACTAAAACCCCGAGGATAAAATCTTTGCCGTGGACATAGACACTCGACGAGCTGTCATCATCCAACACCATAAAAGCACTTGCTTCTTGTGCGGCCTTTGATCCGCACCAGATTCGTTTCTGCTCGCCAGGTAGTTTATCAGTTGTCATTTCCTCTACAGTGCCATTACTCCAGTATGCTACATCATTCTTCGAGAAGCACCCTTTCGTTGGAAATTCACCAACACGAAAATCCGCGAATTCCATCTCCGCTTGTCTCTTGTCACATTCGTCGTCAGTAATGCACGCGAAATCTGCTTCAAAAAGTCCAGCATCACTTGTACCTTTACTCGGCGCATAAGTGGGATTGTCAGTTGGAGCCACTGTGGGAACATCACTGAAGGAATTGCTTGGAACTTCACTTGAATCTTCGCTTGGTGGATTAGTGGGAGTTTCAGTGGGAGCCATGGTAAGAACATCACTGGAGACATCGTTTGGAGAATTGCTGGGAGCCTGCGAAGTATCACTGGGAGGACTACTTGTAATTAGATAAATCATTTATAACTATTTCAATTAAAACACTAAAAATAGAGACAAAGTAGTATAACAGCCACGTACCTCGTCGGCATCGTAGTCATCAACGCTCCACTAGAACCTTCGACATCTCCATCGCTCATCATATCTGTAGTCTGTGAAACTGGAACAGTGGGCGATGAGCTGGTTGAGTCGGTAGTAGACACAGCCACATCTGTCATGGCAGGGCTAGAATCCGTGGTGCGAAAAAGAGAGGACAAGTCAATCGCCCAAACATCCGAATAGAGCTTGCCAGTGGAATGTTCATACCCGCTCGTGAAGTACACCCTTGCTGTCCCTCGCATTACAAAGGATCCCGGAGCCCAACGTGACTCGCCAGGATGAGGAGGCAGAGTACGCCATTTCTTTGCTGCATTCGGATAGAAGGCATGAAATTCTCCCTCGTACATGGTCCTGTGATCATCTCCGTCGCCACTCAACACAAACCCAATGGCACCCGACAATTCACCACTTCCTCCATCAGTGCTACCTCTCATGGGCAAGACGATAGAAAATTGTGTCCCAGCTACTCGTGCTTCGGTGGTGACGAGGTTGTTTTCGTTACTCATCGAGTATGATTCAAAGTCTGGCTCTTGTGTCCACATCCCTCCATCGTAGCTGTAAAAGTCTCGTTCAATCTTACTACTACTGTGCCCAAAACCAGTGTAACTCACACCATCAATGCCAAAGTAGTATGGATGATGTCGTTGTGACGATGGAAAGTTTGGCAGCTGTATCCATCGGTCGTTGTTGACGGAGTAGGACCAATAATCATCAAAGTTACTAAATTCCATAAGATTGCCTACTAATCCATCACCTAATCCGACATGTATCTCCCACCCAGCCCCTTCGCCGGAATACACCGATACCATGGATGGATGGTGTCGTCCCGCTCCGGGAAAAGTGGCCAGCTGACGAAATTGCAATGTCGTCATGTCAAACTCCCACCAATCGGCTAATCGGTTGCCCGATACATCCGACCCAAATCCCATGTATGCCTTGGGGTGGTTGACTTCATCGAGAACGACACCATAACTGTACGTTCGTGCTGGAAAGTTCTGACCTGATAAGGCAGAACTAGCATCGGTCCATACGTCCGACTTCTCATCATAGATGTGCAAATCATTTACGGCCCCTATAGTCTTCGTCGAACCACTGATGACAAAGCCATGTGTTTCATTCGCGAAAGTAATGGGATGATGCCGACCTAATGCGCCATTGAGCGATGTATCGTATGATGAACGAGATACCCACGTTAGTTCAGCAGCCGTGGTTAGGTGAACGGTCGCCATGATTGACATCAGCGTGACGAGGAAGGATTTTGGACCACCATGATCTCGTGATCTTGGTTTGCTGAGTATGACGATAAAATTCTGCGTGAGCTGAGTCACAGAGTCCTCCAGTCCCGTTTTCGGTCTTAAAGAGGCGAAGCTTCTAGCGCAACACCACGCTACAACTTGCTGTTTTAGCTCAAACGCGAGAGTCGACATCCAAAGTCCGTGGCTCAAAACGACAACATCGTCGACACGGTCTTCCTCCTCCTCAACGTACCTTGTGTTCGGCAACAACAAAGACGACTAATATTTCCAAACCAAATCTCGCAGAAAATATGAGTCGCAAGGAAGAAGTCGACGACGAATGCGGCGGCAATGACACCATCGCGTCATCCTGTTGTCCAATCTGTCTCGATGCCATGTCCGCCGCCGACGCACTCCATCCGATCCCCCATCCTCCTCCCGGCCCGTCCTCGTCGTCGTGTCGATATAACTTTTGTCTTTCGTGTCTCGGCGCGTTATACGCCTCGTCGCGAGATGATTACGAAATGGCGAGCGATGGCAATCGTCACGTGAAGGTCAAGTTGGCGTGTCCGAACTGTCGTTCGCATTTATCGATCGATGCGGTCGAACGGACCGTGCGGCTGCGACGAGGTGCGTTGGCGGCGGAATTGCAACACGTGCCCGATGGCGAATTGAGCGCCGGTCAATTACGGTGCAAACATCAATTATCGTCATCCACGGCCACTGCCGCTGCCGCGGCTACTATCGAGGAGGATAGTATCGATGGCAGGAAGAAAGCGGCGGTTATGGAAATTGATACTACATTATTCGGCGGTCTCGATGTTGCCATGAGCGAACAGGAACAACAATTCGTCACGTCGCTAATGACGAGTGGGCGCCCACATGACTTATGCCAGGCGGCCACCATACTTTGTGGAATTGCTAATCTATTACGCGATGGAAAGTTGAAAGTAGTGTCCAACAATAATCATCATACGACTACTCCATCATCATCTTCTTCTTCATCAACAACAACAACAACGACACATTCACGAAGTGCGGTACTATCACACGGATATTCCAATGCCGGGATGCGTACTAATCGATCATACTCGAATGAAACCGAATCGCAAAAATCGAAAAAGATTAGCAACTATCAACGAGAGGCGGAAGAAAGGGCACGCGATCGGTCGCGTCGACCATTACCGGCTCGCATGCCATTATGCGTGGCATTGCGTACCGGTGAATTCGAAAAATTATCGCTATTGCAGCAGCAACAGCAAGAGGAGGAAATTAAAAGCAATAGACAGATTCAACGGCAACATGCACAACTTGCCATGATGGCAGATCAAAACCATCGTCCTCCTCCTCCTCCTACCAATGAATCGCTACCATTGGGATCCAGATGGGGGAAATGGTTAAAGACGGGTGCCAAAACGTTAGTTGCCAGTGTAACCGGATACGAGGGTGGTGGTCATAATAATGGAGTGAATATGACATTTGTCGATGATGAATGGGATGGTAGTATAGCCGATGCATTCGCTCGTGCTCGGGTAGTGTCAGTGGCGGCGGCACGTGGTAATAAAGGACGGGAGGGTGGTGTTGTTAGTAACGAAGGCGAGAAAGGAGGAGGAGGAGGAGGAGGAGGAGGAGCAACAACAACGACATCGAATACTACTACTAAAATGATGATAGTCAAGGGACGTATTGGACCACGTACCGAAATCGAAAAAGAAGGCGTCAATCGTATATTAGCCGAATCATCCCGCATTGCTGCCAACGATGGACGTCCCCCATTCCGTACCAAACGTGTACTCGTGGCATCCGTACGTGGTCAGGCTGGTAAATGTGGTATAATGAAGGGGGATGTTATCACACATGTCAACGGGGAACCATTCACGGGCACGGCCAATGACTTACGTGCAACACTTATACATGCATATGAAGAACAGGGGAATGATGGGATTGTTATGTTGGTGGTTAATGCCGAGGAATGTACGGCCGAGGCATTACGATTGCGATCACGCGTTCGTTGAAACATGATAATAGTTGTGCATTATGATGGAGGGGGGGGAGGATCGGAATGTGTGAGAGAGAGTGATAGGAAGAGAGACATGTTACGAATTCGACGATAAATTGATCCATGTCGAGAGAGAGTGTAATTTAACAATACTCTTTATTTAGAAGGAATAGTAAAACCAGTAAGCATTGATTGCTATTATATGTACCACCCTATAAATCAGAAAAGAATGATTCATTGTCAGTCTTGAATATTTTTTCTCGTTTCTTTGGCTTGTCACTTCCAGTACCATCATTGGAATTATTATCATCATCATCATCTGAATCATTATTATCATCATCATCTGAATTATCATCCTCATCCATGTCATCCCAATCATCACTATCATCACCAGCAGCAGCCTTTGTCTTTGTCGATTCCTTTTCTTCTTGGACATTATTCCCATCATTATTCCCATCATCAATATCAATATCATCAATATCATCATCATTTAACAATGATGCATCCCATAAATGTATATATTCATCATGACTAATACTACCCACCAACCTTCTGCCTGCACTCCACCCTAATCCCTCTACTGGAAATCCATCATGATCGTGTCCACCCAATACGCCTAATAATGAATTGGGTAATAATTGTACTGCACGTATCAACCCATCGGAACTACCGGTCAATATCGTATCTTCGTCAATTTTTAATATGGCGTCTATACTTTGTGGATGACCGGGGAAACGATCCGACATGTCCGCCCATTGTCCATACGTGTACAAGCACAGTGTACCATCTTGTGTACCAACACATAACTTTTTGGACTTTTTTAATAATACACAAGAAAGTAATTCATCTTCTATATTGTCAGATTTACTATATCCCATTGTATCCCACGTGGATGTTGTTGTATTCTTTTTACTACTTTCATCATCATCATCATCATTGTCAAAGGCATTCACGATATTACACCTATTACGATCGTTATTACTCTTACTACTACTGCTACTTCGTTGTTGTGTTGCGACATATGATATATTAAATACTGACAATGTCCCATCACCCGATGTAGCAAATAGTATTGCTCCGTCAGGTGTACATGTAAAGTCGGATATATAATCCTTGTTAACTTTCCATGATTGGATACATCCAATTGGTAATTCCATTAATTTGTCAAATGGATTATTATTCTCTTGCTTTTGCTTTTGTTGTTGTTGCTGCTTTGTATTCTTCTTCATCTTCTTATTGCTCCTTTTCTTCTTGCTACTGCTGCTGTTGTTGTTGTTGTTGTTGTTGTTGTTGTTGTTGTTGCTGCTATCCATATCATCTATTGTAGATGTATCATCTCCTGCGTTTGTTATTGTTGATGATGAACATTGCCTTACATCCCATAAACGTACAGTACCCGAGTCATCTCCAGTAACCAATACTGGACCTATCGGCGAACAGTTTGGTAATTGATATATTTTATTAATCCCCACGGGATGTGCATTCTCTATTGACCAAACTATAGTATTGTTAGTTGATGTATTATCATCCTTTACATCGTCATTATTTTTATCATCATTTTCCAATTGTTGGTGAAGATTGGTCGATAATAAACTCTTTACCGCCAATGCAGTATTTATACACCGTAATGATCCACCATTACATGCAGTATATAAATACTCTCCTCCTCCTCCATCATTACTGCTGTTGCCATTGCTATCAACAACTGCCTCTTCTCCAATAATTGCACTAGCAATTTGTCGTTTCGATGATGATCGTCGTATTGGATCGTCATTCGAATCGACCGTCCAATCATCATCATCATCATCATTAACAAAAGTATTCACATCGGAAGATGGATTAATCGAAAAGAGGACACACCGACAGCTTGGTCCCTGGTACGTCACTCCTCCTCCTCCTTCTCTTACATTCGTCGCTACTGTCGCTGCTGCTTTATTAGTAGTCATGGAGTCGTTGTCTAACTCGACAGTAGGGGGGCCGTTGTCTTCCGAAGAAGCTGTAGAGTAATTGCTCATTTTTTTTGCATAACGAGCTTTATCCTCCTTTGCCTTCTCCTCCCACTTTACCTTATCATCGTCTGACAGCTCCTTCCATGCTGCTCCAATAAGCTTACTGAGCTCCCCAAATGGTGCGTCTGGGTTCGCCTTCTTAATTTCACCCCGTTTGGCAGTTGAGAAGTGCAGGAATGCCGGTTTGGGAATTTTACTCGACTGCTGTTGCACAATCTCCTTGGCCACGAATATAGATGCCAATATCGTATCTTCCACCTCTTCGTCTTCGTCGTCTACATCATCTACGTCCATCGTCATTCCTCCTCCTCCTCCCTCGCCGTTATTGCGATCATCATTCGCCCTCGGCGTCATTCCTCGTCCTCCTCCCGTTGCCGTCGTTCCGGCCGTTCCCATTTCGATATCGTGCATCTCCACGGTCCCATCGACCAGGCCGGCGGCGACGATGTTGCGCGTCGGATGGAACGCCATGCATAATGGTTGGGCGCTACATTCTATCGGTCGGAGCGGGGTTGCCATTCTCTATTGTGTTCTCGTTTCGTTGAAGGAATGAATAGAATATGATGAATGAATGTGGGGTGTATGGTTCCCGCCAGAGAGAAGAGAGAAGAATACACAATCACTCTTCGCTTCGACATCGTCAGCCAGCGTCATCGCCGACGCTATCCTACCATACTGGGATTCCTCGGTGTTTGTGAGGAGAGAATCCATATGATGATGGCGAGTCGAATTTTGATCTTCCTCCTCGTCACGTCGTTGGTAGTGGTGATAGAGACGAGTGGTTTTTCGATCCTTCCTTCGTCGTCGGTTGCACCCCGCACCATCGTTATTTTGCTCGGATCGCTTTCTCCCCTCGAAAATAGCGGCAACAACAACATTGATACTGATACTGCTGCTGCCGCCGCAGATATATTATTTGCGAAATTCGACTCGGACGATAACGGGTACATCGACCGCGACGAATTCCGCGCCGTGGCCCGAACGATGAGGGCCAGTTCGCGTCGACGCGAAATACTGAGCGTCGCGACCGCGACGTTCGGGTCCGTCTTCGTGGCCGCCGGATCGAATACGTTCCAAACGTTACAAAGAACGTTCCGTCGTCAATATATGGAAGAAAATGCCGAGGTGGCCATGAACGAACTATTCCCGACGAGCTTGTTGAGTGCGGATGTAGACGATATCGTGGCCGACGTGCTCGGCAAACGCGGCTTCACGCCGGAGAATACATTATTCGGACACAGCGTTTGTGCCGACGAGGTGAATAATCGCAAAGAGCAGCTAATACCGCTCATGGTCAATCGATGGCAAGAGGGTGAGTGAGTGGTAAAAGGTTTGCAGAGAGAGAGAGAGAGAGAAAGGTTTTGGATGATTATAAATATGATAATGGTTTTGTTGTTTTGTTCTTTTTCGTCATACCGACTTTCCTCACTTACACCAACACCATGCGCATACATAAAACATTCGACTAAATCTACAAAATCATGAAAAAGGATTTGCGCTCGGCGGATTGGGCGGGTTGCCATTTGCGGGTAAGTCCGGCTTCGGCGCATTCCTTCATCACGTGCCCGACAATGGCAAGCTACTAGTTGTATTTGCGCCACATGTCGGCATCGATGAAATCGGTCGCGTGGGATCACTCCAACGCGATGGACAAGCCGGGCTTAGTTCGGCCTGCGGTGCCGCCGTGGGCGCATATAAAGAATTACAGAGGAAGAAAAAGATTGCGGTCGATCCGCTATTGGTCATGGAGGTCGATAATCCGGAACAGAATGTATATGATCCACAATTAACGAATATCGTATCATTGCTATCCAAAAAGTTAGATGGGATCGAAGAGAGTAGCGATTCGATTGCCTTCGTCACCTATCAAATGTATGGGATTATACGTGAACTTATTACGGCATGTATAACCGAAACTACCGATTTGTTCGATTATGCCACCGAGGTAGCCGTGGTCGGTGGGATTATGATTAATCGACGCAAGGGTGGTGACTTCTTCCAACCATTAAGCTTCGAAACACGTAAGAGGGGTGAACGTCCATTAGATTTATTTGAGGAGGCATTTGGCAATCGTCCGAATCTTGAACCAATTATCGGAACAAAGGCTGCAATGGATCGTGCGTCACTGTATTGAAGAACGATGATTGTGGGCAAAAAACAAACAAACAAACAAACAAACAAAA
>Ga0247834_1008032_pt1 | contig 10839 bp, 11 predicted proteins | sample LaCruzMarch2015__8_FD_187118 | JGI IMG/M metagenome (GOLD analysis project Ga0247834, IMG submission 187118) | Freshwater microbial communities from meromictic Lake La Cruz, Castile-La Mancha, Spain - LaCruzMarch2015_12m | ecosystem: Environmental > Aquatic > Freshwater > Lake | place: Spain... | reverse complement strand
CATCGTTGAGTTGTCGGTCGCACTTCAACTTAGCGCATGAGGCTGCTTTTCTCATGTCAACCATCCATCGCAAATCTGGATGAATTCAGGGTTTTGCAAGAGGCTCGGAGGTGACTTCCTAAAACGTGTGGATGAACAGTCCGGAGCGTAGCTTTGGCTCGAACCAAGTGCTCTTGGGGGGCATGATCTGGTTAGCATCGGAGATGGCCATGAGCTGGTCCACGGTGACGGGGTACATGCTGAAGGCAACGGCGTGGTCACCGCTGTCCACTAGCTTTTCCAACTCTGCAGTGCCGCGAATGCCGCCGATGAAGTCAATGCGCTTGCTCGTGCGCGGGTCGTCAATGCCGAGCACAGGCTTCAGCAGGCGGTCCTGGAGGATGCTGACATCAAGCTGGTCAATGGGACTGGCCTTGGGCACGGGCTGCCATTCTAGGTCGTACCATTTGCCGCCCAGGTACATGCTGGCGTGTCCTGCTTTGGTTGGGGACTTTACCGTGGTCGGCGTGACTTTGAAGATTTTCCCCACCTCGGCCAGGAAGGTGTCGTGGTCGCGGGCGTTGAGGTCTTTCACCGCGCGGTTATAGGGCAGGATATTCAGCTCGCTGCCGGGGAAGAGGACGCAGAGGAACCAGTTGTAGTCCTCCTCTCCGCGATGGTTTTTGTTTGCCTCGCGGCGCAGTTTGCTGACCCGGTGCGCGCTGGCGGCGCGGTGATGCCCGTCGGCGACATAGGCGAAGGGCACGCGCTCGGCGAACAGGGATTCCAGTGCGACGCACAGACCGTGTTCCAGCCGCCAGACCTGGTGTTTGACGCCATCCTCTGCGGTGAAGTCATGCAGGGGGTCGTTGTCTTCCATGTGGCCTTTGAGAATGGCGTTGATGGCTGGTTGGCCGCGATATGTCAGGAAGATGGGGCCGGTGTTCGCGCTCAAGGTGTCCACGAGGCGGGTGCGGTCGTCCTCTTTGTCTTGGCGGGTCTTTTCGTGCTTCTTGATGATGTCTTTCTCGTAGTCCTGCGTGTGGCACACGCCGACGAGACCGATCTGGCTGTGGCTGCCGATGGTCTGGCGGTACAGGTACAGGCTGTGGGTGGACTCCCGCACCAGCACGCCGTCGGCCTGGAGTTTTTTGAAGTTTGCTAACGCTTTATCATAGACTTTGGTGTCGTAGGGTTCGACCTCCGGCGGTAGATCAATCTCTGCGCGGTCCACATGCAGCAGGTTCAAAGGCTTGTCGTGGGCGAGTGCGTGGGCCTCCTCGCGGTTGACGACATCATAAGGCACAGCGGCGACAGCGGCGGCGTGCTGCGGGGTGGGAACCAGACCTTGGAAAGAGCGAAAGCGCATGGGGCGCGTATGGTTGGCAGGTCAAGGGGGAAGTCAAACGGGGAGAGCGCAGGGAAGGTGACAATCAAGCAAGATGCAGAGAGCCAGGTGGTGCGTAGGCTTTGTTTCACAAAGTTTCTGCTTGCACGCTTTACTTTCCGGCACAAAGTGACCGCCATGAGCAACCAGCAAGACGCCCTCGAAAACCTGCGCGTGATCCGCTCCCTGATGGAGAAGGCCCATATTTACCGGGCGATCTCGGCCACTGCGGCGCTTGTGGGTGGAGTGCTGGCGCTGGGTGTTTCTCTGGCCGGGACTTTGGGGGTGCGCGCGGGCAAGTCTCTGGCTTCGGGCGAGTTTCTGTGTCTCTGGCTGCTCGTTCTAGGCGCTACGGGTGTGTTGAACCTGGTCCTTCTTTCCCGCGATGCATGCCGCCGTGGGCAGCCTTTCATTTCGGAGGGGATGCGCGCGGCATTGCGAGCGCTCCTGCCGCCGCTGCTTGTCGGTGGTGTGGTGGGAATCGGATTGATCGTGTATCTGCACAATTTGACGATGGCAGCGCTGATCTGGATTCTCTGCTACGGACTCGCCTTACTGGCGACGGCGAACTTTTCCCCGCGTTCGTTGGTTAGGCTGGGCTGGATGTTTGTCATCAGCGGGCTGGTCTTGTTTGGAGTGTGGGCGGCTAATAGTGACATCCGTCTGCTGCCCACGGATGATGGCCCGGCATCTTTGGCGATGGGGTTGACCTTCGGCTTGCTGCATATCGGCTATGCCATCGCGGTGTTTGCCAGTAAGAAACCGGAGGCTGTGGCAAAAGCAGAATGATTGACTTTGACCAACTCGACAAGACGATCCACGAGAAGGCGCGTCTCTCGATCATGACGCTACTCACCGGGCGTGGTGAGTGGGCTTTTCAGGAGTTGAAAGCGGAACTGGGCATGAGCGATGGCAATCTGATCACCCACCTCCGCACTCTGACCGCCGCTGGTTTTGTCAAAGAGGACCGCGATGAGTCCGGCACCCGTCCCCGCACGACCTACAAGCTCACGCCCGCCGGACGCAAAGCCTTCAAGAGCTACGTGGATTTCCTCGAAAGCATAGTGAAGGCCATGAAGCCAGAAGGCTGAGCTTCTTTTTTATTCATTCACTTTGCGATACAAAGTCATAACCCCTCAACTCTCAACCTTAGTTCCCATGACCCTCCATCTGGCCCAACACCACGGCATGTGCTTCGGCGTCCGCGACGCCCTGCGTGCCACCCATGCGGCCGCCGTGCGCGAGCCGGTGACCATTCTCGGACAGCTCGTGCATAATCCCGTCGTGGATGTTCAGCTCAAGATGCTCGGCGTGCAGCAGGGCCAACTGGAAGTGGTAACGTCAGCGAAAACAAGCAGCGTCATCATCACCGCGCATGGTGCCTCCGACCGGCATCGCGAGGAATGGCAGCGCGCCGGACATCCAGTCACTGACACGACCTGCCCGCTAGTGCGGAAGGCGCATCAGGCGTTGGCCGCGCTGGTGCAGGAGGGATACCACCCTGTCGTCATCGGCCAGCGGCAGCATGTGGAGGTGCGCGGATTGGTGGGCGGTTTTCCACACGCGAGCGTGCTGCTCACGGCGGAGGAAGTCGCGTGCATCCCCGCTCATGCGCGGCTGGGAGTCATCGCGCAGACCACGCAGCCGCTCGATCTCGTGCTGACGCTGGTGAACGCGATCAAAGCGCATCATGCTGAGTCCGAGGTGCGCTTTGTGGACACAGTCTGCCATCCGACGAAGCAGCGGCAGACCGCGCTGGAGGATCTCTGCCGCAGCTGCCAAGTAGTCGTTGTTATCGGCGGGCGCAACAGCAACAACACGCGCCAGCTCACGCAGAAGGCCATCGCCCTCGGTGCGCGCGCGCATCAGATCGAGACAGCGGATGAGCTGCGCTCCGAATGGTTCAGCGGTGTGAGCGATGTCGGTGTGACCGCAGGCACCTCGACGCTGGATGAGACCGTGCGCGCCGTCATGGACCGGCTGCAAACCTTCACTGCATGATTTCTACAGCCCCTGAGATCAAGGTGGCTGAAGGTTTGCCGCATGAGGCGCGTTTAGGCCGCATCCGACCCCTATGAAATCCTTCGCGCTTCTTTGCACCCTGCTTCTGGCCGCCTGCGCCCTCCATGCCGCTGAGCGGAACATCGTCTTCTTCATCGCCGATGACATGGGCGCCTTCCTGGGCTGCTACGGCACGAAGCAGGCAAAGACGCCGCATATGGACGCGCTGGCGGAGGACGGCACGCTTTTCACCCGCGCCCATGCCACCACGGCGAGCTGCAGCGCTAGCCGCAGCGTGATCATGACCGGGCTGCACAACCACCTGAACGGCCAGTACGGCCACAGCCACTCCTTCCACAAGTTCGGCCTATTCCCGAACACGGTCACACTGGCGCTGCCGCAGGTCATGCGCCTGGCAGGGTATCGCACGGGCCTGTTTGGCAAGAACCACGTCTCACCCAGCAGCGTCATTGACTACGATGTCGAGAAAAAGGAGAAAAGCCGGAACACGGTGCAGCTTGTGGACAGCGCGATGGAGTTCATCACCGCCGGGGATGAGCGCCCGTTCATCGCCTACATCGGAGCCAGTGACCCGCATCGCGATGGCAGGACGGACGAGGCCAGCCCCTACAAGCCGAACATGTTCGGCAACCTGCCCGCAGGGAAAAGCTTCCCTGGTTTGGGCGAGACCTTTTACAAGCCTGAGGATGTCTTTGTGCCGCCCTTCCTGCCGGACACGCCGACCTGCCGCGCGGAACTTGTGAACTACTACCAGAGCGTGTCGCGCGTGGACGCGGGCCTGGGGCACCTGGTGAGGCGGCTGAAGGAGGCCGGGCTGTATGACAAAACGCTCATCATCATGACCAGCGACCACGGCATGGCCTTCCCCGGAGGCAAGACGACGGTCTATGAGCCGGGCCTGCATGTGCCGCTCATCGTGCGCAATCCGTATGCGGCGAAGCGCGGCATCAGGAACAACGCGCTCGTCAGCCATGTGGATCTGACGCCGACGATGCTCGACTTTGCCGGTGGTCTGGATGCGGCAAAGAACGCGCCAAAAAAGATTGTGGACGCGGCGGCTTGGGCAAAGGCGAAGGGCTACGGCAAAGAAGACAACCTGGGGAAGAAGCATAACAAGTACCACGGTCGCTCCTGGCTGGGCATCATGGAGCAGGAGGGCGACCCCACGCGCGACACCTTGTATGCCAGCCACACCTTCCACGAGATCCAGATGTACTACCCCATGCGCGTGATCCGCGATGAGAAGTTCAAGCTCATTTGGAATATCGCCCACGGCCTGCCCTACCCCTTTGCCAGCGACCTGTGGGCGGCTCCCGCGTGGCAGGCGCAGTGGAAACAGGGCAAGGATGCGATGTATGGCTTCAGGACCGTGGACCAGTACATCCATCGTCCAGCCTTTGAGCTGTATGACATGAAGTATGATCCCGATGAGCGGAAGAACCTGGCCGCAGATCCGGCGCACAAGGCGACGCTGGAGGAGTACAAGGCGCGGCTGAAAAAGTTCCAGGAGGAGATGAACGACCCCTGGGTGCAGAAGTGGGAGTATGAGTGAGCTGGCGGCGGGAACGGGATCGTTTTACGGGGCCACCTTGAAGGCGTAGAGCACGCCGTCATCCGCGCCGACGATGACGTAGGCTCCGGCGATGGCGGGCGAGGTCTTCACCGGTGCGCCGACCTCGTATTGCCAGACTTCTTTGCCGTCTTTGACATCCAGCGCATAGAGATAGCCGTCGTCGCCGCCAAAAACGGCCACTTTCCCGGCGCAGACCACGGCGCTGCTGTCAATGCGGTCACGGCAGCGATACTCCCACAACTGCGCCCCGCTGACGCGGTCAATGGCATGGAAGCGCTTGTCGCGTCCGCCGACGAGGACGCTTTTCTCCCAGATGGCGGGCGCGGCGTAGTACTCGAACTCGCGCTCGCCGTATTCCCAGACCTTCATGCCGTCGGCCATGCTGTAGGCACCGACGCGGTTGCCGTAGTGGGACACATAGATCACGCCGTCGGCGATGGCGACATTGTTGCCGATGTAGGCACCGACCTCGATCTGCCGGACCTCTTTGCCCGTGGTCACGTCATGCACATGCAGCACGCTGTCGCAGCCGCCAAAGACGACCATGCCGTCCCCCACTGCCGAGCCGCCATTGATGTAGTAGCCGGTCTCCGCAGCCCATTCCTTCTTCCCAGTCTTCGCGTCCAGGCAATAGACATTGTAGTCGTAGCTGCCGATGAGGAGCTTCTGCGCCTGGGTCTTCGGATCGGTCCACACGTTCGCGGCGGCATGGATTTCGGCCTCGGTCTCGAACTTCCACGCCTCCTTGCCAGTGTCCGTATTCCAGGCATAGACAAAGCCGTCCTGGCAGCCTGCGACGACAAGCTCGCCGGCAAAAGCCGCCGCACCATCGAAGGCACCCTTGCCCTCAGCCTGCCAGAGCTTTGTGCCCTTCTCCAGGTCGAGGCAGAAGAACTTTCCGTCCTTGCACCCGGCGTAAACCTTGCCCGCGCGCACGATGGCGCTGCTGGCCAGCATCTCGGCCTGGCCCTTGGGCTTTTCCATCATCTGAAACTGCCAGGCCAGTTCCAGAGGGAATTTTAACTCCACCGGGGACTGTCCCGTCATGGACTCATTGCCGCGCGAATGAATCCAGTCGCCGATCTCGGTCTTCGGTGCGCTGGTTGCTTGTGCCTTGGCTTTGTCCTGGCTGTCGGCGGACTTGGGACCGCACTGAGTCAGCAAAAGGCTCAGTACGATGAGGGAAAGGCGGGGCATGATCGGTGCAAGCATGGTGGATGAACGTGCTCAGTCCTCGATCTCAATCCGATAACGCGGCAGCGAGGCGTCCACCTCCACGCTGTAGGCATCAATGCCGCCCGCGAGGCATTTTGCGTTCGTGAAGCCGTGGCCGAGGAAGTAGGCCACCGCATCCAGCGCCCGGCTGCCTGTGTGGTCGTAGAGCACCAGCGGCGCGGTCTTGTCCCAGGCGGTGAAGGCCTCTTGCACCACCTCCTGCGTCATCAGTTCTGCGCCGGGGATCCTCACGGCCTCGTGCTCCTCGCGCGTGCGGACATCCAGCAATTTCAAAGCGCCGCCGCCCTGCCGTAGCGCGGCCAACTCCACCGGGGTGATCTGGAGCCGCGAGTCCCCATCATGGCTGTCCTGGATGTGCTGGATCACCTCGGCCACAGGGATGTTCTCATTGCGCTCGCAGAGCTGGGCCAGCGTCTCCCCAGGGCTGAAGGCGCAGCTCTGGCAGCCGCCGATATGGTAGCGGGCAAAGAGAGCGCGCTGGGCACCGGGGTAGCTTTGCAGAACCTGGGCTAAGGTGGTCTCAGGCGTCAACGGGAGGAGGTCTGTGGCTGGCATGGCTGCCATTGATAACGCCTGCGACATGTGACGAAACTGCAAACTTCATCTGTGCAAGCGGCGCGCACACGCTACACTCCACACCCATGACCGAGCGCGAACCCCGCATTTATGTGCTGCCCACCATGATGACGGCCGGAAACATCCTGTCCGGCTTCGTCGCGGTGCTGCAGATTTTCAAAGGCCGCGAGGGGTTGGTGACGGAGCATTACTACTGGGCTATCATCGCCATCCTGGCCGCCTGTCTCTTTGATGTGCTAGACGGGCGCGTAGCGCGGCTGGGCGGGCAGGAGTCGCCTTTCGGACGAGAGCTGGACTCCATCGCGGACATCGTGAGCTTTGGCGTGGCCCCCGCGCTGCTCGTGCATGACATCGTGCTTTCAGACATTGAGAGTCCGGCTGGCCTCGGCTGGCTCATCGCCTCCGCGTACCTTGTGTGCGGCGCCATGCGGCTGGCACGGTTTAACTGCCTGGCCACCTCCGACGACAAGACAAACTCGCGGCACTTTCGCGGCTGCCCCATCCCGGCGGCGGCAGGTGTCATCGCCTCGCTCACCCTTTTGATGCTGTGGCTGGATGAGGGGCAAAAAGAGATCGGCCCCTGGAAGTACGGCCTGGCTGTGCTGATGGTCATGCTCTCCTACCTGATGATGAGCAACCTGGAGTACCCTAGCTTCAAGTCCATCAACTGGCGGACACGCCGCTCCCCGGCCTGGGTGCTGATCTCGATCATTGTCGTCGCCTTTGCCGTAAAGAACTGGCAGTGGATGCCCTCCGTGCTCTTTGTCACCTACCTGGGCTACGGCCTCGTGCGCCCGTGGGTGTCGCGCAGCTTGCGGCAACAGATCGAAATCGAACATGAGGCAGCAGACACGCCAGATGACCCCATTATCAGCGAGACGCCCCTGCCTGCTCCTGCCACAGATACCGTTTTGCCAGAGGACGCACCCGCGCGCATCTGAGCGCACATTCATTTTCCCACTGAAGGAAGCTGAGCACGACACTGAGAATGGCCGACTTTTACCAACACGCACGCCTGCCAACGCTGCATCACCTGGCTACCCCCGACAGCACTGTGCGTGAGGCTGAGCTTGTCGAGCTGACCCGCGACCGTCCCGTGGCCCTGCTGCTGCCCGCGCTCCAGGCAGAAACCGGCCGCCCCGCGCTGCCCGCCATCCTGCGGCAGGTAGCAGAGGTGCCCTACATCTCCCAGATCGTGCTGAGCATGAACGGCATGGACGAGGCGCAAATGCATTCGGCGCTTCGCCAGTGCGCTGAATGGGCAGCCGGGAAGCCGCTTACCTTCCTCTGGAATGACGGCCCCGCACTCCAGGCGGTGAACCAGCGCCTGACCCAAGCAGGCTGGGGCGGCAATCATTCAGGGAAAGGGGCAAATATTTGGATGGGCCTGGCCTATCTCAAAGCGCGCCAACATCGCGGCATCGTCATCAGTCACGATACGGACATCCTGAACTACAGCCCCGGCCTGCTGGCCAAGCTATGCTACCCCGTGGCACATCCGCGCATGGCCTACCGCTTTGCCAAAGGCTATTACAGCCGCGTGGCCGACCGCCTCTACGGGCGTGTCACCCGCCTGCTCATCTTCCCACTCATCCAGGCATTTCAGGAGGTGCTAGGGCCGCTGCCGCTACTGGAGCACTTGGAGAGCTTTCGCTATCCCCTTTCCGGCGAGTTTGCTGGGGATTGCGACACAATCACTGCTTTCAGCATCCCCTCCGCTTGGGGGCTAGAGATCGCCATGCTGTGCGAGGCGCACCGCCAGCTTCGCGTCGTAGAGATGTGCCAAGTGGACCTCGGCTTCCACTTCGAGCACCGGCACCGCCAGCTCAATGCTGGCACGCTGGAGCATGGCCTCGTCGCTGCTGCCGCTGATGTCGCCCGCTGTCTCTCATTCCAAGTGCTGAGGGAGTCGCAAGAGCGTGCGGCAGAGTCGCTACTGCGGCTCGTTCTAGAAAGATACCGCGTCCGCGCTGCCGAGTGGATGAACCGCTACGAGCATGTGGCGCTGCTAAACGGCCTGCAATACAACCGCTCCGAAGAAGCTCTAGCCGTAACCGCCTTTACTGAAGCACTCCAGGCATTGATCGCCAGCGCCGTCACCGACGGTCTGCGCGTCACCGGAATGCGCCCCGCCCCCGCCCGCGCGCTGGAGGATATGGAAGGCATGGGAGAGCAGATTCTCGCCGCCGCGCTTTAAACCACCGTCAACCTCACCTCCGCGCCGTCACCGTGCCGTAGCAGCCGGTCAGGATTAGCGCCGCGCCCACCGCCTGCATGGCGGTGAAAGGCTCGTCAAAGATCATGATGCCGCCCACGGTGATCAGTAGCGGCAGCGTCACCTGAAAAGCCCCGCCCGTGCTCACCGACAGATGACGGAAGCCCTCTGTCATGCCGAGCTGCCCGCCTGCGGCCAGCACGGCGGCCAGCGTCAGCAACGCGGTCTCCAGCGCGTCCGGCACGGGCATGCGCAGGACGAACGGCAGCGCCAGCAGGCCTGTGTAGATGCACTGGCTGGCAAAGATGGTGCCGCTGGTCTCCGTGCGCGTCAGTTGCCGGATCACTACCACAACGCCTGCGGCGACCAGCGCACCGCCGATGGCGATCAACTCATACACCCCGCTCTGGCTAAAGTCTCCGCCTTGCAGCCCTGTCAGCAGCACGATCCCACCCACGGCTAAGACCATACCCGCTATCTTGCGTGGCGTCAGCCCCTCCCCCAGCACCGGCACGGCCAGTAGCGCGCCCCAGATCACCCAGGTGTTGCCGATCAGCGTCGCCTTTCCCACGCCCAGCACCGGCAGCGTCAGGTAATACGCCGCCGTCCCTAGCGCACCCAGGACGCCGCGGGAGACCAGCATCCGGCTGCACGCCGCCCGGCGGAAGCTCACCTGCCCACGCGGTGCGAACAGGATGGCCACCACCGCAAAGCCCGCCACGGCGCGAAACAGCAGCGCCCACCACGCGCTGACACCGCGCGTGGTGCCGAGATACTTCAGCAGCAGCGCCATGCCCGTAAAGCAGACCAGCGAGACCAGCATCCACTTCGCTCCCTTGCGGAATTCATGAGTTGCGGCAGGCAGCGGCAGGGGATCAGACACCCGCCATGCCTCGACGGGGAGCGGCGCTTCTGCAAATCCTTCGCGCGCAATCAAGGCCGCGTCAGCCGCACCAGCACCCAAAATCAATCCCGCATACTTTATGATGAACAAGACGGCGAAGGGAAATAGGCATCACTTGCACTGTGGCGAACCGGTCGAAAGAACTGCGTCCACCATGATTCTGGAATGCAAACGTTTGACCAGTGCGGGACCGATCCCTTGAACCTTTTCCAATTCCTCCACACGACCAAACGGGCGCGCGGCGATGATGCGACGAGCCAGCACAGGGCCGATTTGCGGTAATGCTTCGAGTTCATGTTGTGAAGCTGAGTTGATGTCAATTCTTTGGGGTGCCTGTTCGTGGACAGTCTTATCCTTGGCCCCTTTCTGCGAGATACCCCACACGTCCATTTTAACAAGGCCGCTCAGGACGATCATCATGAATGCTAGCAGCCAAGGAACTTGCATGGTCCAGTGATCAGGCTGGTCTGTTGTCTCGTCATGAGGCGGTTGGTCATGGCTCAATGGTTGCATCACCGCAGTTGAACCATGCCAAGCCATTTATGGCAAGACACGAATGGCACTCGGTTTAGGGCACCTCTGGAAACCTCATTTCCCCAGGGGAGGCTTTCGCCGGGTGCATTCATGCGCCATGTAGGGGCGCATGAAACACTACCGCACGACCCAGCGAGGAGGAGGACTTTTCAGTGCCATCGAGCACGAGCAGGCTGTCGCCGCTAAGACCACCGGCATCCTCAAACTGCGCGATGTCATCCCTTGGGAGAGCTTCCGTCCGCTGCTCGAAGAACTCACCGGCTACGCCACTCGCGACTGGAAGAAGGGCGGTAAGCCACCCTTTGATCCCGTGCTCATGTGCAAGGTGCTCGTGCTGCAAAAGTTCCACGGCCTCAGCGACGACGCCACCGAGGAGCAAATCTTTGACCGCACCAGCTTCAAAAGCTTCCTCG
>Ga0247834_1008028_pt1 | contig 10845 bp, 17 predicted proteins | sample LaCruzMarch2015__8_FD_187118 | JGI IMG/M metagenome (GOLD analysis project Ga0247834, IMG submission 187118) | Freshwater microbial communities from meromictic Lake La Cruz, Castile-La Mancha, Spain - LaCruzMarch2015_12m | ecosystem: Environmental > Aquatic > Freshwater > Lake | place: Spain... | reverse complement strand
ATGCGCATGAGCCACGTCTACCAGCCCCTGATGCTCATGGAGCTTTTGGGTCGCCGCAGCCCCGCCCCCGCGCAGGACGTAGCCCACCGGATCCTGGGGGAGGACGTGACCCAGATCGATGACTACACAGAGCGCGTCAAGCGGATGGTGGGCAAGGTTCACCTTCAACGGCATCACCCGCTACGACCAGGGCGCCTTCGGATTGGTGGGCGGCGAGGAACTGAGCGGCGCCGAGCGCGAAGAGCTGCTGCAGCTTTGCCGCCAGCGCCTCGATGCCTTCCGAATGCAGCGCGGCGAGGAGGTGTTTGCCCACAGGAGCCGCCACCGCACGCCGATCAGCGGCTCGATCAAAGTCCGGGTGCTCACCTGTGCCAAGGGCCGCTGCGAATGCTGCGGGGCAGTCTGTTGCTTGGCAAACCCCGCACCAAAGGGTCCTGGAGGTGGAGCACATCCTGCCCAGGAACCATGGCGGTTCGGACGACCTCAGCAACTTGCAGGCCCTCTGCTTCCGCTGCAACGCCGGCAAGCGCGATGCAGTTTGCCTACGCAAGAAGGCACCACCGACTTCCGCGGCCTGCAGGCCAGCTACGCCAGCCGCAAGGCCGGCTGTGTGTTCTGCGCGCTGGAGGCCAGCGGCCGGGTGATTTTGGAGAACGAACTGGCGCTGTGCATCGCCGATGCCTATCCAGTGACGACTGAACAGTGCCTGGTGATCCCGCGACGGCATGGGGCCGATGGGTTGGCGTTGCACCAGCCGGAATGGAATGCGGTGGTGGAGCTGGTTCATTCGATAGAGAGGAGATGAGATCAGCTGGCGGGAATCTCATGCCATCGGACAACAACGTCGGATTGAACCTCAAGCACCCGATTTACCATGTCAGGGTCACAACTCTGTTTGATCAGCTGGATGGCTGACTGGACCCTGAGCCATTGCTCTTCCGCATTCAAGCCAGCTTCTGCATGGGCGAAGACATCCTCATCCGCAGCGCCAGCAAGACCGACATGCACGGCAGCCTCTGCTGGAATTCCCATATCACAAGCCCAACGGGCGAGTCGAGGGCTGAGGTTTTCGTCGATCAACAGCCTCAAGGGATCGGCCTTCAGCCGCGCTGCAGGGTGAGAGGTTGGCGGGGACGGCCTGGAGGCTTCGGCAGACGGGCCTGGATCTGGGCGTAGTCGAGGGCCTGCCTGCTGAGCTGGGGAAAGTCGGCCTCCAGGTCGGCGCGGCTGACGCCGGAGCGCAGCTGCTCCACAACCACGGCAACTGGAATTCGGGTGCCCCGAAACACAGGCTGCCCCGAGCAGATGGCCGGATTGCTCTCCACCAGGGCATGGGGCCGCCTGAGGAGCCGATAGCGATAGCGGAGCTCCTGGCTCACGCTGCTGAGATCAAAGCTGAAGGTCACCGCACCGGTTTTGCGCAGTTCACCGTGGCCTCGGGACCATTCACCCAGAGCGACCTGACCCGGGGGTGAGTCCACCGGCAACCGCTGAGTCTTCTCGGTGAGGACACGGAACACCTGACGCTTCTGAACAGGCGAAAGCTGCAGCCCCTCGGCACTCAGAGCGCTGACCACCTGGAAGTAGAGCAGCTCACGAAAGCCCAGCCGCAGCGGCGCTGCGGAGGAATGCGGGACGGGCGGGGCCAGCACACGGCGGTATTCCTGACTGAGCAGACGGGCATCGGCTCCGAGCAGGGCGGCCCCTGTGGCGGCGGTGAGGGCTGGGGGCATCGCAGGAACCATGTTTCAGGCTGAAGCATAGTAAGGGGACTGGGGTTGGTGACCCCGTTGGTCGGGGTGGAAGGCCATTACCGAAAGGAGATGGTTCCTCAATGAGCAAGTGCCACCCCTGTCACCCCCCAGTCCCCACCTGGCCCCCCGGCCCCCGCGCAGGACGTAGCCCGCCGGATCCTGGGGGAAGACGTGACCCAGATCGAGTACTACACCGAGCGCGTCAAGCGGATGGTGGGCAAGGTGCTCACTGGCAACGGCATCACCCGCTACGACCAGGGCGCCTACGACCTTGTGGGCGGCGAGGAACTGAGCGACGCCGAGCGCGACCAGTTGCTGGAGCTGTGCCGACAACGCCTCGATGCCTTCCGAATGCAGCGCGGCGAGGAGGTGGGCTGTTTGCTCATTCAGAAGCCTGCGGCTTCGGGCACAGGAGCCGCCACCGCACCCCGATCAGCGGCTCGATCAAAGTCCGGGTGCTCACCCGTGCCCGCGGCCGCTGCGAATGCTGCGGGGCAGGCTGTTGCTCAGCAAACCCCGCACCATCGGGCCCTGGAGGTGGACCCCATCGTGCCCATGAACCGGGGCGGCACAGGCGACCTCAGCAACCTGCAGGCACTCTGCTTCCGCTGCAATGCCGGCACACTCAATGGCCCAAGCCGTCGATCAGCTCTTCGATCGAGCAGCCCAGTTGGCAGGCCACGTCCTTGAGAATCTGCCGCAAGGTGCCGACCCTTAGAGGCTTGTGGGCTGGAATGGTGAGGTGCTGCTGCTGACCGTCAGAGCTTCGGCACAGTCTCATGTGACTTCCTGTTTGACGGGTCACCTCATAGCCATGGCGCCGCAGGCGTTCAGCCAGGAGTGGCCCGTTGACGTCCCGCGGAATCCTCACAGGGCCAGCAGTTCTTGCCTCACGTGATGGAGGCGGATCAGGGGCGGCGCCTGGCCCGGATCGAAATGGCAGACGACGGCGTCGCGAATCTCCCGGTGGAGATCCTCCAGCGTGTCGGCCTCGGTGTGAATGGCGGCAGCGGCGGCACTGGCCCGAAAGGAGCCATCCTCCGCTTCCTCGACCAAGAAAAGGATTTCCTGCATGGTGCTCTCCAATGGTCCCAGTCTGACAGCGGTGGGCGGGATGCTTGCTGCCCCTATCGGGCAAAGGGACTGGGGCGGCATGCCAGACCCTGAGCCGGGTTAACTGCAGCCGCCCCGCGCCCACGCCAGAAGGCGTCCCAGTAGGGGCGATTGCCTGGCGGGCCGCCCAAAACAAAACCTGGCCCCCGCGCAGGACGTGGCCCGGCGGATCCTGGGCGAAGACGTGACCCAGATCGATGACTACACAGAGCGCATCAAGCGGATGGTGGGCAAGGTTCACCTTCAACGGCATCAACCGCTACGACCAGGGCGCCTACGACCTTGTGGGCGGCGTAGCCGAAGGCTTCTGCGCAGCAGTAGAACTGAGCGACGCCGGGCGCGAAGAGCTGCTGCAACTGTGCCGCCAGCGCCTCGATGCCTTCCGAGTGCAGCGCGGCGAGGAGGTGGGCTGTTTGCTCACGCAGAAGCCTGCGGCTTCGGGCACAGGAGCCGCCACCGCACGCCGATCAGCGGCTTGATCTAAGTCCGGGCATGGGGCCGATGGGTTGGCGTTGCACCAGCCGAAATGGAACGCGGTGGTGGATGCGGGCCGTCGATCCCGAAACCAGATCAGGTGGGCTGGAACGGTTCGATGGAGTGCAGCACGCCCCCAAGAGCCTGTTTGGCCAGCTTCAGATCATGGCTGGCCTGCATCCTCAGCCAGAAACCTTCGCTGAGGCCGAAGAAACGGCACAGGCGCAGATCGGTGTCGGCACTGATCGTCCGCCGCCCCTTCACGATCGCGTTGATGCGGCTCTCCGGTACGCCGATCGCCAGCGCCAGCCGGTACTGACTGATGCCCATCGGTCTGAGGAACTCCTCCAGCAGCACCTCGCCCGGATGCACCAGCAGCAAGTCAGTGGTAATCAACGATTTCGACCTCCTCTGGCCCGGCTTCCATCCAGACAAAGCAGAGCCGGAACTGGTCATTGATGCGGATGCTGTGCTGGCCATGGCGGTTCCCCTTGAGCGGCTCCAGGCGATTGCCTGGTGGAATCTGCAGATCGTTGAGGCATCCCGCGGCATCGAGGATGGCGAGCTTGCGGAAGGCCGCGCGAGCGAAGCCTCCAAACCGCCTCACAGGCCTCCCCTCAAAGAGGGCCTGGGTGTCGCGGCAACGAAACGACCTGATCACACCGTTACCTTACCCCCGCCGGACGTAGGCACGCCGGGCAGTGGGACCGGGCGAAGGCGATCACTAGCTGACATGGCGGCCTGACTTAGCTGTGTTCCTCCTCTTACAAGTGCCACCCCCCGTCACACCCCGCCCCAGCACTGGCCCCCACAGCGCCAGGATCCCCTCATGCCCCAAACCCCCTCCCCCACCTACGAGCGCCTACGCGACTACATCGCGAAACGCATGCGCATGAGCCACATCTACCAACCCCTGATGCTCATGGAGCTCCTGGGACGCCGCAGCCCCGCCCCCGCGCAGGACGTTGCCCGGCGGATCCTGGGGGAAGACGTGACCCAGATCGATTACTACACAGAGCGCGTCAAGCGGATGGTGGGCAAGGTTCACCTTCAACGGCATCACCCGCTACGAGCGGGGCACCTACGACCTGGTGGGCGGCGAGGAACTGAGCGACGCCGAGCGCGACGAGCTGCTGCAGCTCTGCCGCCAGCGCCTCGATGCCTTCCGAATGCAGCGCGGCGAGGAGGTATTCGCCCACAGGAGCCGCCACCGCACCCCGATCAGCGGCTCGATCAAAGTCCGGGTGCTTACCCGTGCCAAGGGCCACTGCGAATGCTGCGGCGCCGGCTGTTGCTCAGCAAACCCAGCACCAAAGGGCCCTGGAGGTGGACCACATCGTGCCCAGGAACCAGGGCGGATCGGACGAACTCAGCAACCTGCAGGCCCTCTGCTTCCGCTGCAATGCCGGCAAGCGCGATGCAGTTTGCCTACGCAAGAGGGCACCACCGACTTCCGCGGATTGCAGGCCAGCTACGCCCATCGCCAGGACGGTTGTGTGTTCTGCGCGCTGGAGGCCAGCGGCCGGGTGCTGCTGGAAAACGAACTGGCGCTGTGCATCGCCGATGCCGATCCGGTGACGCGTGGGCACAGCCTGGTGATCCCGCGGCGGCATGTTGCCGATGGGTTGGCGTTGCACCAGCCGGAATGGAACGCGGTGGTGGAGCTGCTGAAGCTGCGGCGGGAGCAGCTCAGCGCCCTGAAGGAGAGCTCAGCAAGGGAGTGCTCATTGGAGGAGCTGACGGTTTGCCGGACCATGGCGAGCCAGGCACGCGTACCATGAATCGGTGGGACCGCAAAGACCCTCTTCAGGCCCCTAGGAAAGGGGGTCTGGCCCAGTAGCTAGAGCCATATGGACGGTGTAGCTTGCATATCTGCCCCACCTGTGCCAAGATCTGGGAGTACGATGAGGTCGCTCATGGCCAAGACCAACCAAGAATCCCCTAGGGAGGCTTTCGTAAGGCTCGCCAACGGCAGGGTCAACAAGCTGCTGGATAGCCTTGACTCGCTGGGCAAGCTCGGGATGCGACGCTCTGCGTACAGCCAAGAAGACATTTCCAAGATTGAGAGACGACTGCGCTCAAAGCTCGACGAGGTCATGACTAGCTTTAAACCCTTAGGTGATTCCAAGCATCAAGAGTTCTCACTGGACTGATTAATTTGGCTTGCAAGCAATGACACAATCTAGAGAACTGCAGAAAGAGTCGAACTCTGATAAGTTCCGAATCCTCGCAAATAAGCGCGTGCCCAAAGCTTTAAAAGCATTAGACCTAGTTGGAAATCTTTCTAATCGAAGCAATTATAGCTATACGGACGACGAGGTCGCCAAGATCTTAAAAGCCTTCAAGGACAAGATCAAAGAATTAGAGAGTATGTTTGCCACAAGAGTCAAGCAGCAAGACGAGTGGAGGCTTTAGTGGTGGAGTATCACCTTATTTCACGCGACAACACATCATGACATCCTTGGAAGAATTAGTTCCTGACCCAGTTTTGAGATTTCTAGCAAATGAAGCCGGGGAAAAGGAAGGACTAGCTGACGCTGGCATCGAATCATTCCGAGATGAACCATATGCGAGCTGCGCGAGGGAGGCTGGTCAAAATAGCCGTGATGCAGCAAATGGGCAGGAAGGAGTGCCCGTGAAGATGTCGTTTAATCAGTTTTTGATCCATCGGCAAAGCCTGCCATCTAGCGATTTGCTAAGAGATGCAGTCGATGCATGCAAGGAGAAAGCTGAGCAAGAACGCGAGAGAGATTTCTTCACGAATGCAGCCAGCTTACTTGATAGAGAAGAGATATCAGTGCTTGAGATTTCTGATTTCAACACCTTAGGATTACTTGGACCTCCCGATCGAGAGGGCACTCCTTTTCACTCACTGGTTAAGGCATCCGGCGTGACAGCCAAAACAGCAATTGACTCTGGAGGCTCGTTTGGTATTGGCAAGAATGCATCATTCGCAGTTTCTGACTTACAGACTGTGTTTTATTCGACACTTTATGCGGATACTGATACAAAACAAAAGGAGTTTGCCGCTCAAGGTAAGGTAAAGCTGGTATCCCACACAGACAAGAGTGGCAATAGGATGCGTGCCACAGGGTATTGGGGTAACCCCGAAGGATTTACCGCAGTGACCGATCAGTCTAAAGTGCCAGAATGGATGATTCGTCGTGAGATTGGCACATCCATCTTTTGCATGGGCTTCCGAGCTGCAGAGGGGTGGGCGGAGAGGATAACATATTCACTTATCTCTAACTTCTTCTGCGCCATTAATCGAGAAGAGATGGAATTTGAGATTGACAAGGGAAAGATGTTTATAAACCGGACCACCCTGCCTAGCCTATTGACTAGGCCCGATATTGTGGAAGCCTCCGAACGGATGGGCCATCAAGCTGATCTTACCTTTGCTGAGCAGATGTATCAATGCTTAGTATCAGATAGAGCTGATGAGAAAACCCTTAGTATTCCCGATCTAGGCAAGGTTCGCGTTCGCATTCTTGTTGGTGATGGCCTTCCCTGTCGAGTAGGGTTCATTCGCAATGGAATGCTGATCACCGACAATTTAAGAAACTTTGGGCACGCCTTAGCTCGCTTCCCAGGGTCTCGAGATTTTGTTGTAATAGTAGAGCCAATCGACACTGATGCCGGAGTCTTGCTCAAGAAACTTGAGAATCCAACCCACGATGGTTTTTCTGCTGAGCGGATTGCGGATCTCCACAAGCGAAGAATCGCGACTATTGCAATGAGACGGTTAGCCTCGGAGCTCCGAGAGATTATTAGAAGTACTACCGGAGTTACGCATGCGGATTCGGTTGTCCTAGATGAGCTTGGCAAATACTTTGCTGAATCTGGGAAGATTGAAAACCCATCAACGCCTAGTGCCGAAGACGACCCAGAAAGATATACTTACAAGCCACAGAGGTCAAAAGCGAAGCCTCATGTCGTTCCAACTCCAACAGGAGGTGAGCAGGGTGGAAGCAATGCAACTAGTACAAGTACAAATCGAAATGGCGGTGGTGGAAGTAGGCCTGGAGCAGGCACTGGGGCAAGGGGTAAGGGTACTAGCGGAGAGGAGAGACTGGTAGTTCTGCGGGATGTACGTAACCGAATCCCTCCTAGTGCTTCGACAACAGGTAAATCAAGAGAGCTGCTCTTCAGCCCAGAAGAAGCCGGACTCATTCAGATTATTCTACAAGCGACCGGGGTTAATGCACCGGATAGTCTTTATGTAGTAAAGACGGACAAAGGTAGGACATCCTCAGGAAAGCTCATCATCGAGGCTAGAGCGAATGAGCGTTGCAAAGCAACCGTTGAGTTGGACGAACCCTACAATGGCCCTATTGAGCTAGTTGCGGTTTCTGATGCTGAGCCATCAGAGGTAAAGCCATGAGATTTTCAGAAGAAACCAGATATCCACATCCAGTTTTGGGCCTCGGCTCAGGAGACTTTACGACAGGTGGCTTCGAGGTAAACTTTCAGGTAATAGAAGATGCTACTACAGGTGGCCTTAGGCTAGAGCATGAGATTACATTAACCGAAGCCGGGATTATCGAACTTGTCAAAAGTGGTTCCGCTTGCGTTGGCTGTTTTATCAGCTGTCTTGACACATTCTACACCGATCTCCGCATGATGCCGTGGCCAAAAGGCTGCTTAGACTTCGCTCCTGGAAAGTTGCTTAGTCGTGTATCGATTAGGCCTGTTATATGGATGGTAAAGTCTGTGGCCAGCTGGAATCCGGGGACAATTCATCCAGAGTTCTCGCCGCCAGTCGAGATCAACTGTGGTGACATAATTGCAATAGGCGATGAAGATATAATATCGGTTGGCCAAGCGAAGCTATTGGCAATTGAAAGCATCTTTGAATTAGTTTGCTCACCTGAAGTTGAGATTGGCAAGTTACAAGTTGACTTAATGCGCGACAAAATTACGATTCTAGCCTCCGAGGAAACACATAAGACTATTCTTTTGCTCCGAGAGCGGACAGAGGGTAAACCAGTTGTTTTGAACGGGATTTATCTCCCAGTGATCATGGAGGTTCTTGATGCCCTCCGCGGCAATCTCTCGCAGTATGAAACACAGCGCTGGTATTCTCCATTTATGGCACGATGCGATTCAAAGGGAGTTGATCCAGACTCCAGTGATTCAATTCTTGAGAATGCTGAAAAGCTACTTGACGCACCCATCGGCTCGCTTTCTCGCCTAGTTAATGAGGTTGTGTAATGCCAGCATCACCACTCAAGTACTTGTCAGAAACTATGCTATCCAAGCTAAGTCAGGATGTAAGTAGAAATCGTGAAAGGTATCAGTCTGGAAACTTTTTTGACCTTGAATGCGAAAACGGATGGTCCATCGAGGCCGCTGGGGTTTCTGTAGACTATGATCTCCTAAATGCTCTTGATGGAACTCATAGTACAGCAGCGGCCGACATTGAGAACTCGTTGATAGTCCACAAAGCCCTTTCTACTATGACTCCTGCAATGGCACGGGAAGAGCGCATTTGGACCCGTCTTACCCATGTTGAGTGCCTTGAATATTCGAGAAAGAGATGGCTGTCTTCATTCATAGGCGAGAAGCTTGATGGACAAGTTCAACGTCATATGTTTGCACCTAATCGTACTGCAATTCGAGATGATAATGCAGTTTCTCGGCTTTGGTGGAACTATCGTATAGCTGCCATCGCTGATCCAGATGATCCCGAGGGCGCCCTTCGCCTAATTCTAAAGACTTCTGATATCCGCATGCAGCTTGTGGAAAGGCCTTGGACTGCCGCTCGCGTTCCGCTCGCGAAAGCTGTAATTAGAGCCATGAAGAGAGACCCATGGATCACATCTAGTTCAATAGCATTCCGTGAATTCATGAAAACACTCAACCGTGATGGAGGAGGCATATTGTTTGAAGTTCTGAAAGACAACGAAGTGGACCAGTTCATGGATCAATGTTCAGCACGTGCCCAGACCCACACTGGAAAATGCTAATAGCGGTCTGTTCGTAGCGAGGAAAGCTCCGACTTCGGCTGTCAGACGTCTCATCGGCTACTCGTCTAGCTGCATGCCAGACACACTAGGGAGGCACAGCATTTGGATGTGGAGATACAAGAATCGTAAGCTATAAACCTCAACGACAAAGCATCTCATTCCGAGCGGCAACAAAAAGCAACTCATAGCTTCCGCAAGTTAGCCATGTGAATTAGATGCAGTGCTCAACAATTGGGGCGGCCTGAAACAATCTCCAACACTCTCTCGCGATACCTCCTTCTGTTAGGCAACACCGATTCAGAAAAATAGCTATATCTGACATCCACTATTTCGAACTGGCACATAAACCGCTAACAGAGAGAGGGCACGGCTCATAATCTCCACCCTTCTTCCCTTCGCAGTCCGGTTCAGGAGCACACCAGCGCTCGGATAGAGCCACAGCTGCTCGGTAGACACGGCCATCGGGATCACCACCCAACATCAAACCGAGATGAAGCTCCCTAAGCTGTCTAGATCCGCTATTTGCTAGTTGTTCATCCCCAATCACCCTTCCAACCATTCGACCAAGGCCGACACTGCACGATCGATCTGCTGTGATACCAACCATGGCGAGGCACTGCCGTATCCTGTCACGCCCCAGTCCCGCTAGATCCCGTCTTACCCATTCGCTCCATGGCAGCTGCTCACTCAACTCAACTGCCACCTGATGAAGGAGGCCCTCAATCTTCTCAAGCTGAAGGCTGCGGAATGTGCGTCGCCGGCTGGGTTCAGGATCAGCAAGAAACGCCTCATGGCTTGGCCAGCGGCTGAGAAGTCTCATCCAGAATGGCATCTGCTGGTCAGGCTTCATGGTGGCCACGATCAGTTCACCGAGAAATACCCGCCAAGCGCGCAGGGACTCTGGGATCTCTTCACCGTTCTCCCTCTGTTTAGCCCATGGGAGCTGAGATCCTCCTCCTTCAGTGCTATACCAAGTCAGAAGGGCACTGCGAATATCTTCTGGCTGAAGCCAATCACTGCCGGATTCCTCCTTCTGAACAGCACGAAGCAGGGTATTCCCGAGAGCAAGGCCCACCAGTGGGGCAACTGCCTCACCCACTTGATGGAACCGGTTGGAAGGGGTGCCATGAAATCGGAAACCATCCGGGAAAGACTGAACTCGTGCAGCCTCCCGGATGGAGAGAGTGCGGTTCTGAGACGGATGGATATACCAGTATCCATCTTTCGACATGTGGGCCGTTATCGTGAGGCAAGGCTGATCCGGCTCAAGAATGTTGTACTTGTTCCCGAAGCTGTGCTCCTTGCCACTCTCCTTCTGAATCCGACCCTCCCGCTGAGCCCGGCTGGTGACCTGATAACGCCGATGCTCGTCCTCAAGTTCGTGATACTTCTTACCGGTGGCCCGCATCAGCTGAAAGGTCGCCTTGTCGTCTTCCCGCACCTTTCGGGTGATGTGATCATGCAGCTCCTGACTGCCAACCGGTAACCAGTCGCGCATCAGCCTTTGGTAGCTGGTGGATGGCCCTTCATACTGA